>Ga0102934_1000590_pt1 | contig 24569 bp, 16 predicted proteins | sample SalPonR2_A_D1_MG_FD_78175 | JGI IMG/M metagenome (GOLD analysis project Ga0102934, IMG submission 78175) | Salt pond soil microbial communities from South San Francisco under conditions of wetland restoration - Salt Pond MetaG R2_A_D1_MG | ecosystem: Environmental > Aquatic > Marine > Intertidal... | reverse complement strand
GGATCTGATCCAGCACTACCTGGCGCGCGAGCCGGCCGACCGCGCCGAGGCGCGTCAGGAAAACCTCGACGAACTGGTGCGCGCGGCCGAGAATTTCGACCAGTCGATGGAAGACGAGCAGGCGGGCCTGAGCCCGACCGCCTCGTTCCTGACCCAGGCCGCGCTTGAGGCCGGCGAGCACCAGGGCGAAAAATGGCAGGACTGCGTGCAGCTGATGACGCTGCACTCGGCCAAGGGCCTGGAGTTTCCGCTGGTGTTCATGGCCGGCATGGAAGAAGGGTTGTTTCCGCACCAGAAATCGGTCGAGGAGCCGGGCCGATTGTCCGAGGAGCGGCGACTGGCCTACGTCGGCATGACCCGCGCGATGGAGTTTCTTTATTTGAGCTATGCCGAATCGCGCCGGCTGCACGGCCAGACCATGTTCGGCCGCCCGTCGCGCTTCGTCGGCGAGCTTCCGCCGGAGTTGATCGAGGACATCCGGCCGCAGTTGAACGTATCGCAGGCCCGGGCCCCTCGTCAGTCGGGCAGCGGCCTGCCGGCGCTGGGCTCGAGGGTGCGGCACGCAAAATTCGGCGCAGGCACGGTACTCACGGTCGAAGGCCAGGGCGAAAACGCGCGCATCCAGATCAACTTCGAAGAGGCCGGCCCGAAATGGCTGGTAGCCGGCTACGCGACCCTGGAGGCGGAGTAGTCCGCTTGCTGCGGGCCGGCATTTTCAAGAAAATTTCAGGACCGATATCGCGAAGGCGCAAAGACGCTAAGGCAAGACAAGTCCCAGTGGTGTTGTCTGCTTGCGCGAAAAACAAGCCGCTGACGGCATCTTGTTTTTTATCCCGGCTTCCCTGATTTTTTTCTTGGCGCCCTTGCGCCTTCGCGAGAGCTGGTTTGCTTTTGACCCGTTTGCATCATTATCTGGCCAGGCTACTCGACCGGGTAGAAGAACGAAACCATCAGTGTGCCGTTCTGTTTGTCCTCGGCGCGACGGCCCCGGTGGCTGGGCTCGAACCGCCCGACTTTGGTATGCAACTGGCCTGCGCGCCGGGTCGTGATTTCCGCTGCGCGCATCGCGGGCAGTTCATCCTGGCTCAACACCACGTAATGTTCGGCACCGCTCACGGGATGAGACGACACCAGGACGTTGACCGGGTCGGCCGTCCTGTCCATGGGCTGCAGCGATCCGGGACGGTAGTCCTCGGCAAGATCACGTTTCTCCATGTAGGTCGGCGCGTTGAAGCTGCCGAGCATCTGCTCGGCGCGCCGGATCTGTTCTTCGGTCGGACCCATGCTGAACTCATCGCGCGTCTTGTCGCGATCGACGTATCGCTCCAGGTCCGGTTCGTCGTCTTTTTCGTTCATGGTCGGTGCTCCCGATGATTCTCGGCCAACCGCCAACCCGTCCCCCTGTTTGAGTATAGTAACGCGTCTTATTTCCAGGTGCCAACGATTGCCCGACTGGACCAGCGAGACCCTCGAATTCGACCGTCGCCGCCCGCTGGCATTGATTCGGCGCGGTTCCGCCGGCCCCAGAGTGATCGCCCTGCATGGCTGGCTGGACAATGCACTGAGCTTTCAGCCCATGCTCGCCCACTTCGACGGACTGCAGCTGGCCTGCCTTGATTTTCCCGGCCATGGCGAATCCCCGCCGCGCCCAGAAGCGGCCCATTATCATTTCGACGATTACGTGTTCGACGTGCTGGCTGCGGCCGACGCGCTGGGCTGGGATCGCTTTCACCTGCTCGGCCACTCGCTTGGCGGAGCCGTGGCCAGCGTGCTGTCCGCCGGCTGCCCGGAGCGCATCGAGTCGCTGAGCGTGATCGAAGGGCTGGGACCGCTGACCGCCCCGCCCGACAAGACGGCCGAGGGCTGGCGCAAGGCGATTCATGCCAGCCGCGATCGTCCGCGCCGCGTGCACGCCGATCGGTCCGCCGCCATCGACGCCCGCACGCGCAATTCGGATCTTCCCCGCGCTGCTGCCGAGCTTCTGGCCGAGCGTGGGCTCGAGCGGGTCGCCGACGGCTGGCAGTGGCGCCACGACCTGCGCCTGACCTGGCCGTCGACCCAGCGTTATACCGAGCCGCAGGTGCTGGACCTGCTCGGTCACATCGAAGCGCCGGCCATTTGCGTGCTGGCCAGACCGCGCTCGCGGGTGGTGCCGGGCGGCTTTATCGAACGCCGAGCTGCCGCGGTGCCGGACCTTGAATTGCACGAGGTTTCAGGTGGTCATCACTTGCATATGCAGGCGCCGGAGACGGTCGCCCGGTTCGTCAACAAGCACATACAGGAGCATGTCCATGCCGCACAAGCCTGACGCGCCCGAACCCGCCATCGATCCCGCCGATCGCCTGATCTTCGCCCTGGACGTGCCGGATGCCGCGCGCGCCCGGGCGCTGATCGGCGAGCTCGGGGATACGGTAACTTTCTACAAGCTCGGCCTCGAGCTGTTTCTTTCCGGGGCCTACTTCGAGCTGGTCGACGAACTCAAGGCTTCGGGCAAGAAGGTCTTTGCCGACCTCAAGCTGTTCGACGTGCCGGCCACGGTCGGTCGGGCGGTGGCGCAACTGGCTCGGCAGGAGGTGGATTTCCTGACCGTGCACGGGCAGGACGCGATGCTGGCGGCGGCGGCCGAAAACAAGGGCGATACCAGGGTGCTGGCGGTCACCGCGCTGACCAGCCTCGACCAGGGCGATCTCGACGATCTGGGTTTCGACTGCGACGTCGGCGAACTGGTGCTGTCGCGGGCGCGGCGCGCGCTGAAGCTCGGTTGCGACGGCGTGATCTCGTCCGGGCTGGAAGTGCCGGCGCTGCGCGACGGCGTGGACCCGGCGCTGGTGGTGGTCTGTCCAGGCATTCGCCCGGTGGCCAACGTCGACGACCAGAAGCGCACCATGAGCGTGTCGGAGGCGTTCTCCGTCGGCGCCGATCACATCGTGGTCGGCCGCCCGATTCGCGACGCCGACGACCCCGCGGCCGCTGCTGATGCACTGCAGGCCGAGATTGAATCCATATTTAAACAGTAAAAACAGCATCTTGCACAACTTAACAAAGGTATTGCATTAGGTTAACGAATCAGGTTATTATTTTTATTGGCTCGATCTTCGCTGTGATCGAGCCCTGGTGACAAGAAAGCCCGGAGCGTCGCCATGATCGTTTCGGGAAACACCTCCGGCTTCGGTCGGTTTGCGGGCAGAGCCATGACTGGCTCTGCCTTTTTTAACCCGCCTTGTTCACCAGCCACCTCTGAATAAGTGTCGCAGGTTGAAAAAGCCGCCGGTGGTAAACTCCGGCTCCATTCAGTGGAAGTATCCTCGACCCGAACGCCATGTCTTCGCTGCCTTTTCACCGCCGATTCCCGGGTTACCTGCTGCACTCGCTGAAGCTCAGGTGGGTTTCGCTGTGGCGGGCCGTGCTGCACTGGTGGGTGCGCGCGACCGTGTTGCCGGAGGATCTGGATGAACTCAGGATCGGCGACGGCTCGCCGGTGTTCTACGTACTCGATACCAATGCGTACACATCGCTTCTGATCCTGGAACAGATCTGTCGCGAGCACCGATGGCGGCGCCCGGCCGATGCATTCCAGCACGACGACGTGGATCTTCCGCGCGCATACGGCGCAAGTCGGCGCTACCACGGCCTGTTCGTCCGGCGTCCGATGAAGCGCCGCAATTCGGACATGGTCAAGCAGCTGGTCGCCGCAGTGCACGACGGACGCCTCGAGGACGTTCGCATCGTACCCGTGACCGTGTTGATAGGACGCGCGCCGGACAAGGAACAGTCGATCGCCAAGATCCTGTTCTCCGAGAACTGGGACCTGGGCGGGCGATTCCGGCGATTCCTGACCACCCTGGTCAACGGCCGGGCCACTTTCGTGCAGTTCGGCAGTCCCGTTTCGCTGGCCCGGATGGCGGCCGAAGGCCAGGGAGAGGAAAAGGACCTGCGTCGCATCAGCCGCCTGCTGCGGGTTCATTTCAAGCGCGTGCGCACCGCGGCCATCGGCCCGGACCGGTCGCACCGGCGCACCCTGGTCGACCGGGTCGTGCATTCCGACTCGGTGCGCCAGGCCGTGGCGGCCAAGGCCCGGCGCGACAAGATCGAGATCTACGAGGCCGAGGCCCAGGCCAGAAAATACGCACGCGAAATCGCCGCCGATTACTCGTATTCGTTCATCCGGATCGCCGAGATTCTGCTGAGCTGGTTCTGGAACCGGATCTACCGCGGCATCCAGGTCTTTCACTTCAGCAAGTTTCGCGAAGCGCAGCAGGGACACGAGATCGTCTACGTGCCCTGTCATCGCAGCCATATCGACTACATGCTGCTGTCGTTTCTGCTGTATCGCCGCGGCTTCGTGCCGCCGCATATCGCCGCCGGCATCAACCTGAATCTGCCGATCGTCGGGCGTCTGCTGCGCTACGGCGGTGCGTTCTATCTGCGACGCAGTTTCCGCGCCCAGCCGCTCTACTCGGCGGTGTTCAACGAATACGTTCGCACCATCATCGACAAGGGCGTGGCGCTGGAATATTTCGTCGAAGGCACCCGCTCGCGCACCGGCCGTTCCTTGCCGCCGCGCGCCGGCATGCTTTCGATCACCGTGCGCGCATTCCTGCGCGACCGAAGCCGGCCGTTGATGTTCCAGCCGGTCTACATCGGCTACGAGCGCCTGGCCGAGGGCAGTTCTTACATTTCGGAGCTCTCGGGCAGCCAGAAAAAGACCGAATCCCTGTCGGATTTCCGCAACGTGATCAACATCTTGCGCAAAAACTACGGCCAGGTGTCGGTGAGTTTCGGCGAGCCGATACGGCTCAATCCGCTGCTCGACCAGTACGCCCCGGACTGGGCCGACCAGCCGCCGGATCCACAGGCCAAGCCGGAATGGCTGGTGCCGCTGGTCAACGACCTGGCCCAGCGAATCGTCGTCAACATCAACGCGACAACGCATTGCAACCCGGTCAACCTTCTGGCCGCGGCGCTGCTGGCCACGCGCAAGCAGGCGCTGGACGAGGAAGACCTGGAAGCGATGATCGGCCTGTATCAGCGCTTGATAAGAATGACCGCGTATTCGGATCGGATCACGATTACCGATCTGACGCCGGGACAGGTCATCGAATACGGCCTGGACCTGGGCATCATCCAGCGCCAGGCGCACGCCCTGGGCGACATCATCCACGTCGACCAGAAGAACGCCGTGCTGCTGACCTATTTCCGCAACAACATCTCGCACCTGCTGGCCATGCCGGCCTGGATCGCCTGCTGCTTCCTCAACAACCAGCGCGTGCGCAAGTCACGCGTCAGACGCCTGACCGAAACCATCTACCCGTTCCTGAAAAAGGAACTGTTCCTGCCATGGGAAGCCGAGGATGTGCCGGTGATCATCCAGCGCTGCACCGATGCGCTGGTCCGTCTCGGCCTGCTCGGCATGACCAACGATTATCTCCAGAGAACGCCGGGCGGCTCCGACCAGACCTACTACCTGCGTCTGCTTGGCAACGCCATGCTGCAGACCTTCGAGCGCTACTACATCACCATCGCCGTGCTGGCCAAGAACGGTTCCGGCCGCTTGAGCCGACAACGCCTGGAGAAGCTGTGCATCCAGAGCGCACAGCGCATCTCGCTGCTGCACGAATTCGAGGCGCCGGAGTTTTCCGATCGAACCCTGTTCAAGCAGTTCATCGAATCGCTGCAGGAAATCGATGTGCTCGACCGCAACGAAGAAGGCAATCTGACCTTCGATCGCCGGCTCGAGGTGTTTGCCCGCGATGCCAAGCTGGTCCTGGACAAGGAGGTTCGCCACACCATCATCCAGATCACCCCCCGGGTGCGCGACCTCGAGCCCGAATGAGCGGCGGAATACACTGGCTATCTGTCCGCCGGCGCGGCGGCGACTGTTACAATTCATTGAATGAGAGCCGTTCCTCCAGCACTGCCCGCAACCTCTGCATCGGCCGACAAAGCCACGCTTTCGGCGTCGGACTGGGAACAGGCCGCGCTCGACCTGATCGCCGACAAGGGCGTGTCGGCGTTGGCGGTGGAGCCGCTTGCGCGTCGGCTCGGAATTACCAAGGGCAGTTTCTACTGGCACTTCGCCAGCCGCGACGAACTGCTGGAACAGGCGCTGAAGCGCTGGGAACGGCGCGATTTCGAGCACCTGGCGCGCTCGCTGGATTCGGACCAGCCGGCCGCCGAGCGCCTGGCCGAGTTCATCCTGCGCACCAGCCGCCAGAACCGCAGCCACCAGATCCACGCTGCCCTGTGCGCGGCCAGCGATCACCCGCGCGTCAAGCCATACATCGAGCGGATCACCCAGCGTCGGCTACAGTATTTGACCAAGGCGTTCCGTGAGCTGGGGATGGATGACGACGCGGCGCGTCACCGCGCGCGACTGACCTACACCAGCTACGTGGGCTATATCCAGTTGCAGATTCGCGGCATGGCGCCCGAGCGCGGCAGCGACGAATTCGAGTCCTATGTCAGGCACGCCATGACGACGCTGCTCAATCCGGGTTACTAACGGTCGTCTTCAGCTGACGTCCTTCGAGTCGGCCGATGCTGCGGCCGGTTCGGTGACACGGTCGGTCGGACAGTAGCCAGGCGGCCGGCCCTCGGCGCCGTGATAGTGATGCAGCGCACCGTCGGCGCGCAATCGAATTCGGTAGCCCGGCACCAGCGCCTGGGTGTACATCATGTCGGGTTCCGGGCAACCGAGCGCGCTGTTTGGCCAGGTCACGAATCCAGCGTCGATCACGGTGATTTCCGTCTTATCGATTTCCAGTCGACGGGCAAGATCCTCGCGTGCCTGCGACACGAACGGTTCGAGTTGCGGATCGATACCCATGCTCGGTTCCTCCCTGCCGTCTGGGGCGTCGGGCGCGCCGGTGGGCGCGTCTCCGGTGCATCCGGCAAGAGCCAGCCCGAGAATTGCAGTCAACAGCGTCAAATATCTCATATCGGTTTCAACAGCGCCAGCCAGGCGATCGACAGGAATGCCGCCAGCGCGGCAAGAAACACCAGGACGGCCTTGCCCTGGTGGCGAATGCGGAATGCGGTAATCCCCAGTCCGATGTAGACCAGGATCATCAGCAGTTTGAGCCCGAACCATCCGGCGCTCAGCGGCGAGAGCCCCAGGATCATCCACAGCGCAATGCCCGAGGCCAGCAGCAGCGTATCGATCAGGTGCGGACCGAAGCGCACCAGCGGATGCGCCAGGGGCCTGTTCATGACCAGCCGGATGAAACCGCGCAGCGCGAATCCCAGCCCGCTGATCAGGGCAAGCGCAATGTGCAGCGTCTTGATCAGTTCATAGATGCTCATGTGCAAACTCGGGTGAGCCGGAGATCCTGCCACCGATTCTAACGGAATGCGCGCCGCGCCGGCCGAATCACCAGCCGTGCATTCGGGGCCAGAAACTGCCGGCCGCAAGCTCTCCTCCGACCAGCCAGTAGCCCGCATGCTGGGCGGCGGTGGCGCAGGCATGGTTGGGCAGAATGCGCAGCCGCTGGCCCACCTTGAACCGCTCCGCAGCGATTGGCTCGCCGTCCCGACGGGCCAGGATACCGTGTTCCTGACTGGTGGCCCGGACGATGATGTCGTCCACGACTTCGCCGGATTCGTTGCAGACCAGGCCGTAGCCGCAGTCGACCTTCTGCGACGCTGTTCCACGGTCGCGCGAAAGCGCCATCCAGCCGGCGTCCACCAGCCATTCGCCGGCATTGCCGCGATAACCGATGACTTCCGTGAGCACCGAAAGGGCGATGTCGTCGCTGGCGCAGACGCCGAGACCGGCCATGACCAGGTCCATGAACACGTGGGTGCCGGCGCGAACTTCGGTGACACCTTCGAGATTGCGCACGAAGGTGGCCGTGGGCGTGGATCCGACGCTGACGATAGGCGTCTCGAATCCGGCCACGCGCAGCCGGCCGGCCGCGCTCACGACGGCATCGCGCTCGCGCTCGCCAGCGCGCTCCAGACACCTGGTGTCGCGGCAATCGTAGGAGGCGCCCATATGGGTCATGACGCCCAGCACCCGGCAGCCGGCATCGGTCACCAGGCCGGCGGCTTCGACCAGGCCAGGGTCGTCCGGCCGGAAGCCCCCGCGTTGGCCGTCGGCATCGATCTCCAGCAGCACCGAGAAGGCGCAGTCCAGGCGGGCGGCGGCCTCGCCCAGGCGGCGGGCGGCGGCGGAATTGTCCAGGGTCAGTTTCAGCGCAAGACCGTTGCGGTAGAGTCGGGCAATACGGTCCAGCTTGCCCGGCGCGATGCCCACGGCGTACAACTGGTCGTCGATACCGTGGCCGAAGAAGTACTCGGCTTCGGCCAGCGTGGAAACCGTGATGCCGGGCGAATCCGACCCCATCATGCGGCGCGCGACTTCGATGCTCTTGCAGGTCTTGACGTGCGGCCGCAACGGCGCCCCGAGGTCTTTCAGCCGCGCTTCCAGGGTCTGGATGTTGCGGGTCATGCGATCCACATCGAGCAGGAGGCAGGGCGTGACTGGTTTATCATCAATGACGGTTGAGGACATGCGAATCGGTTGCCGGTTGCTCGGAAAATTGACCTTGGATCAATCATTCTCGCACGGATGCCGGAATGAAATCCGAATCGACAGGAGGATTCAGACTTGAATATCCAGGCACAACTCGACAGCGTCATCGACCGCGTCATCAAAGAGGTCGGCAAACGCATCGTCGTCGGTCTGCCGCTGGGTCTCGGCAAGCCCAACCGCCTGATCAACGCGCTTTACCGGCGGGCCGTGGACGATCCGCAGATCGAGCTGGAGATCGTCACGGCGCTGTCGCTCGATATCCCGGAGCCGGCTCACTGGCTGGAAGCGCGACTGATGGGGCCGATCGTCGAGCGACTGTTTGGCGCCGGCTATCCGCGCCTTGAATACCTTGTGGCGCTCAAGAAACGCACGTTGCCCGACAACGTGCGGGTCACGGAATTCTACTTTCAGTCGGGCGCGGCATTGGGCAATCCGGGCATGCAGCGCCACTATGTATCGTCGAACTATACCCACGTGGCGCGCGACCTGATCGATCGCGGCGTCAACCTGATGTTCCAGCTGGTGGCGCGCGACGACCAGGGCCGGCTGAGCCTGTCATGCAACCCCGACGTGACGCTTGACCTGGTGCGACGCGCGAAAAACCGGCCCGGCTACAGGCTCTACAGCGTTGCACAGGTTCACCCCGACCTGCCGTACATGCAAGGCGACGCCGAAGTGCCGGGCGATTTCTTCGACCAGATCGTCGATTCCGATCCGGGTCAACCGCTGTTCGCCCTGCCGCGCCAGCCGATTTCGATCCAGGATTACGCGGTGGGTTTCCATGCCGGCCGCTTGATTGCCGACGGCGGCACGCTCCAGATCGGGATCGGTTCACTGAGCGACGCGCTGGTCCACAGCCTTGTGCTGCGTCATCGACAAAACGAGACTTATCGCCAGGCGACCGCAGCGCTCGACAGGCCGGCACCCGCCGGCATCGGCGACGAGACGGCGTTCGAGGAAGGGCTTTACGGCGCCAGCGAGATGTTCATGGACGGTTTCATGCATCTCTATACCGCCGGAATTCTCAAGCGCGAAGTATTCGAGGACATTACCGTGATGCGCCGGGCCAACGCCGGCATGAGCGTGGCGGACGCCGGCTCGGGTGCGGTCATGGACGGTGGTTTCTTCCTGGGTTCTCGCCCCTTCTACGATTTCCTGAACGCGCTGGACGAACACGAGCGGCCACGCTTCCGGATGCACGGCGTGGGCCGGATCAACCAGCTCTACGGTGGCCGCGAGGCGCTGGAAATCGAGCAGCGGCGGCACGCCCGATTCGTCAACACCTGCATGATGACGACGCTGACCGGCGCCGCGGTCTCCGACGGGCTGGAAGACTACCAGGTGATCTCCGGCGTCGGCGGCCAGTACAACTTCGTCGCCATGGCCCATGCGATGGACGACGGCCGCTCCGTCCTGATGCTGCGCGCCACGCGCGAGAGCGGCGGCAAGACCTCGTCCAACATCGTCTGGCAATACCCGCACAACACCATTCCGCGTCATCTGCGCGACCTGGTGGTGACCGAGTACGGGGCGGCCGATCTAAGGGGGCGCACCGACGAGGAGTGCATCAAGGCCATGATCCAGATCGCCGACGCCCGTTTCCAGGACGAACTCGCCGAGCAGGCGCAGAAGGCCGGCAAGCTCGATCCGGCCTGGACGGTACCGGCCCGGGCGCGCGACAATACGCCCGAAGCCCTGGAACGCGCGCTGGAACCGTTTGCGTCCGCCGGCGCATTTCCCGACTACCCGTTCGGCAGCGATTTCACGGAGGTCGAGCAGCGCCTGATCCCGGCGCTGCAGAAGCTCAAGGGACTGAGCAAAAGCAAGCTTTCGCTGGCAAAGGCGGCGCTTTCCGGCCGGCCCGCGGATTTTGCCGAAGAGCTGGCCCGGATCGGCCTGGATCAACCCGCCGGCCTGGTCGAGAAGCTTTACGCCAGGATGATCGCCGCTGCGCTTCGAGGCTGATTTTTCACGGCGAGTCGGCACGGCACGTCACTCTGGCGAATCGGGATGGGTCACTGTTCGATAGACATACAGGAGGCATCCAGCGATGTGTCGATTCACGTATTACCTCGGCGACGAGATCACCGTTGCCGAACTGGTCACGCGGCCGGAAAATTCACTGATCCACCAGAGCACGCATGCAAAGGAGCGGCCCGAGCCGCTGAACGGGGACGGCTTCGGCCTGGTCTGGTATATGCCCGATCAACCCGAGCCGGCCCGCTTTCGCTCGCTGACGCCGGCCTGGAACAATGCCAACCTGGCCGAGCTGGCACGGGTGACGCGCAGCCGCTGCATCATGGCCCATGTGCGCGCGGCCACCAGCGGCAAGTTCGACGTGGCCGAGGACAATTGTCACCCGTTTCGCTGCGGTCCGTTCGCGTTCATGCACAACGGCGACATCCCGGCGTTCTCGAAAATTCGCAGGCCGCTGATGGAAAGCCTTTCCGACCGGGGCTTCGCCGTCGTACGCGGCAATACCGACAGCGAGCACATGTTCGCGCTGGCGCTGGAGCACCTGTTCGGCCACGAAGACGACAGCAGTTGCGAACTGCTGGCCGAGGCGCTGCACGAAACCGTCAGCGGCGTGCTGGATCTTCTGGACGAGCATGCCCCGGACACGCACGCCTATCTCAACCTGGTGCTGACCGACGGTAAAAACGCGGCGGCCTGCCGCTTCAGCACCAATCCCGACTACATCGACAGCCTGTACGTCAACGAGGGCTCGCGCTACCGCTGCGAGGAGGACGTCTGCTACATGACCGAGCCCGACGGTTCAACCCGTGCCGTGCTGATCAGCTCCGAGCCGCTCAACCCCGGGCCGCGCTGGAACGCGATTCCGCGCAATCACGTGGCGCTGGTGTCTTCCGATCGTTCCGTTTCGTTTCGTGAGTTGTCGGCCTGTTCGGCAGGCTGATCCGCTGGCGTTCCGTTCCCGTTTTCGGGCGCGAAGTAAAGCACCTGCCATTCCGACTCGGGTTCGAACGGCAACTCTTCCGAGTACAGCCTCGGTCGCCCGTCGGGCGAGACCGCGGCCAGCAACAGCCAGTCGGTGCCGGCCTCGCCGAGCTTGCCGGTGGCCTCCTCCATCGAAAAGGCTTCCGAGATACGGGTGCGCTGGATCACCCAGCCGTCGTCGAGCCGGTCCTGCAGCCACTGATAGCAGCAGTCCTCGCCGAACGCCAGGTGACCTCGCTGGTCGGCGCTCAGCCGACGCGATTCCTTGCTGGCCTCCTCGTCGGTGGGCAGTTGAAACGACTTGTGGCGGCCGAATTCCGGGCCCAGCGCATTGCATACCAGCGCATTGTAGAAATCGTTGGGCGTGGCGCACAGCAGATGCCCGAGGTGGTGGGTTTCCAGCGTTTGCTCGGCGTGCTCGGACAGGATTTCGCCGTAATAGACATCGATGCCCTCCATCCGCGCAGGCTTGAGCCGGCGGTAGACCCCGTCGACCAGCAGCACTTCGACATCCAGCGCCTTGAACGCCTTGGCGAATTCCAGCGACCACGGCGAGGCGCCCACGATCAGGACGCCGTTGTCGTCCTGCGCGGCCAGTCCGAGTTTCCTGGCCAGCGTGCCCAGACTCAGCCCGTGCAGCACAACCGTGGCGATGATGACGGCGAATACCAGCGGAAGCAGAATGCGGGCGTCGGCATAGCCGGCCGCCACCATCGCCGGGCCGAACAGGCCGGCGGTGGCGGCCGCGACGATGCCGCGCGGCGCGATCCAGGCCAGCAGCATCCGGTCTGACTTCTCCATGCCGGCGCGAATCGTCGCAAGGCCTACCGCCAGCGGACGTACTGCCAACAACAGGATCGCGATAAGCATCGCGGCGCGCCAGTCGAGCAGCAGCAGCTGATCGAATTCCAGGCGCGCAGTGATCACGATGAACAGCACCGAGACCAGCACGATGGTGAGGTTTTCCTTGAACCGCTGCAGGTCTTCGCGGCCCGACAGCGGCATGTTGCCCAGCACCGTGCCCATCACGGTCACGCTGAGCAGGCCGGCCTCGTGCTGCACCTGGTTGCTCAGCGTGTAGACCCCCAGGACGACCACCATGAGCATCGGCGGCTTCAGGTGCTCGGGCACACCGCCGCGCTGGTAAAGCTTGCCCAGCAGCCAGCCGCCCACCCCGCCGAGCAGGATCGCGGTGACGATCGCGCCGCCCAGACCCAGCATGGTTTCGCTGAACCCGTCGCCGTCGATCGTGAAGTACTGAAAGGTAAGAACGGCCAGTAATACGCCGATCGGATCGTTGACGATGCCTTCCCACTTGAGCAGCGAAGCCGACCGGTCGTTGAGCCGAGCGTAGCGCAGGATGGGCTGGATCACCGTCGGACCGGTCACCAGCAGGATCGCGCCCAGCACCAGGGCTACCGGCCATTGCAGCCCCAGGACGTAGTGCGCGGCAAGCGCACTCAATGCCCATGTGAGGGGCCCGCCCAGAAACACGAGCCGGCCGACACCGCGGCCGGCCTTCTTCAGCTCGCCGAGCCTGAGATCCATACCCCCCTCGAACAGGATGATCGCCACGCCGAGACCGATGAGTTCGGTCAGCTGATCGGAAGGTGTTTCCATGTCCAGCCAGCCGGTGATGGGCCCAAGCACCAGGCCGGCGGCGATCAGGACCACGATGCCGGGCAGCTTGAGCAGCCATGCGATCCACTGGCTCGCCAGCCCGGCGGCCAGGATCATGAGGACGATGGTTGCCGCGTGCATATTGATCGTCGAGTTCCTTTTTTGCGCTGCCCGTCACATTCTAGCCGGTCGATTGGCTCTCCAAACCGCATTCCCCTGCACCGGATCGGCGTGCGCGCCGGCCCGGATCGCTTAGAATCATACAGTTATCCAACCGGTGAAAAAGAACATGCTCAGATTTCTGTCCACTTCTCTCTTCTCGATCCTGCTCGCCGGCTTGGTTGCCGGCTGCGGCGGCGAGCAGCCTGCCGACGATTCCGGGTCCAATGCCCAGGCCGATGCCGGCGACACGCATATCGAAGCCCCGCAGGCGGTCGATCCGCCGGCGCCCGAGCTGCTGATCGATCGCGACCGGCTTTCCATATATCACCCGGTGGAACTCGAGCCCGACCTTGCCGGGCTTTCCGGACAGCAGCGTGAAATGCTCGGCCTGCTGATCGATGCCGGCAAGATCATGGACGATCTTTTCTGGCGCCAGTCGTATGGCGATCCGGCGCCGCTGCTGGCCTCCCTAGACGATCCGGAAGTGCGCGCCTTCGTCGAGCTCAACTACGGGCCATGGGACCGGCTGAACGGCAATGCGCCGTTTCTGTCCGGCTACGTCGAAAAGCCGCCCGGGGCCCAGTTCTATCCCGAAGACATGACCCGCGAGGAGTTCGAGGACTGGAACAATCCCGACAAGCGCAATCCCTACAGCGTGGTGCGCCGGCTGGAATCGGGCAACCTGCTGCTGGTGCCCTACAGCGCGGCGTTCCGCCAGCCGCTGATGCAGGCCGCCGAATTGCTGCGCGAGGCGGCCGGTCTGGCCGAGAGCGAAGCCTTCGCCAGGTACCTGCGCCTGCGTGCCGACGCCCTGATGACCGGAGACTACCGCGAAAGCGACATGGCGTGGATGGACATGCGCGACAACGACATCGAGCTGGTCTTCGGGCCGATCGAGAGCTACGAGGACCAGTTGTTCGGCATTCGCACCGCATTCGAGGCCTTCGTACTGCTCAAGGATCAGGCATGGTCCGAGCGCCTGGCGCGATTCGCCGCGCTGCTCCCGGCACTGCAGCGGGGGCTGCCGGTGCCCGATGCGTACAAGGCCGAAACGCCGGGTACCGACGCCGACCTCAACGCCTACGACGCGATCTACTACGCCGGCGACGCCAATGCCGGGGCCAAGACCATCGCCATCAACCTGCCCAACGACGAACAGGTGCAGCTCGAAAAGGGCACGCGCCGGCTGCAGCTGAAAAACACCATGCGGGCCAAGTTCGATCACATTCTTGTGCCGATCTCGGAGTTGCTGATCGACGAATCCCAGCAACGGCACATCACCTTCGATGCGTTTTTCGCCAATGTCATGTTCCACGAAGTGGCGCACGGACTCGGCATCAAGTACACGCTCGACGGCGGGCGCTCGGTACGCGAGGCGCTGGCCGAGCACCAATCCGCAATAGAAGAAGGCAAGGCCGACATCCTCGGGCTGCACATGATCGGCCAGCTGATCGACATGCAGGAGTGGGACGGTGAACTGACCGATCACCAGGTGACGTTCCTGGCCGGCATCTTCCGCTCGGTGCGTTTCGGCGCGTCGTCGGCCCACGGTCGCGCAAACATGGTGGCGTTCAACTGGTTCCTGGAACAGGGCGCGTTCGAGCGCAATCCGGAAACCGGTCGCTATTCCATCGACTTCGAGGCTTTCCGGCGCGCCGTCGACAGTCTCTCGAACAGGCTTCTGACCCTTCAGGGCGACGGCGACTACAGCACCACCGGCGCTTTTCTGGCGGAATACTCGAAAATGCCGGAATTCCTGTCCGAGGATCTCGATCGCGCCGGACAAGCCGGTATTCCCGTCGATATTCGTCTGATCCAGGGCAAAGGAGTCGTGGGCCTGTAGCATGCAGCGAAAAAGGGGTGGACGTTCCGAAAGCGGCACCGACCGGGGACGGTGCCGCAGTGTTCTTCTGGCGACGGTTGCGCTGACTGTCCTGGCGATTGCATCCTCGCCGACGGGGGCCGCGACTCCGATAGGGACGCCGGCGATACAGCGCTACGCGCCCGACCTTGAGATCTACCCGCGCAATTTTGCCGTCACCCAGGGGCCATCGGGCATCAGTTACGTCGGTAATTCCGAAGGCGTGCTCAGCTTCGACGGCACGCGCTGGCGGCTGCACGACGTCAACGAACAGGAACTGGTTCGATCGCTGGCCCACGATGGCCGCGATCGTCTTTATGTCGGCGGTTACGACGGCTTCGGCTATTTCGAGACGCCGTTGGGCCCCGATAGCGAATACGTAGACCTGACGAACTCCTTCGGAATCGAGGATCCGGACTTTGCCGACATCTGGCAGCTTGAAGTCACACCGGAAGAGGTCTTCTTCCTGGCCCTCAACGACCTGTTCCGGCTGAACCGCGAGACCGGGGAAACCCGACGCTGGACACATCCCGGCAGATTCGGCGCGATGGCGCGCATCGATGGCGAGCTATACGTCCAGTACCGCGGCGAGGGCATGCGCGTTCTGCGCAATGGCGAGTTCGAGCCTGTCGCCGGCTCGAGCGCACTTTCCGAACAAGTGTTCGAGTTGCTCACGCTCCCCGGCGGAGGTTTTCTGACGACGGCGCGTGACGGGCGCTGGCGGATGTTTCGCGAAGGACGGGTCAGCGACTTCGCGCATCCCGAAGGTTTGCCGCAATCGAGTTATTTCACTTCAGCCACGACACTCGAGAACGGACAGATTGCGTTTGGCGCGATCGACGGGTGGCTGTATTTTCTCGACCCTGTGACCGGCGCCCTGGATTCGTTTCGCCTGGCGCGCGACTGGATTTCCGACCTGCACAGCACCGAAGAAGGCGGGATCATTGCGCAAACCGACCACGAAACGCTCTATATCCGCTGGCCCGCCAAGTGGACCGCATTGAACTACGATCACGGCCTCACCGGCAACGTCATGGAGGTGCTGAAGTGGCAGGACCGCTGGCTGGTGATATCCAACGGCGGCGCTTTGCTCAGCGACCAAAGCGCACAAGCGCGTTTCGATCCCCTGCCCTGGACCGACTTTGAAGCGTGGGATTTCCAGCCCTTGGGAGACGGCTCCGGTCTGTTCGCCGAATCCTACATCCTCAAGCATGTCAACCTGGACGGCGTACTCCAGAATATCGATTCGGTGCAGTATCCGCGCACCATCGTACGGTCAGGCGATGACGAGACCTTGTTTTTCGTCGGGTCCGAGCACGGTTTGCACTTGCTCCAGAAAGACGCTGACGGGTTTGTCCAGGTGCTGTCGACGAACCAGGACCTGGCCGCGGTATTCTCGATCGTCGAAACCGAACCCGGGCGCCTGATGCTGGGGACCCAGGGTGCAGGCGTATGGGAAGCGCGTTTCGACGAAGCGCTTCAGACACTCGAACTGATAGACCGCAACGAAGGCATCTCGGAGGACGACGCCGCCTATGCCGATCTCGTGATGATCGGCGGACGGCTCCACGCGCTGACCGAGAACGCCATCTGGCGCTGGACTGGTGATCTTTTCGAACCTGCAGCAATCGACGGGCTGGACGAACTGCGAAAACCCGGCGAATACCTGGAGGTAAGAGAAGACCCGAAAGGTGAGCTCTGGGCGTTCGATTTCGGCAACCTTTACCATCGCGATCCCGAGCGGGGCTGGTCGGAAATGGAAATCGGTCCACTATACAAGGGTGCCCTTTCATCTGTCGATTTCGACAGCTCGGGGCGGGTATTCGCCGGCGCCTCCGGGGGTGTTGTGATCTTCGATCCAAACGCGCCGGAACTCGCATACGCCGGCAACGACATCATGCTGCGCTCCGTCGAATTCAACGACAGATCACGCGAAATCCGTCGACTTGCGCACGATACCGAGCATCTGTTGCCGGCCGAACCCTTCTCGATTCGCTTCGACTATTCCCTTCCAGGCGTCAACGCGCGTGACGAAATTCGCTACCGGGCGCGGCTGACCGGCTACGAGCCGGAGTTCACCGGCTGGGAGCCCAGCAGTCACTACACCTACATCAACCTGCCGCCGGGCGAATATGCGTTCGAGGCCGTGGCCAGAGGACCGTCGGGCCGCATCAGCGAGATCGAGCCGTTCAGATTCCGGGTCGTGCCGCCGTGGTATCGATCGCCCTGGATCCTCAATCTGCAATGGCCCGCAGCGGCGGGGTTGCTGACGCTGCTGATCTGGCTGTACATGCGGGCACGGGTCTGGCGGCTGGAGGGCGAGCGCAAGCGGCTGGCGACCAAGGTCCGGCAGCGCACCCAGGCGCTGGTCGCGGCCAACCGCAAGCTCAAGCAAATGGCCGAGATCGACGAACTGACCGGAATCGCCAACCGGCGAAGTTTCGATCAATATCTGCGCCAGCAGATCGCTCAATGCCACGCCGCCGACCAGCCGCTGGCACTGGCGCTGATCGACCTGGATCAGTTCAAGCCCTACAACGACCGACACGGGCACCTGGCCGGGGATCGGGTATTGCGTGATATTGCGCGCTGCCTGGCCGCAGGATTCGGTGCCAAAGACTCGCTGGTGGCTCGATTCGGCGGCGACGAGTTCGCTGCCGTGTTGCCGGGCCTGGACGTCGACGACGCCGCCGCGCTGGCCGAACAGGTACGAACACGCTGCGCATCGGCCTGCGGCGAGGTCAACCTGTCGGTCGGAATTGCGGTGGTCGGACCCGGCCAGCAAGTCGATTCGATCGGTCTGCTGGAAGCCGCCGATCGCCAGCTTTACGAAATCAAGCGCGCCGGGCGCAACGGCGTGGCCAGCATCCGCGTGAGTCCTGAATAAGCCCGATGCGGGATCGCGGCGGAGAGCGCTGCGTCAGACATTCTCCAGCCACTCGGCGACAAGCCGGGCGCTGGCTTCGGGCGATTCCAGCCAGCCGAAATGATCGGCGCGCTCGCCCTGGGCCTGTGTCGTGACGACACGGCGCTGGATGCGGCACTCCGGCAGCTTGGCCAGCAGCCACTCCAGCGATGCCGGCGGTACCCAGCCGTCGGCCTCCATGCGTACGGTCAGTACAGGATATTCCAGTCGCCCGAGGGCCTGCTCGGCCTCGAAATCCAGCGTGTCCAGATCGTAGCGTCCGGTTCTTCCGGTGCGTGCCCAGTCGGCCATCACGCCATGGGCTTCGGTGCCGGCAAACCCCATCCGCTTGCCGGGAAAGTGCCCGATCAGCCCGGACATCATCGGAAAAGCGCGATAGACGACCGCGAGCACCAGCCGCATGCGCCAGTTGAACACTTTCGCAAACGGCGCGCCGCCGGCGATCAACACCAGCCCGGCGACCGATTCAGGCCGGCGCGCCGCGGCCAGGCAGGCCAGCTGCGAGCCCAGGCTGTGGCCACCCAGCCAGACCGGTGCTGCCGCACGCTCGGCCACGGCGCGCCGCGCGGCTTCCAGGTCCACCTCGATCAGTTCCCGATAGCCCCAGTCGCAGCCCTTGCCGGCGCGCACACTGGACGAGCCGTTGCCGCGCCATTCGTGGATGAACACGCGCATTCCACGCTCAGCCAGGCACCGGGCGAAAGCGATGTAGTGGCGGGCGCTGATCCCCATGCCGGGAAGAAACAGCATCGCGCTTGCCGCATCGGAGGAGCCGACGTCGATCAACTCGAAACGATGGCCGTCTGACGCGGCAATCTGGAGCACGGGCTGATCATGCGGCATCGGTGTGTTCTCCTGTCCTGGAACGCATTCCGGCGGCGCCGGCTACTGGACCAGGGACACGCCCAGACCGATCGTGGTCTGGCGATGGTTGTAGTCGATCAGGGTCTCGCCGTAGCCGGTGAAAATCTGCAGATAGGCTTTCAGGTCGCCGACCAGAGGATAGTGCCAGTCGAACTGCAGCGCGCCGCGATTTTCGCCCGGCGCCCAGCGGGCGGTCAGACCCAGGTCGTGCTTGTTCTTTTGCCACTTGACCCGCACATCGCCATGGCCCAGGAAATCGTCGATATCCGGGTTGTCGTCGTCGCTGGTCGGATCGACGCGCAGCCACGGCCGGACAAAGAACTGCCAATCGCCGCGCTCGAAGCCGAAGTCGGCGTAGATCCGGTTCCAGCTGCGCGATCGCGGCTGATTGCGTCCGTTCGACTGGTGCACGAACCCCAGATTCACGAATTGCCAGCGGATGCCGGGCAGGTCGATCCCCGTCCGCCAGGTCGACATGATCTCGGGCTCGAAGTTGTTCTCGCGGAATGGCGCCGACTCATCGCCGTTGTAGGCCTGCCAGCTCGATTGCTGGGTGTATCCGAACCAGACGTCGCCGTTGTTCCAGAGCGGATCGTCGAGCACCTTGGTCTTGAAACTGAGCTGGAACTTGGCCTCGACTTCGTTCAACTGGTCGGACTCGGTGACGGTTCTTCCCGGCGCCGGTGACGAGGGGAAATTGTTCTTTCGCGTGGTGTAGCGCGCAGGCAGCGCGTATACCGACCGATACGTTCGCACCCTCAGCAGGCCACCGTGGGTGGCGTCGTCGAGTTCCCATTCGCGCATCATGCGCGATCGGCGCACAGCGGTTTCGCCGCCGGCCGGCGTCAACAGGTTGCGATCAGCCTTGGCCGTCACCGGAACGCCGTCGTCGCGCCCGGTCACGCTTGCGCCGGGAATGTCGTCGTAGCAGTCCAGTCGCTTCAGCCGGTCTTCCAGCACCCGACAGGCGTCCACCGCCTCCTGTGCGTCGAAGGCGTCCGGCGTCTGGGCTGCGGCGTTGGCTGAAACGCAGCATGCGGCGCACAGCAGGGCAATTCGGTTCATGGTCATGCTCCCGGCAACGAGCGAGTATGCGAGCGCGAAGGATACACCGCAGTCTACCGTTGTCGCATGCCGCCGAATGTCTTGCCGGGTCAGCCACCCGACTTCTTGCCATCGGGCCGCCCATTCCGCCATCAATCCGGATCCGCCGCTCTGCGCGTGTCCCGCTAACCGCCTCCGCCGGGGGGCTCTTCGCCAGTTTCGATCGGCGGCATGTTGGGCCAGCTCGAGCGCGATTCGCCCTGCGGCCGGGCCTGCGTGCCGCCGCCGGCGCCTCTCAGCAGATCGCCGATGACCTGTCCGATCTCGGACTCGCCGGTCGCCCGCTCGATGACCCACTGCGTCATCAGGCGGGCAAAGAATCTTGAAAATTCCGGACTGATTTCGTCCAGTGGGCCCGCGGCCGACGTCGTCAGGATCGTCTCCGGCGGAATCGAATCGGCGAAGCGCGGCAGTCCCCGCAGTGTCTGGCCCGGCAGCGCGAATACCATCTCGGCCCACGGCACGCCGTCGACGCGTTCCGGCAGCCGCACGGTTCCCTGCGCGCCGAGCATGATTTCGCCCATCTGCATCCACAAGTCATTGGTCCGGACCTGCCCATCGGCCACCGAGAACTCCAGGGGCGTAAAACGTGCCTGGAAGGTCGAGCCCGGACGCAGATCGCCGCCGAGCTCCCGCAGTGCGCCGAACAGTGCCAGGGTGATCGCACCGCGGTTCATGTTCAGCGTGCCGATTTCGAGCCGGCCGCGCGCACGGATTTCCTGCGGACGGTATTCTGCAAGCGGTATTCGGAAACCGTCGGCCGACAACAGCAACCGAATGGGCTGCTCCGCGCTTTGCACCTCATTCAGGAATGGATGAAGCAGCGCCAGATACCCATCGACCAGCGCTGGCGTGACGTTCAGGGCCAGCTCGGCATCGCGATCGAGTCCAAGCACACCGTCGGCATCGAGACTGGCATGGGCCGTGACCCGGGTATTGACGCCCTCGGCATGGACTTCCAGCTCGCCGGGCACCCGTCCAGACACCCGCGCCCGCACGGTCGGCCCAAGCGCCGGCCCCAGCGCCGGGTCCAGCCCGCCCAGCGCCATCAGCATGTCGCCGGGAACGTCATCCAGTCGTGTCTCGGTCTGAATTCGGGCGCGGCCGATGGCGAGCATGCCGGAACCATCGACGAGTCCGCTGATCGTGTTCTCGGAATGGAACCCGCCCCCGGCCAGCTGGGCGCTGGCCCGCAATTCCAGTTGCTCGGCCAGCGGCAGGCCGCTTGCGACGATGCTCATGCCGCTGAAGCGAAGCGGCGCCTCGTCGCCGCGACGGATGACGAACTCCGGCATCCGGGCCTCTGCCGCCAGCCCCAGCGAGCGCATGTCGATCCCGTCGGCATCGACAGCGGCATCCAGCCGGTCGAATCGAACAACCATCAGCGCCGGCCGGACCATCGTCCAGCGCGGGTCGCTTTGGATCGCGGTCAACGCCTCCGAGGTCAGCTGCCACTCCATTTCCGAACCGGCTGCAAGCGACAGGCGCTCGCCGTCATGGTGCGCGTCGAGGCGAGATTTCATCAAGGCACTTTCGAGCACCAGGCCGATGCCGAGTCCGCCCTCGGCCAGGCACTCCAGCGCGAGTTCCAGCGCCATGGACTCGCCAAGCATTGCTGCGATGCGGCCCGGCTGGCCAGTCAGACGGTCAATGACGCCGACCGGAAAGTCCGCGAGCTCTAGACGCGCCGTCTCACGCAAGTTCAGAGCGCCATCCAGCGCTGCCGTGACACGAATCCGACCATCGCCCTGGTCGTCGCCCAGCCGCCCATCGAACGCGAACCCCATGCCGTCGGCCAGCCGCGCGCTACCGGCGTTCAGTGTGCCCGCCAGGTGGACCGGCGGGCCATCGGCCATCGCCTGCGCGCGGGCCTGCACGACCTCGGCGACCAGTTCGAACTCGGCCTCGTCCCAGGCCAGCAGTTCGGCCCGGCGCGGGACGCGGAACCGCTGCAGCTCGAGATTCAATTCGGCCTGGGACGCCAGCGAAATCGCATCGGTCAGGCTCGCGACCAGCGCCGGCTGGACGTCGAGACCGACCACCCCAGTGTCCAGCCGCAGGCCGTCTGCGTCGAGCCGCCCCGAAAACCCGGCGCGCAGGTAGGCGGATTGTGCGCTCAGGTCGAATTCGCCAACGTGCTGCGCCGGCGCGCTCACGAGCCGAAATTCGGCGTTCATGCGCGGCCCCAGAGCACCGGACAGTAACCCATCGCTGCCGACGAACTGGTCGAGAACAGCCAGCGGCAGCTCGGTGAGGTCGCCGGAAATCTCCAGCCGCAAATTTCCGGGTGTCGGCACCAGGTCGGGCCCCAGGAAGTCGGACACCCGTCCTTCAAGACGCGCCCGACCGCCGCGTCCACCCTGTTCGGCCTGCGTATTTAGGTCGATTGCGAGCCCCTCGCGCAAATCATCGCTTTTCACCGAGAGCCGTGTCTCACGCAGCGCCAGCCCGCCGATCCGGGGGTCCTCGGCAAGCAAGTCGATCTCGCCGATGAGCAACCTCGCGTCCAGCGCCGCAACTGCGTTTCCAGGCGCCCAGGCCAGCTTTTCCAGGTGGACCGCGATATCGAATGGGGCGGTCAGGCGGGCGCCGGGGGGCGCAAGCACCGACCACGCTTCGGGGCGAATCCCAAGCACGATGTCGGCGGGTCGTTCGAGCGAGACCGCACCGTCGCGTATCGCGAATGCCAGTTGCGCGCGCGCCCCGCCGCTTCCTTTCGAATCCAGGGTGAACCGACCGCCATTGCCACGCCACTGTCCTTCCGCGCGCTGGCTCAGGTACGCGCCCAGCAGGGCGCGGAGTCGGCCGTCGAGGCCGGCCAGCCGATCGATGATGTCGACCGGGAACTGATCGGCCTCGAAAAACAGGTCGAACTCGGCCCCGGCTGGCGCCGGCCGCCCGCTGGCGTCGAACAGGCCTTGCCCCAGGGCGCGTCCGGCGACGCGACCCGCGGTACCGGCCTGGATCAGCGTCGCGTCGAACTGGAGGTCCAACGCGTCCAGGCCCTGAAGGTCGGCCGTCACCGCCAGGTCGGTGATTATGATCTGCGCCATGCCGGGCGCGCTCAAGCCAAGCTCGAAGTTTTCGAGATGGAGCCTGCAATCGATGCCGCGCAACGACTCGAAACCTGAGGATGCGTCATCCTCCGAAGGATCGCTGGATTCAAAAACACCGGCGAGATTGGTCGCCCCGTCGTCGCCGATGATCAGCGCCGCCTCCCCGTCGCGGATCGTGACTCCGCCGCCGCACTGCGAACTCGTCACAAGCCGTGGAAGCGAACCGTCGATATCGATGGCGCCGATCTCCAGCACTCTGCGTCCGGCCGGGTCGAACACCCTCATCCCGCGTATGCGCTGGGGACCGGTCCAGTCGAGCTCCAGCCCGTCAAGCTCGATCCGCCCAGCCAGCGTTGCATTGATTCGATCGAGAACGAAGTCACGGCCCGGACCCGAGATCAGCAACGGCGTCGTGGCAACCAGAAGGGCGGCAAGAACGAACAGTATCGACAGCGCAAACAGAAGACGTCGCAGGCGCGAATGGCGGGCTCGGAGCGAACTCATCGTCGACCTCCTCCGGGAGCGGCCGGCAGCGCCGGAAATTTCGGGATAGTGTCCGAGGCAAGTATAAGCGCCGCCATTTCGCAAAGTCCAACGGTATCCGCACGGCCATTTATCGCGCGGTCATCGGGCGCAACACGTGGCGCCGGGGACTGCCTTTTCCGGCGTTTCCTGGGCGACGCCGTTCGGGCCAACCTCGGACGTAGCGTTAGCTACTGTCGCTCGGTTGGCACCACACGATCTGCGGCTTTACCGACTGAAACGCGCTCCACGCAGAATTATGCAGAGGTTCCCTAACAGGATCTTCAGCTCGGGCCGCGCCGATGGGCGCGCCAATCGTGCTCGAATCGAATGTCGGATAATTCGATCGATTGCCGACAGGGTCGTTGATGTGCGCCGTTACTTGAGCGCCTGACAGATACAGTTCCAGTGTCGCCCTGGAAGGTGCTCTTCAGAATGTAACCTCGGCGCGGTTGGCGCGTATATTCCAGGACCGCATGCGATCTGCGTGCCCGCGGAAGTGAAGGGTGCTTGCCCAAAGGAACGTTGCAACGTGAATCTCCATCGAAGTGCGGTCGTCAAGATCGCCGTATTCGTCGCGCTGGTTACCGCGCTGTATTTCCTGGGTTACTGGCTGATCTATCGATTGGGCAGCGCAACCCCGTTGATGCTGACGGTCGGATTGGCCGCGATCCTGACCTGCCTGGTCACAGGCAAGCCCATTCGATCGCTGGGATGGTCGTGGGGACACTGGAAATACCAGTGGCTCAGCTATCTGCTACCGCTGGGGTATGTTGCGGCCGCCTACCTCCTTATCTGGACGCTGGGTTTCGGCGGCTGGTACGACGCCGGGTTCGTGTCGGGTCTGGAAAACGACTACAACCTCGAATCCTGGTCGAGCCCGGCCTTGCTCGTTCTGCATTTTGTGCTGACCGCATCGATCAGCTTCCTGCTGCTATTGCCGTCGGTATTGGGTGAGGAGCT
>Ga0102934_1000588_pt1 | contig 24622 bp, 16 predicted proteins | sample SalPonR2_A_D1_MG_FD_78175 | JGI IMG/M metagenome (GOLD analysis project Ga0102934, IMG submission 78175) | Salt pond soil microbial communities from South San Francisco under conditions of wetland restoration - Salt Pond MetaG R2_A_D1_MG | ecosystem: Environmental > Aquatic > Marine > Intertidal... | reverse complement strand
CCCCCTGGGCCCGCCGGTCGTCCATGGCCCGTGCCCTCTCGTGCAGCCCCTCCGTTATGCCCACATCAACCTCCTCGCCGACCTTTTTCGGCGTCAGCATGCGCCCCTCGCCTTTTCCCGGCCGCGCCAAAAAGAGGGAGACGGCGCCAAAGCCAGTCTCCCGCACTTCCTCCACCACCAAGCCCCCCTCCTCCATCAGCGCCACGAACTCCTCGGGGCTGGGGAACTCCAAAATGCTCCGTCGCAAGTGCACGTATTCCTCCTTGAGGCCCGTGAAAAAAGCGCCGAGAAAAGGGGCACCGTACCGGACCATAAATTCCGCGACCCACCGCAACGGCCCTGCCTGGGGCAACTGGAACTCCAAGATGCCAACCCTGGAGGCGGGGGACTTCTTCAGCACTCGGGCCATCTCTTTCAAGGCAGACAGGCGGTCCTCCACGTTTCGGATCCCAAAGGACATGCTAATTTTGTCCACGGAATCGGAGGCCACCTCCCCCATGGCTTGGGCATCGCCCAAGGTCAATCTCACCACCGAACCCAGCCCTTTCGCCGCAATTTTCTCCTCACCAATGCGGAGCATCCCCGCTGATGGATCGATGCCCCACACCTGTCCCCCCGTCCAGTTCCGTGCGAGGAATGCTTTGGCGGCCAAGACCGCCACGTCGGCGGTGCCCGTGGCCAGGTCCAACACCTTGTCTCCTTCCTGCAACTCCAACCCTTCGATCAAAAACCAACGCCAGCTTTGATCCAGTCCTAAGCTCATTAATTTATTCATTCTATCGTAGTGTTTGGCAACAGCGTCGAACATGAGGCCTGATCCGAGAGGTGCCCTTGCCTCCCTCTCGCTCGAGCCCTCCCCTCCCGTCATCTTCAGTTGGACTTCAAAAGCCACCCATATGCCTCCTGCCAATGCCAGAAGCCCCATCAGCAAATAAATATAATTTAGAAATCTCCATGCCTTCGGAAGTGCTGCGGTACTTTTGTTCATCACTGCTTTAGGTTTCCTTCCTCCTTTGCCCGCCCCCCTTGGACTGGGAGAAGAGGCCGGACCGCTGAGATCTCCATTAGCGCTGCTTCGACGTCTACTTCGCACCGGGGTCGTGGGAACACCGCCTGGCGACGAGGCCTTACTCCGCGTCGTGACCATGACTGGTAAGAACCTGCGCCGGACTATGTGTGTGTTAAGGAGGGCGGGTTCAAGATGGGCATACGTTGTCTACGAAGATATCTTGCCTCGGACGACAAGCAAGGTCCTTCTTGTTTTTCCCCGAGGCAGAAGCTTGGACACAAATGATCCAGGCGGGACACATGGCCCACAACCTAGCACAGTGTCTGCTCTCTATTGCCGCATGATGGCCATGACCTCGTGGGGTGCCATTTCTCTGCTTGTTTCCATGGGGCGCGGGAGCTCTCAAGCATCCGGCGAGCGGGCGACAACTCTCCTCCTGGGCCATGCCGCATCTGACAAAGGAGATCTTGACCTCATGCCTCGGACGCCAACTTCCCCACACCTGCACAGGTACCTCTCACATAGTCCTTATTCGGGTGAAAATGCTTTGCTTGGAGAGGAGGTGTGGAGGAAAGGAGCTTTAGAACATTGGCGGGCATACCAAGTAGGGGGGGAGGAACAGCAGCAGCAGCCCTGGAAGTGATTTCTCTTCCTGAGCCCACGCGACGTGCTGTTGGTTCCTCCTGATCTGTGCAACTGTGTTCCTGATATTTTGCGAGTTAATTGTAAAATAATTCGGGGAAATTTTGTCTAATTGTGCGGCAGTGGCTTCAAACAAACTACATTCCGGAGCAGCCAAGGCCCGGACGCCAGTTCGGCCACGCCTGAGGGAGGAAGGCCCCCGCCTTTATTCCCGCTCTCCTTCCGCTCAGGGGTGCTTCATAGCTATCTGACGTTTTTAAAAGGGGCAGGCTTTCGGGTGGGGGTTGGTGGAGCGGCGTCAAAATTCAAAACGCTGGAACACAGCTTGACGGATTGTTTGACGACTCATCATCAGCTGGAGCATGGGTCAATTATGTACCCGCCTGGTCGAGCTGGTCTCCCGTCGGACCGAAAAACGTGTGGTTCTCCTGGGACTGGACAATGCCGGTAAAACTACCTGCGTGTACCGGCTTCTGCTCGGGAAAAAAGTGGACACGGTGCCCACGGTTGGCTTCAACAGCGAAGAGGTGCGCTACCAACGTTGCAATTTCATTATGTGGGACATAGGGGGCCAGGCTAAAATTCGAAAGCTCTGGAAGCACTACGTGGAATCGGCGGACGCCTTGATCTTCGTGGTGGACGCGCAAGATCGAGCGCGCCTGGCGGAAGCCCGGTCGGCCTTTAAACGGATGCTTCGCTACAAGACTTTGAAGAACACCGTCCTGCTCATCCTGGCCAACAAGATGGATTACGAGCATGCCATGTCCTCGGCCGAGATCGTCCAGGGTTTGGACGTGAAAAGAGTGGTGGGGAGGCGTCCCTGGTGGGTACAAGAGACCTGCGCCATCTCGGGGCAGGGGCTGAGGGAGGGGATGGACTGGTTGCTCCAAACCTTGGAAGGGCACAGCACAGACAGCCGAGGTGGTGGGAGCGAGGAGGGCGCGGGGGAGGTGAAAAAGGAGGAGGAGGAAGCAGACATAGGTCAAGACGGGGTGCCAAACTCCTCCCTCCCTGCGGTCCCGACCGGATGCGTATGCTGCGGGTGCCGGAGGCAGCGGAGGGGGCCCAACGGGGGCTCGTCATCGGAGGATTTGAGGGGGAGAAGGAGGAGAAGGGGCTGGCGCCAGGGGGAGGGGGAGGAGGGCGGGGAGGCTGGGAAGGAGGAGGCGGCGGAGCCAGGGCTCAGCATAGGGAGGGGAGTGGGGAGGAAGACGGCAGCCAACCGGGCCTGCCAGGGGCTCTGTGCTGGGGGACGCAGTGTTTTGCACGCAAGCAGGGGTATCGAAATGGGAGGGGCCGCGGGAGGGAGAAAAGAAGGGGGGGAAGAGAGGGAGGAGGTGAAGACCTATCTCGATCGGGAGCATGGCGCGGACTTCGGCAGAGAGACATGCTGCGGTTAGGGAGCAGTGGTGTCTGTGGAAGCGTCACTCTCGGCGCATGGTTCTACCTAATATGGCGTCCTTGGTAAACGATTGGGGCTGCCGGTAAGGCTTTTTTTGAATTTTGGCGATAGATTCTCTTGGATGATGGGCGGGATGGAAATGGCGAATTTGTCGATAAATGTGAAGACTTATAGTTCCCATTATGAGGGCACGGGGGCTTGTAGGGTGGCAGGACCTTGTGGGGGAATGGGCGGAGAAGACAGTGCGAAAATAGCACCAAAATTGAAAACAACGACCCACTAAGACGGCATCGAGACAATAGCAGGTCACTTCATTGAGATAATGTGAGCAAGACTTCCAGCGGGAAATCTGGTCGTGTGAGGCGCCGACCTAAGCTTGATGGACTGTAGCAATATCAGGCGCTGCCGTGTGACCGGGCGGTCGCCGCTCGGTGCCTGTCTCAATTTCTTTACACCCTTTTTCTTTATTTGCTTCCCTCGTCCTGGTGGAAAGTGCGGAGAGAGAAAGGCAACTCTTACGCCTGGTGTGTGGCGTCTTCGCATTAGTGCCATATACGGGCACTTCCAAGCATGAAAAAGCACCTTCCTATTCCTACATTCCTGGGCTGAGTCTCCTTGTCAGGACTAGATAACTCGGGCTTTAAAGCATGTCGGAACCCAAGGCTGGCATCCATAGCCTAGGTCACCCTGATTCCACAGAAATTTCTTTTCGGTGCTATCTGGACCTGAAGGCATTGCTCCTTTCCTTCTTCTCAAAGGGGTGGCAGGAAGGTCGGGGCCAAAAGTCGGAGCACGCCTTCCAGATCATCCACGTGGATCCAATGCCCTGCTTGCTCCAGGCAATGCAATTTGACCTGTCCCTGTCCCCCTGCTTGAAGGGCCCCGAACCGTGCTGAGGAGAGGATGAAAGAGAGCGGAATGTGAAGATTGACACCGCAAGCATTCTGCTCCGACCGTGGTGTATTCATTTAGCGGTCCTTGGAATCATTTATGAGAGATTCATGGGAGATCGGTTCTCGAGAGGTTGTCCATTTAACTTACCAAGTACATCCGGTGTCCACGCTTCGTTTTTTCCCGCTCGAATAAAGTCAATGCGAGCATCGTGGAGGGAGAGGCCGGGTGAGCTCATGACGTCATAGTAGCACGCACACGTGTAGGCCTCGAAAAGGGCCCGAATCACGTCCAAATCGAAAGCCCACACGTAGCCCCCTCGTGATCCGGGTCGTCCCTCGATTTCACTTGCTGGGTGGGTCGAATCAGGGGGCACGTTTTTAAGGCTCGTCATCAACCAGTGGGCAATGGCGGGTGGAATCTGCTTCTCAGTGATGAGGAAGGAAACGAGCTTTTCCTTACTGCGCTGGGGCAAGGGGACTTGGCCAAGCTTCTCGATCACATCCCACACCGAGTTTTCCCCGATGGCTTTATGCCGATCGACCGGTGTGGGCAAGGAGTCGAACACCCACGTCTGTCTTGGTAGCTCAGTAAATACGGCTCCTTGGGACCTGCCCGTCCTGCTGTTTTCTTCAAGACCTTGCTTCACAACTTCAAGCGCAATTTTTCCGCCGAATGAGTGCCCACATAGAACATCTACTTGCAAATGAAGGGACTGCAGCAAGGCTCGTACATCAAAAGCGCATGCTGCTAAGGTGTGGGGAGGTCGACCGGGTTCGGATTGCCCATGTCCTCGATGATCGACAAGCAACGCTTGATAATGGGGAAACATGCCAATGAGGCGGCGCGCAGGCTGCTTCCAGTTCTTAAGACTACCTAGGATACCATCTGTGAGTGTTTATGGAGAAAATGAAGTGCTTAAGCAGCGCGTGGCAAGGTGGGTTGTGCAAGAAGCGTGTAGGGCCAGGATATGAATTCAACAGACTTACGGAGGAAAACCACTGTTTTTTTCACGCCTGGTTTACCGCTGGACACTATTTCGTAGCCAAGGCGGGCGGGAACGGACATATCCTGTGCGAGTTGAGGACAGCGTGCGTAAAAGTACTGTTCGTTTGCTTAATGATGTTGACGCTGTGCTATCCATTGCCGCACTTGAACAACCCTCCGACATAATTCATCGTGAAGTCACAAATGGTAGGCATTAGCAAAATCAAAGGCCATCTCATAATAAGTGAATGGGTTCAATATCGCGACTCAACAATTACTTCACTCCAATGACTTCACGGCTTCAGTCATTATTTTCAAATTTTTAAATCCACAGACATTCGGCGAGCGACCGTTGTGAGAAAAACGGTCTCAACATTTGCTTACATTTACATTTATAGAGCTTAAATTGAAGCACAAAATTTCAATTTTCGTGTAAAATTACGGCAAATTTAATGAAATTAAAGGCGATGTCAGAGCATCACAAGCAACACTTGCTTTGCAGCGAAGGGCCTTGGATATGTGTGTAGTTGGGGCTGTAAGAAGTAGCACTTGCTGAATAAGATATTTTATTCGGCATCCATGTAATTATACTGATAATTGTGTGGGACACAAGAAAATTGTAGATTCATGCTTTGCGATACTTTAACCTATGATATAAATCAATTGCATTGCTTTCGACAAATAAGAAAAAGCGGCCTAGTGGAGGCATATGCTTCGCAAACATGTATAAATCCTGCCAATAGTACAGTGATAATTACGCAATTGTACACTCATGAATTTACATGCAAGTATGGGCCACACAACAAAAAGAAGAATACACCTAGAATTACGAGACCTCGAACAGTATTTCCATTTCCTCAGCCGCTTTCGTCGCCAGACGCTAAATCTTCCACGTTTTCCCCAACGGTGTCCCCGAACCAGGCGTCGAAGGCACACGCATCATCGCCGTCGACGAGATGGACGTGCTCGTGACCTACCTCAGCCCCTATGTTTTCCAACGCATCTAAAGGAAGTTTCTGCCATTCTTCAGGATGGCCACAAAGCATGTCATTTTTCGGTGTGCATTCTCGAGGAGTAAGGAGCATCAACCGCGTCGAATACCCCGCTTCTTGGGCCCGAAAGCCTCTATCCATTTCTACGAAAGATTTGCACAACCGTCGTCGTCGGTGCTGTTGCTGCCGCTCCATCCGAGAAATCTCCTCGTCGTCTGCGAACGCACAGTCTTTCAATCTTTCCTCCTGAATCCTTGGACTGAAGCAAAATTGCCGCACGCTCATGTCTGCTGCGCTAGCCAAAGCCTCATAGTGCCGGCGGTCCAAGTTAAGGGCTCGAAAACGGGACGAACGAGGGTACTCTAGGGGGCTAGACTGAACTTTCCCAATGCAACAGGGGCAAAGCACGTAAGCTGCCCGTTGTTGCACGCACAGGTCCATTACCAAGTCTGTCAATGGCCCACAAGCGTGAAGGGCAATGCCCAAATCAAACTCCTCGCCCAATGAAAACTGGTGGAGATCCTCGCAACGGCATGTCACATTCTGCAATCCTGCACGTACCGCCCGCGCACGGGCTTGATGGACAGAGGCAGGCCGATTGTCGATGAGGATGAATTGCACGGGGGGGTACATGGCAGCCAAAGGAAGCGCCACATGGCCGCTGCCGCAACAAAATTCGATGACCCTTATTGGCTTGCCGGTTGAGTTTCGTTCCCACGTTGCCAGGAGATATTTTATATACGTATGACACGCTTGTACCAAGTTCGCGACTTGCTGTCGCTTCCTGCGAGCGCGTTCTTGATTGCATAGGTGCCCTTCCGCTGGATCAAGCCCAGGACGGCCTTCCAACCATGCCGCCGTACTTTCACAATTTTGGACAGTATCCGAGTAGGGGAGGTTGGTCATGATCGGACACGATGAAGAGAGCGAGTTTAGCGCGTGTGACGACGTGGCGTAGGCGGGTTGAGCTACCGCAAGGAGCAGGCGCAAAGCTGTCTCGTATTGGGGCGCATCACGCCGTCCAAGTGCTCGGACGCGCGTCTTACGCGCACGTCCATGCATGTACTCTTTCTTGCTTTCACATGAAACCTGTACATGGCCAACGTCACTCGCCCACGTGCAGGACGAAAGCATCTAAATTGATAATGTCCAGGGTTGGAAATTGAAGAGATAAGGTGAAAATCGTGAAAGGTAGGGCCAAAGCCAAAACGCCTTCTTTGCAGTCCATGAAACGCAACCACTTTCTATGGTTGATGACACACAATTATAGAATTTACACCACCGAACTGCGTCTACGCTTCACAAGTACAAGCCAGAGGGAAAGAGAGTGGAATGGCTGTGGATTTAGAGCCAGACATCGAGTTTCCGGCTGGGAGGTTATTTTCGCAAACACGACGTTGCCCGACTCCGGCAGCTCTGCAGCACGCGCCAACGAATAGGAAAGTACATAAGAAGAAAATGCAAATCATTCCATTTATCTTGACAACTTTCGTGACACGACTTGATTCAAAAATAAGTCCAGACTTTACTCTACACGTTTACTGCACACATTCGGAGTCTGCAATCACCACAGGCTGTACTTCGTTCTACAAGCTCTCACTTGCTCGCTACAGCTCTTTGTCCCGCTATGCCTCCTGTCCACACCGCATGTTTTCTTAATTTGATCCGTCCATTGTCGACATGCGCTTGTCTACTCTTGCCTGAGAGCCGGCACATATTCTCAGAGAAACACCGCTCGGACCTACAGCTCCCCGGGGGCTGAAGAAATACTCGTACCAACGGCACCCATAGCTTCATGTCCTTTAGGAGAAGGTGTGGCTGTGACCACGGACGTAGGAGAAGTCAGCGTTGTAGTCCCGCCCGGCGACTCCCTCACAATTTTGGTTTCAACCCCTTCGTTTAGCACACCTCCATTTTCTTTGCCCTCCGATCCTTCCTTTTCATGGCCTGGCACTGGCAGGACGGTCGTTAGGCCTCCGCTGAAATCGCTGCTTGGCGACTTCGCCCGAGCTCCCATCGTCCTCAGGTCGGCGCCCGCTGGGACGTTGCGGGCAATGACGATGCAGATCCGATGCAGCCGTTCTTCGAGTGTCTTCCTGTCAGGGAATGCTGCAAGGGCCCTCTCAGAGTAATCCTGCAGCTCTGCTTCCGAGGGCTGCGGCCTATCTGTCGCTGTGGCCTTCTCGTTGACCGCTTTTTTCAAATGCGCGAAAATCGCCGCGTCGCAGAGGCCCAGCTTGGTCTCGCGTCGGATGTGGTCAATGCACAGCAACCCTTTCCACCACGAGCCCAGCATAAGCGCCACGTCGTGTCTAGTTCCCTGCCACCACCCGGGCAAGCTTCTTCCCGCGGCTTTCCCTTCTGCGGAACCCAAATACTCCACCAGCCGTCGTGGCTTCTTCTCAAGGATGTAACGGACGGCCCGGATCAGCTGTTGCCGTCGCATGAAGGTGTAGGCGATGGATCGAGACCCTGCAGTGTGCTCGAGGACCCCCTTGGTGGGGTCAGGGATCGTGCTCAATCCCTCCCCTGCCTCTGGCAAGGGCTCTCGGTGCGTGCAGAGTTTTTGAAAGAGGGGCAAAAGCTGCGTCACGTAGAAAGCCTGTAACTCCTCGGGGGCTTTGTTCGGGAGGTTGGCGCGGACGCGGACGTCCTCCCAGGTGAACGTAGGCAAATGACCGATCACCTGGTCAACGCTATGGGCAGCCGAGGGGCTTGTGCGACCGACCAGGACGGACTCAGAGAGTTTCCCCGCGGTGGCCAAGAAAAGAGTGACGGGCAAGGGAGGGCTGGATAGGGGAGCCCCGCTCATCAACAAGGCGTTGCAGAGCCGGCGACATTCCTCTGTGGACCAAGCCCCACTCCCGCGGAGGCTACCCGGACTTGGCTTCATTTTCTTGTGGATTGGATCTCCTGTGTTCGCGCCACCGAATCCGCGCTCGTCTTCTTCAGAGGGACGGCGTTTGATCGGACGGCCCGACGCGTCGACACGGAAACCTTCCCCACTCGTCTGGAGTTTGAGATCCGAGTGAGAGAGGCGCGCCTCGGGGTCGTCAATGAGCCAAGTGACTAGCTTGCTCAGTATCTTGTAGCCGTCGGGCCAAAATTTCTTGATCATGGATTCCAGTGCCTGGTCTCCCGTTGCTTTCACCGCCGTGCCGTCCAGTTCAGCCGTCTCCACTTTCTTCTTCATGCTCTCTCCCACCGCGAGGCTGCCATCCTGGCTTGCCTCTTCGCGCGCCTTGTCTGTCTCCTGAAGGTCGTTCTCGCCCACTTTCTCCTCGTCCTTTTTCTCCTTGGCCTCGTCTTCCGGACCATCAACCTCGGGCGTCGCCCTTCCAATTACCGCCGGCTTCGAACGCTCGCCTATGCCCTTTTCAGGCTTTTCTTCACCATAGTCGGCTTCCCTGCTCGCACTTGCCTTGGTCCCATCTGGCCGGGCGAAAGTCTTCTCGCATTCCGAGGCCTCCATCTTCTCCACACTCAGACCCTCCTTAGACACGTTCTCGGCGGCCCTCTCAGGGACCACAGGGGCAGTACCAGCAGCACTGCCTTCCGGCTTTTCAGCTTTCATGTCGGACAGTGCCCCTTTGACTGCAGCCGCTCCCGTTTCTTCCTCGGCAGAGGATTTCATCCGCACGTCATTTGATTCTTCCTCCTTCTCTGCCCCTTGGGATTGAACATCTTCAAGCTTCACCTCCTTCTTGCCTACTCGATCTCCATCACAGGTCGCCCCTTCGGCCGTGCCCTCCACAGGCATCTCCTCTTTCATTGACTTGACACCCTCTTCTTCCATCCTTGATATCTGACCTCCTTCTTTTTGCTCATTGCTGACCACGACTTCCTCGATGGCGGCGTTTTCCTCTTCCTCCGTTGCCCTGTTCTCCTTCTCGTTCCTCCCCGTGACTTTCTCCAATTTTGCTTGCTCCAACGCAATCGTTGTCGCCGCCACGGCAGCCGCCTCCTCCGCTCCTCCTTGAGGCCATCCTCCGGGTAGCTTCTTCGCCGTCAATTCCTCCATCAAGGCATCGATGCGATTTAGTTCTTCCTCAGGACCGTCGGGAAAGTTGAGAACCGCCATTTGACCCACGTGATATCGGCGAGACAATGCGTCGTAAGCTAAGGCGGCTTCCAGTTCACTGTTGAAAGTGCCCAGATGATGATTCTGACCGTTGTAACTGATCTGAGCCGTCCATTTCGGGCCCGCCGCCCGCACGCCTCGGTAGCGAGACGACCGGTGCCAGGACAGTGGCAGCTCGTGGTCAGGCAATTTCGTCACTTCAGGCCGACGGCGGAGAACCTCCTCTTCTTTATCGACGCTGTCTACGCTGATCATGCTGGCGCTGGACGCTATCATAGGGGGGGAGTCTGAGCTGGCCTCCCCCCCTTGGACGGCAGCAGCGGGCGAAAGCGGTGAGGCAGCGGGGTCGGAAGACGAGGCTCTAGGTTGAAGCTGAGTGGTGGAAGCAGTTGAAGCAGCGACAGAGGACGCATCCGCCTCCGAGGTGAAGTTCGTATCGGCGTCGGGGCCGTAGAGTCGACGGGCTGCAGCATCGTATGCCAAAGCAGCCTTCTTTTCGGACGCAAAGTATCCCACACACTGCGTCCCGGTCAGCTGCTGGATTTGCACCACCCAATGGACGCTTCCAGGCTGCGCATACACGCCTCGGTATCCGGAAACCCGCTTTCCTGGCAACGTCACCGCGCGGAAGTACTCTCTGCAGGCGGCTTCTTCGGACGTTTCTCCTTCCTCCTTGGCGCCCGCGTCGCCGCCATTCCCAGCTTCCGAGGACTCGTTCTCTTTCGCCTGAGCTAGTCGACGCGGCAATCTCAAAAATATCTGCAATGGCGACCATGTGAAGTCTCGTGAGAGCGACTGCTCTTTCGCATTGGAGGCTAAAGGGGGCGGCTTTGTCTCCAACATGAATCCTTTCGGGTTGTCGACCAGCCATGCCTCCATTTTCCGTCGAAAGCACAAGTTGGGATCGTCGCGTATGGCGTTGTAATTTTGAAAACCATGCATGTACACGCCCAGCAACAAATGTTTGTCACACTCCAAATCCCACCACGGAGTCACCTGCGTCCAGCTAGGCCGGACCTCGCCTAAAAGTATGTGCGCCGCCACCTCTTCCCTGCCCAGATTTTGAAAGCGATCCTCAAAGTTGGGCATTCTTGACACCAATTGTTCGGGGTGCTCGCTCAGGTTGTCCGGCAGGCCCTTGGCCGTGAGAGCCTTGGGAGAGAGGGCCATGTAGGCCAAGCGCACCGCGTCGTTCATGATGGGGGTCTGCAGACGCAAGAGCAGGTCTAGGCGGACGAGAGCCTTCCGAGCCATGCCTTGCCGGAGGCGACTGAGGAAACGTTCATCTTGGAGCACCTCCGGAATGACAATCTCGCCACTTTTCATTTGCGCCGCCAGCTTGGTAGCTGCCGCGATGGCATCTTTGACAAATTTGGACTCTTGCCGGGCCCGTTTTCCTTCCCCCGCGCACAGCCCGCACTGCAGCACGTACGACCTGCAAAAACTCTCCACCTCCCCCAAAGGCACGTCCGACGCGAGGCTTTCGGATCGAATCCGCTTCCAGCGTCCGAATCCAAACTCCAACAAAGCTCGGATCAGCCGGTCTCGGGAGTGAGGACCCCATTTCGGCGCCCGCCGTAGCTGTGTCGTGGGCGACGTCGATGCATTGCTCCCGTCCACGCCCGTACCGGATATGACCCGCCCATCCGGTCCCACCGAAAAGCGCCCGTTCCCTACGGTGGCTTCATTTCCCTCCGACTTACCCCGTCTTCTCGTCCGCCCACGGACCCGCACAATCTCCCCCTTGCGCGGGCGACCTCGCCGTCGTGGCTGGGCCTCGGAAGATCCGCTCTGGGATGCAGCCTCCCCGCCTGAGTCGTCCTCGAAGGATTGTCCTTCGAAAGCAGAATCGTATCCTTCCAAGCTTTCTTCCAGCCCCGCTAATGTCTTCGGGTCAAACCGCTCATTCCTCTTCCGCTTCCTTTTTTCCCCCTCACCCAAAATTGCCGAGGTGGCCAGTCCACTCGTCGCTTTGATCGCGTCTTGGGCAGGCTCTGCCAGCCCGATCGCTTTCTTCCAGAAATCCGGGTCGTCCAAATCAATGTCCTTCTTGTTGTCGACGGACACAAAGGAGGCTTTCGAGAAGGAGGACGCCAGGTTCTTAGTCAAACTGTCCTGATTGCCATACACGACCTTATGCGACTGACGTTTCAGAATCTGGTCAATATCCGCCTCTTGGAACTCCTGGCCTTCCGCGTCGTCTCCCCGGAAAACATCGTAGGCACCGCGTTTCAGGAGGTGCTCAACCTCCATGTGAGAGAAACCGAGCTGAGCCTTGCTCGGTTTGAGCAACGACGACGCAGAGTCTGAGGGCCCCACTCCATCAATCCTTCCAGCCGCCCCGCTATTGGCCTCCATCTCACCTTCAGCCCGCTGGTGGGCCAAAACGGCACGGTCTAAGCCCAGTTTCATGGAGGCGGCGTGGAACATTTCGATTTCGTAGGACTTGCGCGTCAAGAGTCGGTAGACCTTGACAGCTTTGGTCTGGCCGATGCGGTGCGCCCTTGCCTGGGCCTGTAAATCGTTGTGCGGGTTCCAGTCCGAATCATAAATGATCACCGTGTCCGCCGCCGTCAAGTTCAGCCCCAGCCCGCCAGCCCGCGTGGACAAGAGCATGACGAACCGGTTCAACGCGGGGTTGTTGAATCGCACCACCGCCGCCGACCGCTCTGTGGCTTTCTTGGTTCCGTCCAAGCGCTCGTAGGAATGCCCCACGTACCGCATGTAGTCCTCCACCAGATCCAGGACACGCACCATTTGGGAAAAGATCAGAACCTTGTGGCCCTCTTTTTTCAAGCGCGGCAGGAGTTTGTCGAGCAAGACCATCTTCCCCGAGCACGATACCAGCTGGTGATGGAGGTTCTCGGGGGTCCGTTGCGGAAGTGGAATCTCCGATAAAATGCGTTCCTCGACCCCGCGATTCAAATAGGCGTGGTTGCAGCATTTTCGCAGCTCCATCATGACATTCATCAGGGAGGGGGCCATCGACGCCTTGCTCTCCTTGAACAAAAATGCAGTGTTTCGGTCGTAGATTGCCATGTAAAATTTTCTCTGCAAAGGGGTCAAAGAAACTTCGACGATTGTTTCCTCCTTGGGCGGCAAAGATTTCTCCACATCCTCTTTAATTCGCCGTAACAGGAAGGGCTTCAGCATGTTGTGCAGATTCTCCACCTGAGAGGCATCCTTCAAATCACCATACTCCCTAGAAAACCCCGCTTGGTCTCCAAAGTGCACAGGATCTGCGAAATTCAGCAAAGCCCACAATTCTTCCGTCTTATTCTGCAGCGGCGTCCCTGTCAGGAGCACACAATGTTCCCGGGGCAACGTGCGCAGTTCCACAAAGAGGCGCGAGGCCGGATTTTTCAGGCGGTGCGCTTCGTCGACCACCAAGACTTTCCACATAATCCGTGACAGGATCTTGATGTCTTTGATCACCGTCTCGTACGTGGTGAGCAAAATGTCGAATTTGAGAATGTTTCGTTGCTTCAGATAATGCGCTTCCTCCGCCCGGATGTAAGGCTCGTCGAAGTGAAATTCATAGTCCCGCAGGACCTGTCTGGAATCCGTGTTGCCGTGATATACTAGCACATTAAGATCAGGAGCCCAGGTCCCGGCTTCCCCCTGCCATTGATTGATAAGGGATAGGGGCGCGACAATAATGAAGGGTCCACGGTTTTTCCCTTCTTGCGTGCGGTACAGCTGAGTGAGGAACGCCATGGTTTGAATGGTCTTGCCAAGGCCCTGACATAAAAAGGATAAGGGAATACGGTGCCAAAAACCAGGTCAAAAGCATAAACAATATGAACGCAAACTTTTGAAAAAACGCCGTAAGCCTGCAAGTCGGCCAAGGCCTGAAGAAAGCTGCATCCCTCCCGACATGTTTCCACACTGGAACGAGCCTGTAACGAACGGGAGAAGTAACACCATCCCTTGTCCGGCACACGCCTACGCCCAATCACTTACCATCTCGTCCGCTAGAATCGAGGGCCGGCGTTGGTAGTAATTGAAGATGAGCCACTTGAGACCCGTAAGCTGATAGTCTCGAAGTTGCAACACAGACAGGGAAGATGCCGCATGCGCCGCGGCTTGCGCTTGCATTTCTTGTTGATACTGTCGGTGTTGCTCCTCCGTCCCACCCTCCGCCAAGGAGGGTGGGGGAGCAATGGTTGGAGGAGGGGCCAGCGGCGCGGAAGGCAATTCAATGTCCGTGGGCCCGTCCGGGTCGTAAATGGAGAGGAACGTGTAACTCCGATGGCCGAAAGTAGGGTTCTCCACGTCGTGTAAGGCACGCATGGACATGGCCAGGGCCGGATTCAGCTTCAAGTCCGGGCGCTGCTGGACCCAGAAGAGACCGACCTCCTCGTAGGCAAAGTCCTTGATGTCGGCCCATTTTTCCCACGAGGCCTCCGCGTACGGCAGCCCCCGCCATTTCACCAGGTAGCGGACTCGATCGTGCTGATGGTTTTCTATCTCCTCGGCCGGAGTCAGGGGCGGGAGGGGCACGGGGAGGGCCTGGCCCATGGCACCGTCCCTTCCCGCCTCCCCCGCCTGCTCATCCACTAGAAGGGCGTGGCGTTTGCGTCGTACCTGCCGCACCACCACTTGCAAGTTCACGTAGCCAGTCTCGCAGGCGATGACCCGATGTACCTCCGTCACCTCCGGCTCGATCCAGTCGGGGCTTTCCTTGGGGTTTTCTCTCCGATCCTCCAGCAACATCTCCCGCCACGCCGGGCCTCGGAGCTTGACCATTTGCTTCTCGAAACGCTTCAGCTTCTGATCCGCGGACGAATCCTGTCGCAAGAGTCCAGCGCGGGTCTCCCAACTGACGTGCAAGTACGACTTGTCTTTCCACTTCACCAGCCAGTAATCCTCCTTTCCATTCGGTTGGCTCTTCTCTTCCCCGTGCTCCTCTACCAGTGGCTCTCCTCCTCTCCCGTCCCCAGTTCCGCGGGGCGTGTACATTCGCCACGCCAAAATCTTCTCCACCGCCGACGTCGACGCCATTCCATGCGGCAGTGGCGGGCCAATCACGGCTCCCGCGTACCCTCCCCCACCCTTCCGGGGGCCTTCGTCGCTGTAATCGTCTTCCTCGTCCTCGAAGATGGAATCATCGTCCGCGTCCAGATTCTTCACTTTTTTCACGACCCGGCCACGGGAAGTCACACGCACGGCCTTCTCGTCCTCGCCCTCTTCCCCTCCAAACCCATCACGTCCCTGCGATCCTCCCCCCTTCCCTTTCCGTCTGCCCGCTGTCGTGGCCTTGGACCGGCCACGACCAGGGGCTCCACCGTATTGACCAGCATTTCCCCCCCGTGCCGAACTGCACAGGCTGCACAAGAACGACCCAGAGGCGACGTCTTCTTCCGTCAAGGAAAGCCCTTCGCACTCAGGATGGAACCAACCATTACACCCTCCTTTCCCGTGGGCGCATTCGATCATCATTCCCCCGTCGCATTCGTCCTCTGTGCGCTGGCAGGAACAGTAGCGTAGGTTGTCCCCGGCCACCCCCGAGATGGAATCCACGCCGGCGTCGTCGCCCACAGTAGGCAAGTTTGACGCATAATTGCCGCCTCTCCCCATACCCCCATCGCCACGTCGACTCCCAATCTGTCCCCCCCCCTGGTCCGCCATCAAAAAGCTGCTTACGTCCTGCCGCGGGGGCGGGGCGGCACCGCCGGCCAAAAAGGCACCGACGTCGGTCATGCCTCCCAGGGATGACAAGTGCATGCTCTCGCCGCCCAGACCGGAATGAGAATCCTGCACTTGTTGGAATTGCTGCAAATGGTGGGCCGCCTGCTGCTGTCGCCGCTGTTGTTGCTGATGCTGCTGTTCGTACGCCATGTAGGCCGAGGCCGAAGCCATGTTGCTTCCGTCCGCTCCAGCGTTACCGTAAGATGCATTTCGTGTTGCTGCATAGGGGTCAAGGTGCTTCTGAGAACCGAAATTTTGTTGATGGTGCAAGAACGAGTCGAGTTGCCCCGCATGAAGCTCCTGCTGCTGCCGTTGATAATGAAGCTCCTGTGAATGATGTTGATGTGGCTGCTCTTGCTGCTGGGGTGGCTCTCGGTGGTGACGATGGTGTTGCGCCTGTTGATATTGCTCTTGAAGCTGTTGCTGCTGCCTAAGGAGAAGTTGCTCCTGCAGCAACTGCTGCTGTTGTTGTCGATAGTCATGTGGCAAAAAATCTTGCGCTTCCTGCCCGTACATTTGTTGTTGCTGTTGGTAAGTCGGTTGGTAAGGAGTCCCACTACTTGCCAGCATCTGCTCCAACATGGCAGGGTCGATCGATTGCTGAATAGGTTGCTGCTGCTGCTGCTGCTGCTGCTGCTGCTGCTGCTGCTGCCGCTGCTGTTGTGCAATGTAGTTGTAGCGACTGTAATCAGCCGTCTGTGCTTGCGGTCCTGGATTTCCATATCCAAGCTGCTGCTGTTGCTGTTGGTACCCGTACAGGTTCGATTGATTGTAAGGGTCATGCTGATACTGCCGCTGCGGCTGCAGCTGCTGCCGACTTCCATCTCCGTGCATCTCTTGCATCAGTTGTCTGTACACGTCAGTGTCCAGACCGCCGGGTCCCCCAGCCCCAATAAAGTCCCCAACACCACCTGGCCCGCCGCCCGAGGGATGACCCTGCTGCATCGTTCCCACACAGGTCTTCAGGTAAGCAGTGGGTAAATTAGCCCGTGGTGACTGCCGGGTCGGAGGCCTTGATCATGCCCTGTTTGTTAAAAACGATGCGTTGTTGAGACCTGCTGGTCGTTTTGAGGGGTCTCAAATTAGCATATTTTATTGCAAATGATCTTGGCAATATAAGCTAGTTGGGCCTGGTCTAATTTGGCTCGCGTCGCGCCGAATACTTTGACCAAGGAAAACAAGAGCGCCATAGCAGCCATCATAAGTCCCCATGCACTCCTTTGCTTATGGTAGAAACGTGCGAATTTCCTCCGAGAAGATTGTAGGGCATCTCACGCGTTCACAAGCAGCAGATCTCTGTGCATATGGACAAGGCACGGGGTGCGTGCAAGCATTCCGACGGTCCAGTCCCGTGGTATTTTCTCCCATTCCTCACCCCATGCAGGTCTGGCCGTGTGGCAGCTCGAACGCTTGGAAACGCCGGACACAAACACCCGCCCTGCGGCCGACGACCGGAACCTCAGAGGTCACGAAGGACGCAAATGTTCCATGCAAACCATGAAAAACATGCACACACCTTGACGTCAGGGTGTATGGGAGAAAGACTGGGACAGGGCGCAAGTGTGCACACGATCAATGGTGAGGCCTAGCAGCCATCCACGTGCAAGAACAGAGGCTTAGGGGAGGCAAAGAAGCCTCCCTGGCCCCCAACATTCACTTCAAAAACTACCAATACGTCTCGATTAATTTTACCCGCCAACTCGAGGTCTTTCACAACAATGGATCTTTTCACGTTGCGCATGTGGTTGGGTTTTTTGTGGTTTCCTAGACGGTGCTTGTGCAGGCGTGTATTTTCACTCGGGGAGGCCTTTTTCTTCGGTGGCTTGGAGAAGGGTTAGGAAAGCGGGTCCACGCTCAAATTCATGGCTCTTTTTTGAAGGTCCGTGACGGCGCGACGGTGCCAGCTACTTTCCTCCTCCTGATGAGTGTGGAGCGGAGTCAAGGCACATTTTTGGCCCGTTGCGATATGGAACACATTGTATATTGTGTACTGATTTTGTAACCTTGGCTTTCTGGCGCAAGCTCGTCCGCGCATACGCAATAAACTTTGTGTACAGCAATGAAATCGGACGGCTCATATCACTACTGCCCCATTTTTTTTTAATAGACTTGTCGGCACACATATCGAAGATGAGCATCTACGAAGAGGTCGAAATAGAGGACATGGATTTTGAGGAAGAGGAGCAGCACTACACTTATCCTTGCCCGTGTGGTGACAAGTTCGTGATAACTTTGGCAGAGCTCTGGGATGGAGAAGATGTAGCGCCTTGCCCCAGTTGCACGCTTCGCATCCGCGTCGTATACGAAGAGGAGGCCCTTCCCCCTTTAAAAGCCAGCGAGGCAGGGGGCTCAGCGGGAGCCGGCATGGCGGTAGCAGTGCACTAGACGAAGAACAGGGCCGAGAACTTCCCCGCATGCTCACCCCTCAGGGCAATAGATTCCTGACGGAGTTGCCAAGGCCACAGTTGGGCATTATCAGTCGTCATGACTGTCAACCATCCACTTTACCCCATGTGAGGGTGTCCATCCCTCTACGCGGTGTGCCCGCCCGCGGCGTGGTGACTTGCCTCGGTGAATGGCGCAGACCCCACCAGGACCTGGGTGTCTGTGTCATAACAGGCATGCGGGGCCAGCACTGCCGTCTTGTTGCCACGCATTTTCACCCATCAAATATGCTACTACGGCGATGCCGAAGGCCTTATCTATAGAGGCTCTTCGACTGGTCTATAGAGCTTTGTCGGCATGCTGGTGGAACGCACGCTGAGCAGGCTTGAACACAAAATGAGAGCTCCGCCGCAGTGGATGAGGAGCGAAAGGGTAGAGTTAAGGGGGGGGGGGCGGGGTGATACTCAAATCGCGTCGTTTAGCGTGCTGAGGTATCGAGTGCAGGTAACACATGTAGAGGGAATAAAGCCCCAAAAAAAAATCAGAGAGATGTTCAAGCAGCGCCGTTCCCCATGGAGGGCCATGTTTGTCTAGACAGCCATAAAATCTATCCGAGGACATTCATTCTCACCGACATCTCTGCTTGCTTTCGACTTGGCGTCTGGCCAGGGATATTTTCACTCTTTGTGTCGTTCATGGGGAGCCCCGCGCTTGTGCCTCGGTACGATGTCCCTTAGCGCCTCAGGCCATGCCTACAGTGAATCACGAGGCCAGCACTACTTTCCATCACGTAACGATCTTCAGTACATTCCTCCCATTCAAGTGTACTTTTTTTCCATAGACTGCACATTTGTCGCCGGCTCTTTGTACAAACATTCTGTCATAGCGGATTCTAAGGCCCCCTTTCTGAGCCCTCCCTTCCCTCCCTTTCTCCCGGCATTTCTCTGCTCGTCCGACCTACAATTCTTTTTTTCACTGTGAGCCGGCGGACCCCTCATCCTCGCTGTCAGACTCACCTTCATAGTCCCTCCAACGAGCCCCTCCTCCCCCCCTTCCCTGTCTCCGTCCTCCAGTTTTACCACCGCCTGCATTTCCCATACTATTCCCACGTCTGCCCCCTCCTCGTGCCCCTCTTCGCCCTCCTCCCGCCCCCCCCCTCCCTCCCCTTCCTCCTCCACCTCGAGGCGGCGCCTGCGTCAAGACAAAGTCGCTCGGGTCTTGCCTCACCAGAAGCGCAAACTCCCGATACTGCCCTTCCAGCACCGCCAGCACCTCCTCCTCTTCCTCTTTCTCTCCCTCCCTTCCATGCGCAACAGACGTCGGATACGAAGCCAACAAGTGCGCCGGCAAAGGCAGATCCGGCAATCCCTCCGGTTTAGACAACGGGCGCTCCGTCTTTGCGTTTCCTCCCGCCATGCCCCCCCCCTGTCCTCCCAGAGAACGTACTTCTTGACAGCGCTCGTCGCTCAGGACGTAGACATTCTTGAGCCAGTGCTTCAGGTGGAGGAGGAGGCAGAGGGACATGGCCGTGCCTGCTTTGTCTTTTAACTGGGCGAGCATGGTCGCGCGGGACGGAGAGCCCGTGGGCACAGATACGCCAAGGTATCCGCTCGTGCCTCTTGCCCCCTCCCCATTTTTGACCTCATCCATCCCACCATAGTCATCGTCCTCGTCCTCATCACAGCATCCCAGGGTCGTTGCCCCTTTCCAAGCTGCATTGCCCACAGCCTTCCCTTTCCTGTCTTTACCTAATGCCGTCAACAACGCCTTCATTTCACCCAACAGGGTGAGGCCCTGTAAAGAAACCGTCCGGCTGATCGAGTGAACGAGGAAAAGCGGCTCTTCCTGAACATCGAAGGGCAAATAAGCAAGGAGTTGAGCCACGTAGGCTAGGAAATGAGGATCCAGCGAACCCTTCTGGCCCTTCGGGTCTGCAGCAGCTGTAGGACCGCCTATCGAGGTGTGCCGGGCAGTGTTACCATGACGATGAGGATGCGGCTCCTGCTGTTGGCTCTCCTGCTGTTTTTGCAGCATTTGGCGGTTTGCTTTCGCATGGACGTCCCGCGCAGTTTTTTCCTCGAAGAGAGCCAAAAGGTTCCGTAGGAAAGAATACCGATGCTTCCGGTTCTGCCGCAAGCACGTCGAATAGACCGGACCCAAGAAAGATTGCCGCCCTTCCCAGCCTCCTTCCCCTCCCCCCGACGATACGACAGCCGAGATCAGCTCCCCGGTCCCCCCTCTCGCTCTCCCGCTCAGGATCCGTCTCTGAAAAGTGTACGAGAGGCTCACTCCCTCCAGGATCCGCGCGGGAAGGAATTCAGGGTGTTTCTCGTGCTCGATCAAAAGCTGTCGATAGGCGTGCGCGCGGATGGCGGAAAAGGGGTCGGCCTGTAAGGCAACCAGCGCGGGGAGGGTTTGTAAGGGGTTGACCAAGCCTTGACGGTGGAGAACGGAAAGGATGCCAAGCGCCGCCGTGCGAAGCTGATCGTCGCGGTCAAAAAGGAGGTGCTTGATCGAGTCCAGGTGCTCCTGAATGACCCCTCCCACGATGCTTGCCTCGGCGTCCTGGTCTCCTTTCACCCGCTGTCTGACGCTCACGCCCGCTTGCATCATCCGGGCACGGGCGGCTCCACTTTCCACCCGGGTTTCTTCGGCAAGCAGTACCTCTCGCAGGGATTTCAAGGCCTGCAGACGCACTGGTGCTCGCGCCACTCCCCCCCGTGGGGTCAACATTCGACCTACCACATGATCGCGCTGAGCTGTCAGCATGAGGGGCATGCAGCCCGTGAAAAGTAAACACAAGGCCTGCACGGCCTTCGTCTCTGTGCTTAAGTCTTTGGTCAAATAGAGGGAGAGCAGACGGTAGCTCATCACAAATGCGTTCTCACAGGTCAGCTCCTCCGCCAAGGGTTCGTCGAGCATGGCCAAAGGCAAGGCTCCCTCAGCGGCTCCGGAAGGGGGGAAAAATCCAGGGTAGTACCGGCACACGCATCCAAGCACAACCAATGCGCGATGGGTGGAGGAACGGGTCGTATAGTCTGCTTCCTGGGGAGCGAAGCTAGGCTTTTCCCGAAACTTGAGCAAGACGCGGTAGAAGGTATTGGCCAGGCCCAGGATCAGACCGGGGTCACCGCCTTGGACGCAGATGCAGAGGTTTGCAAGGCACTGCACTGCGGCGTGTATGGTTGCTGCCCCGAATTGGTAGGTGATGAGGACAAGATCTCGACCGACTTGGGCGTACACGGCCCGGTCTGGGTGGCTCAGGTGGGGGAGGACCAGGCCAACCATCTGAGCGACTTTGCAACAGAGGGCCGCTTCCTCCGCTGCCTCCAAGTGGTTCTCACCCTTCAGGTAAGGAAGGAGAGTATCGACGTGGGGGAGGAGGAAGCGAGGGTCGGCCCGGCTGAAGACGTGCAAGGTGGCGATCACTGCCAGGAGTTGTTTGGCCGGCGTGGCGAGTTCTGGGAGTTTGCTGCCAAGGGGGGGCTGGTTCCCCTCGTCTAGTTCCAAGAGCAGATTCACCAGGACCTCAACCACACGGCCGCATTGCTGGGCTACCACCTTCCGCTGCCTTCCCCGCTCCTTTTTCCCTTGGCCCCCCTCGTTTGGTCCGAAAAGCAAGCCGGTCAACAGCGCCACGAGCCAGTCCGTGTTGGCCACACCAGCAATCACCTCCACCATTTGCAGACCCACCGCCGTCAACCGTTCCTCCTCGGAGAGTTTTTTCAGCTTCCAACCTATTTCCTCGTCCGCGACATGCCCATCGCTTCCATCCCCTTCTACCTCGTCCTCCTTCCCTCCCTCCCCGGCAGATGCTTCCGAAGAAACCCCCACCGAGAACCACATGGCTTGGAAGGAGTCTTGGACCAGGTCCTTCACCGTGTCCTCTTCCTTCACCATGCTCGCCCTCCCCACCAGACGCCTGCAGATCTCTGTCCGCAACGGGTGCGTCGGGCACCGCTGGAGGAACTCTCCCAAGAGCTTTACAGCGGTTTTGCGCACAGACACGCCCTTGTCCACGATGCGTTCGAGGAGGGGTTGGTAGTAGCTGTCAAAGAGGGAAGGTTGTTGCAGGACGTACTTTCCCACCAGCTCGACCGTGGCTTGGCGCACGGAGGTTGCTTCGTCCTTCCAGAGGGAGAGATTGGAGGAGAAACACGGTCAAGAAAGAGGTCGAGAGAGCGCGGTCAGATGGAGTGCGTCGTGTGTTGACTTGGGGGGGACGAGAGAAAGAAGTAGTGAAGGGGCATGCAAGGAGAAACGTCGACCGATTGGTGGATATCTAAAGGAATAAACGCGATGACTCTACCTGAAATCGATCGACGACTGCCTGCTTGACTTGCGCATCCAGCATCAGCAACGGGTCGCTCTCTAGAATGTTCCCAAAGGCCTTCATGACCCGCGCCCGCCACGCCGCCTGCCCCTGGCCGAGCAAGGCAAGAAGGCGGAAGAGAAGGAGGCCCAGGGATTGAAGGAGAGGTCGGGACACAGCAAGAGCATGATTCAGGTGGACGATGGCCTCGGTAGGCAAGACATGGTAAAGGTCGGCCTCCCCATGCACGACGGCGGCGGGGGGCATCTCCCACTGCGAGGCAAGGAAGCACCAGTAAGAGGGATGTCGTCGCTCTTCCCCTGCTGGCATCCGCGCATGCCCGCTGACTAAGTCATTCTGCCCATCCTCTTCTCCTTCCAACGCGAGCGCGGAGGTGGAAGCGTCGGCGCTCTCGGCCACCCAACGGGAGAGAAAGCAGTGACGGGAAAATTTCAACCAAGACTCCCCTCGACGGGCCTTGTGGGTCAAATAGTTCAAGATGAGCTGTCGGGTCACGTCCAAGTCGGTCAAGGTTGACGACGAGAGCGCTCCCTCCTCCGCGAGCTCCTCCTCGGCGTCCTCCTCCATCTCCACCTCCACCCTCGTCTCCTCCGCCTCAACGCCCTCCTCTATTCCATCCCCTTGGGCCTGCGTAGCCTTGCTCTCCTGCTGACTAGGTCGACCGCATTTTCCACCCTCTTTCCCAGAGACAGCCTCGGTCTTCGATCCCGTTACACCCGGACTCCCTCCGCGCTTCCTTTTTCGCCCCTTTTCCCCCGCTACCCTTCCCTTCATCCCATCTGCCCTAGTATCCGCCTCCAGGCTTTGCTTTTCATCCCTTTCTTGGCCGTTCTGGCCCCTCCCTTCCTTCCCTTCCTCTTCGAGCTTTTCGCTTCTTTCATGCTCGAGTTCCAAGGACAGTCCTAACACTCTTCCTAGCGTATTCCTTGCCCCCGCCTTATCCATCTTATCTTGCATGACGCGCCTGAACCACTCGGTCACTCGCACCCCTTCCTCCCCACTTGTCTCCTCCTCTATCACGGCTTTGCTCAATTCCTTCTCCACGGCCTCCGAGACAACTCGCCCCGCGTCTTCCCCCCCTCCAGCCACGCCGTCGTCCTTCCCCACCCCCAGTCCCTCCGACCCTTCCATGACGACCCAAAGCTCCCTCAGTTTGCTCAGCATGCGTCCCAACAAATCCAGGCATTGTAAGAAATAGATGGAATCCGTCTTTCCGGCCTCCCGCCCACCCTGCTGCCTCCCTTGCTGGTGGTAGAGGTCCCGCAGCAGCCGGGTACACAGTGCCTGCAGCAGCAACTCCGCGCCCGGCCACTCGGGCAGTAGAAAGGCCAGGAGAAGGTCGTCAACCAGGTGCTGGAGAAGCTGCCGGAATTCCGTGCCCCCTTCTTTCCGGGCACACCGATCCAAGAATGCCCCCGCGAACTGGTGGGCCACGGCCAAGATTCCTGCCTCTCCTTCCAGTCCCCCCGCATCCTGCCCATCGCCGGTCCCGTCGAAGATCCATGTCTCCTCCCTCTCCTCCGTTCCGCCCTCCTTCCCTCCCTTTCCCCGCCCCTCTAGCAAGGCCTGGGGCCGCACGACCACCGCTTGGACAAGGAGGATGACCAGAGCGCTAGTCATTTGGATGGACTGACCCTCCGTGCCCAAGGTAGCCGCCCGGTAGTGCAGCCGAAAAGCTCGGATCGGACGTTTGCCACCCGGGAGCTTCGAGTACAGGCCCAGAATATCCTCCAGGATAAGCGAACGGTGTTTCTCGTACCTGCCAAAGATGCTTTGCAACAGACTGATGGAACTCGTTTGGATCGGCTGCAGGAGCGCCAGTGTCTGCGCCGGCCCCAGCCCTCCACCCCCTGCCCCGGGATCCACGGCCAAGATGCTCGCGCAAAGGGGGCCGAGGGCAAGCAGGACGGGGTCGTCGACCCTGATCGAAAGGATGAGGGCCTCCACCAGGTCCACCGCCTCTTGGACCTTGGGAAGAAGACGGACGAGCTGCCGCAACAGGGGCCGGAGGTAGGCCCGCTCCTCAAAGCTGACCCCGAGGCTGCTCCGCCTCCGCCGTTTGCCACCTGGCTTTCTGCTTCCTTTTCCGCCCTGCCCTCGGCCCTTGCTTCCGTCCTTCTTGGAAGAGCCCGTCCCCCGCTTCCCTTTGGCATGACCCGCTTCCCCTCCTCCATTCCCGCCCTCCACTCCCTCGCCCATCTCATCCTCT
>Ga0102934_1000584_pt1 | contig 24767 bp, 22 predicted proteins | sample SalPonR2_A_D1_MG_FD_78175 | JGI IMG/M metagenome (GOLD analysis project Ga0102934, IMG submission 78175) | Salt pond soil microbial communities from South San Francisco under conditions of wetland restoration - Salt Pond MetaG R2_A_D1_MG | ecosystem: Environmental > Aquatic > Marine > Intertidal... | reverse complement strand
GCGAGTCGCGCCGCGGCAGCCGCCGTCGCGATGATGACGACGCTGGCGACGACAAGTCCGGCAGCGACGAAAAGTCCAGCAGCGACGATGACAACAACGATTCGGACGAGAAGAAAGCGTCCGCCAATGAATCCGAGGAGGCGTGACCCATGGCCAAATTCTTCCGACGCCGCAAATACTGCCGTTTCACCGCCGAAGGCATCACCGAGGTCGACTACAAGGACGTCGACCTGCTGAAGGACTTCGTCGGTGAAACCGGCAAGATCATTCCGAGCCGCATCACCGGCACCAAGGCCCGTTACCAGCGCCAGCTGTCGACCGCCGTCAAGCGGGCGCGTTACCTGGCCCTGCTGCCGTACACCGACAACCACTGAGGTCTCCCATGCAACTGATCCTGCTTGAAAAGGTGCACAACCTGGGCGATCTCGGCGACGTCGTGACGGTCAAGCCGGGCTACGGCCGCAATTTCCTGCTGCCGCGCGGCAAGGCCATTCGTGCGACCAAGGCCAATCTCGAGAAGTTCGAGGCCGAGCGCGAAGAGCTCCAGCGCCAGGCCAACGACAAGCTGTCTGCCGCCGAAGCCCGACGCGAAGCCATCGACGGCATCGAGGCCGTGGAATTCTTCGTCAACGTTTCGCCGGAAGGCCGCTTGTACGGTTCGATCAGCGCGCGCGAGATCGCCGACAAGCTGACCGAGATGGGGTACCCGGTCGAGAAGGTCGAAGTCGACCAGCCGGAAGGCCCGATCCGCGATACCGGCGAGTTCACCGTCGGCCTGATCCTGCACGCCGATGTGCAGACCGAGATCAGGATCGTCGTGGTCGGCCAGGAAGCCGCCGGCGACTGATCGCGAACCCGCCGCATCGTTTTCGACGGGCCCGGCCACCGGGCCCGTTTTCGTTATTGCCCCCAGCAGTCGATCCGTAGTCCGCCGAACCTCCACGCGGCTCGAGCGCTGTTGCTAGACTGGACGGCCGAATGCGGGTTCGGGCCATCCCGTCACCGCAGTGGATCATTCGTCGCAACCCTTGCCGGACCGAGATCACCGTGGCCGAACCGTTTCCGACCCCGCTCAACGCACCCCGCCAGCCGCCGAACTCCGTCGAGGCCGAGCAGAGCCTGCTCGGCGCCCTGATGCTGTCCGAGCACGCCTGGGACAAGATCGCCGACAAGCTCGACGAAAAGGATTTCTATCGTGAAACCCATCGACTGGTGTTCCGGGCCATCGGCGAGCTGAACGAGGACCACCAGCCGACCGACGCGGTCACCGTCGCCGACTGGTTCGCCAAGCACGACCTGATGGACCGCGTCGAGGGCGGGGCGTATCTGACCATGCTGGCCAACGATACGCCGGGCCCGTCGAACATTCTCGGCTACGCCGAGATCGTCCGCGAGAAGTCCATCCTGCGCCAGCTGATCGAGATCGGCACCGAGGTCGCCGATGTGGCCCTGAACCCGCAGGGCCAGTCGAGCAAGGAAGTGCTGGAGGCCGCCGAGCAGCGCATCTACGCCATCGCCGAACAGGGGATGCGCTCCAGCGGTACCTACACCCACGTCAAGGACGTGATGGTCCGTGCAATGGACCGACTGAACGAGCTCCAGGACAACGAAGGCGACATCACCGGCGTGCCGAGCGGTTTCTCGGCGCTGGACCAGCGCACCGCCGGCCTGCAGCCCACGGACCTGATCATCGTGGCCGGGAGGCCGGCGATGGGGAAAACAAGCTTCGCGATGAACATCGCGGCCTCGGCAGCAATCAAGAGCAATGTCCCGGTCGCCGTCTTCTCGATGGAAATGTCGGATCTGCAGCTGGTCCTGCGGCTGTTCTCGTCGCTGGGCCAGATCGGTCAGAACAAGCTTCGCACCGGCAAACTCGATAATCAGGACTACGTCAACCTGCAGTCGGCGATGAGCATGCTGAAGAAGGCGAACATCCTGATCGACGAAACTCCGTCGCTGTCGCCGACCGAGTTGCGTGCCCGAGCGCGCCGGATGAAGCGCGAGCACGACATCGGCCTGATCCTGATCGACTACCTGCAGCTGATGCAGGTGCCGGGCAACAAGGAAAACCGCGCCACCCAGATCGGCGAGATCTCCCGCTCGCTGAAGGCGCTGGCCAAGGAGCTCAACGTGCCGGTCATCGCGCTGTCGCAGCTCAACCGCGCGCTGGAGCAGCGTCCGAACAAGCGTCCGGTGATGGCCGACCTGCGCGAATCGGGCTCGATCGAGCAGGACGCCGACATGATCCTGTTCATCTACCGTGACGAGGTCTACAACGAGGACTCGCCGGACAAGGGCAAGGCGGAAATCATCATCGGCAAGCATCGGAACGGCGCGACCGACGACTTCTTCCTGACCTTCCAGGGCGAGTACCTCCGCTTCCGAGACTTCATCGACGACCGCTACGACATCCACGAGTAGGGGGCTTCGATCGAGGGTCGGTGGCGCCGGTCCGAGATGATGGACGCGTAGGTCGCGACGAAGAGAAGCAAGATCGCAAAGCGAAATATCTTGTTTTTGAAATCATCCCGGGCTTGAGGCGTAGGCCTGTGGCTTTCGTGTTCGGCCAGCGACGGTGACTTCGTTCTTCTAGCTGATCAGCGCGAAGACGCGAAGAGAAAGACAATTCCTTTTCAGAGACCCTCGGACGACGCGCTTGTGGATGCCGACCGTTTCGCGCCGGAATCCCTCCATCTCCATTGCATCGCTGTTCTTCGTTTTCAGTTTCTTAAAGCTTCTCGCTTCGCGCCTTTGCGTCTTCGCGCTCATCCTCTAGAAGCCGCGACCACCAACGCCCGATCGAAGCCTACTGTCCCGGCCGCAGATGCCGGTCGAAGAAGCGGTCGATCTGGCGGTAGACGTGCAGGCGCTGGCCCTTGCCGGTGATGCCGTGTTTCTCGCCGGGGTAGGTCATCAGGTCGAAGTCGATAGCGGCGTCCTGGAGTTGCTGCATCAGCATCGTCGAGTGGGTGAACAGGACGTTGTCGTCGGCCATGCCGTGGATCAGCAGCAGCGGGTCGGCGAGCTGCTCGGCGTAGGTCAACACGTTGCCGCGGGTGTAGGGCTCGGTCGGTGAGCCGTCGTCGTTGCGCGGCATGCCCAGGTAGCGCTCGGTGTAGTGGGTGTCGTACAGCGCCCAGTCGGTGACGGGTGCGACGGCGGCGCCGGCGGCGTAGATGCCGGGGTGCTGCATCTGCATCATCAGGGTCATGTAGCCGCCGTAGCTCCAGCCGAACACGCCGATGCGCTCCGGGTCGGCCCAGGGTTGGGCCGTGAGCCATTCGGTGCCGAGCTTCTGGTCGACGACTTCGACCACGCCGAGGTTCTTGTAGGCCGGCGCCTGGAACGCGACGCCCTGGCCGGTGATGCCGCGGTTGTCGATCGAGAACACGACGTAGCCCTGGCGCGCCCAGTACTGCTCGATGAGATGACGACGGCCCCAGCGGTTCTGGACCAGGCGGCTGGTCGGGCCGCCGTAGACGTACTGGATGACCGGATACTGCGTCGCCTCGTCGAAGCCGGTTGGGGTGACGATGCGGTAATGCATCGATTGACCGTCCTCGGCGGCGATCACGCCGAACTCGGTCGGCCGATGGCCGTCGGCAAACGGTGCGTAGGGATGATCATCGTCGATGCGGTTCTCGATCAACCAGGCCAGCCGTTCGCCGTCGGACGAGTGCAGCGAAAGTTGCGGCGGTTGGTCGACGTTGGAATAGAGATCCAGATAGGTGCGCCCACCGCGGTCGAACGTGACCTGGTGCCAGCCGCTGCGGCGCGAGACGCGCTGCACGGCTTCGGGCGTGCGGGTGGCGAGCGATTGGCGATAGAGATGCTGCTCGGCCGGCGTGGCTTCGCTGGCGGTGAAATAGACCAGTCCGAGGTCCTCGTCGACGGCAACGACCTCGGTCACCGGCCAGTCGCCGGCCGTCAGCGTGCGGGCATCGCCGGTGGCGATGTCGACGAGGTACAGGTGACGGTAGCCGGACCGTTCGGACGACCAGAGGAAGCTCTCCCCGCCGTCGAGGAAGCGTAGATCGTCGTGCAGGTTGATCCAGGTCTCCGACGTTTCGGTCAGGATGCGCTGCGGTTCGCTGCCGTCGATCGGCATCCGCAGCAACTCCAGGGATTTCTGATCGCGTGCCTGGCGCTGGACGGCCAGCGCGGCGCTGTCCGGGTGCCAGTCCACGCGCGGAATGTAGATGTCGTCGTCCTCGCCCAGGTCCAGCCAGCGAATGTCGCCGCTTTCGACGGCGACCACGCCCAGCTTCATCCGGGCGTTCGGTGTGCCGGCATAGGGGTAGCGCTGCTCGATCATCGTGATGGTGTCGCCCGAGACTTCGTAGCGGCGGCTAGGCTCGATCGGCGAGGCGTCGGCCTGCAGGAAGGCGATGTGTGCACCGTCCGGCGACCACCAGAAGCCGCGAGCGCGGCCCATTTCCTCCTGGGCGATGAACTCGGCCATGGCGTTGGTGACCGGGCCCGCACCGTCGGCGGTCAGTGGCCGCAGTTCACCGGTCTCGATGTCGGCGATCCACAGGTCCTGGTCGCGAACGAACGCGACCTGCTGTCCGTCCGGCGACAGGCGGGGATCGAGGTCGAACGGTTCGCCCGTGGTCACCTGACGCACGCGGATCGGCGCATTGCCGGGCGTGTCCGGAAGTTCGGCCACGAAGATGTCTCCGCCGAGCGGGAACAGGATCGACCGCCCGTCCTCGGCGAAGCGGTATTCGACGATGCCGGAGAGCCCGGAAATCCGGGCGCGTTCCCGGCGCGCCTCTTCCTCGGCCGACAGTTCGGCCGGCTCGGCCAGGATGTCGTCGGCAGCAATCAGCCGCTGGGTTGTGCCGGTGGCGGGATCGAACCGCCACAGATCCAGCCGGTCGGCGTCGTCCTCGCTGCCGCGCAGGAAGGTCACCATCGATCCGTCCGGCGCCAACTGAACGGCGCGCAGCGTCGGTCCCGACAGCTCCGGCGATTCGAAGATGCGTTCGAGGGTCAGTTCTTCGGCCGAGACGGCCGAGACGGTGAACAGCGCGGCGAGCGCAAGCGAGCGGGGCAGGGGCATGAAGTCGGTTTCACGATCGAGTCAGTCCGTTATTGTCCGGCCTGGCCGGATGTAACGCAAACGAGATGCAGTCCATCTTCCGCGGCGGTACACTCCGAGTCCTCGATCGCAACGCCTGGAACTGCCATGACCCTTCGTCCTGCCGGCCTGCTGGCCGCCCTGCTGCTCCTCCCGCTGTCGGCGGTCGCCGACGTTGTCCGCCTGTCCGAGCCGGTGGCCACCACCGAGGCCTGGGAAGACTTCGGCGCACCGCTGCCGGAAGGTCCGTCCCGTTCGCTGGTCGAGGTCGTGGAGGCATCCGGCGCGATGAACGGCAAGGACGTGAAGATCGCGACCGAAGTCGTCCAGGTCTGCCAGAAGAAGGGCTGCTTCTTCATCGCCCGCGAGGGCGAGGCGACCGCCCGCGTGACTTTCCGCGACTATGAATTCTTCGTTCCGACCGACTCGGCCGGCAAGCAGGTCATCCTGGCCGGCACCTTCGAGCGCCGGGCCATCAGCGCCGAGCAGGCCGCCCACTATGCCGAAGACCTCGGCGAAACCCCGCCGGACGATCTCGAAGACGGCTTCGAATACGCCATCGTCGCCGACGCCATCCGTATTCCACGCGGTTGAGGCTTCGATCGGGCGTTGGTGGCCGCCGCCTTCAGAGGATGGGCGCGAAGACGCAAAGGCTCGAAGAGAAAAGCACCACAGGAAGGATGGATGCGAAACGCGTCGGTTGCAGGGACTAAGGGATGCAAAGGGGGGCGCTGGACGATCGGTCCTCGACGGTTGCACGAAACTCGACGAATGGGGTTTATGTCTCGTTATCAACGAGTTATCTCTCGCTTCCATTCTTCTGGCCGATCCTCGTCTTTCCGCTTTTTCAAAGGTCGATTCGATTTTCTCTTCGCGCCTTAGCGTCTTCGTGATCATCAGCTAAGGGACCCGGCCACAGCGCCGACCCAGGCCACCCACCGGGCGGACCCTCGGAATCGACCACAGGTGTAAAATGACGGGCTGACCCGACCGAGAGATCGCCCATGGCTCACGAGCATCCCGGCGCTCGATTGCGGCAGCTGGTCGCGGAGCACGCGCCGCTGCAGGTTGTCGGCACCATCAACGCCTTCACCGCGCGCATGGCCGAGAAGATCGGTCACCACGCGATCTACCTGTCCGGCGGCGGGGTGGCCGCGAATTCCCTGGGCCTGCCCGACCTGGGCATCAGCACGCTCGACGACGTGCTGGTCGACGTCCGCCGGATCACCGATGCCTCGAGTCTGCCGCTGCTGGTCGACGGCGATACCGGGTTCGGCGGCGCCTTCAACATCGCCCGCACGGTGGGCTCGCTGGACAAGGCCGGCGCGGCCGGCGTGCACATCGAGGACCAGGTCCAGGCCAAGCGCTGCGGCCATCGGCCGGGCAAGGAAATCGTCTCGAAGGCCGAAATGGTCGATCGTATCCGGATGGCGGTAGACTCGCGGACCCACGACGACTTCGTGATCATGGCGCGCACCGACGCACTGGCCGTCGAAGGCATGGACGCGGCCATCGACCGGGCCGTGGCCTGCGTCGAGGCCGGTGCCGACATGATCTTTCCCGAAGCGATGCTGGAACTCGAGCAGTACCGGCAGTTCCGCGAGGCCGTCGGGGTGCCGATCCTGGCCAACATCACTGAATTCGGCAAGACGCCACTGTTCTCCACGCCGGAACTCGGCGAGGTCGGCGTCGATATCGTGTTGTACTGCTGCGGCGCCTACCGGGCCATGAACCGGGGCGCCGAGATCGTTTACAAGGCGCTGCTCGAACAGGGTCACCAGCGCGATGTGGTCGAGATCATGCAGACCCGCGATGAACTGTACGGCTATCTCGATTACTACGCCTACGAAGAAAAACTCGACGAACTCTTCAACAACGATCGAAGCTGAAGCCTGCGTTGATGCTGCAGCCGGGTGCGGAGCCCGGCCTCGAACGCGGCGACGATCAAGCACAAGACAAGGAATCGAAATGAGCGAAAAGAAGACCGGAGCCGGCCTGCGCGGCCAATCGGCCGGTGAGACCGCCATCTGCACGGTCGGTGCAACGGGCAACAGCCTTCGCTACCGCGGCTACGCCGTCGACGACCTGGCCGAGAACGCGACCTTCAACGAAGTCGCCTACCTGATCCTTAAGCGTGAACTGCCCACCCGCGCCGAGCTCGACGCCTACAGCGCCAGGCTCAAGTCGCTGCGCGGGTTGCCGGATCCGCTCAAGGAAGTTCTCGAGCGCATCCCGGCCAGCGCGCACCCGATGGACGTGCTGCGTACCGGCTGCTCGTTTCTCGGCAACATCGAGCCCGAAGACGGCTTCGAGAACCAGCAGGACATCGCCGATCGCCTGCTCGCGGCCTTCCCGGCGATGATCACCTACTGGTACCGCTTCAGCCACGACGGCCTGCGGATCGATACCGAATCCGACGAGGACGGCATCGGCGCCCACTTCCTGAAGCTGCTGCGCGGTGAGTCCCCGTCCGAGCTGCACGCCCGGGTCATGGACGTGTCGCTGATCCTCTACGCCGAGCACGAGTTCAACGCCTCGACGTTCACCGCGCGCGTCTGCGCCTCGACCCTTTCGGACATGCACTCGTGCATTACCGGCGCGATCGGCTCGCTCCGGGGGCCGCTGCACGGCGGCGCCAACGAGATGGCCATGGCCATGCTCGAGCAGTACACCTCGGTCGAAGAAGCCCGCGAAGACGTCCATCGCAAGCTGGCCGAAAAGGAAAAGATCATGGGATTCGGCCACGCCGTCTACCGCGAGAAGGACCCGCGCAACGCGATCATCCGGGAGTGGTCGCGCAAGCTGTCCGAGCAGGTCGGCGACAGCGTGCTGTTCCCGGTTTCCGAGGAAGTCGAGACGATCATGATGGACGAGAAGAAGCTGTTCGCCAACGCTGACTTCTATCACGCCTCGGCCTATCACTTCATGGGCATCCCGACGGGGCTGTTCACGCCGATCTTCGTCATGTCGCGCGTGACCGGCTGGGCCGCACACGTGATGGAACAGCGCGCCAACAACCGCATCATCCGCCCCGGCGCCGACTACACCGGCCCCGCGGATCGTGACGTCACGCCGATCGCTCAGCGGGGCTGAGCGAAGGGAAAGGATGGAGGGGCGAGTCGGGAGATTCCCATCGAAGCCTCGGCGCTCTTGCTCCTGCCAGAATGAATCACGCCGGCCTTTGTGTCGGCGTTTTTTCAGGTGTTCGAGGTCGCCGCTCCGAAAGAATGGTCGCAAGGGCGCGACCAAAGAATCAAGGCCGCGAAGAACAGGTCAGGATGCGGAACCGATATGGATGCAGCGCCTGGTCCTGGGCAGTCCGGTTGACCTCGTGCCGCGTTGATCAATGTTCGACTGTGGACAAGTAATTGCAGGCTTTCACTCTCACACGCCCCTCGTCTGTCCCGAGAGGGCCGTCGACGACTCCAGGGCAGCGCCCAGCCAACACGATGACTTGCGATCAAGCCCAGGGGAGATGGTGTTCTTTATTCGCCCCTCACCTCTCACCCCATTCCCCTCGTCCCTCCCGTCAGGGCTTCAACAGCGCCGGATCGATGCCGGCCAGCACCTCGGCCAGCTCGTCGATGAAGCCCGACAGCGCCGAGGATTTCCGCCAGACCAGCGCGATGGTGCGCCTGGGGCCCGGTTCTTCGAAAGGACGGATGACGAGGTTCTCGGTGTGCGCAACCGGGGGCTTTACGGCCAGTACAGGCATCAGCGTGATGCCCGTTCCGGCCGCCACCATCTGGCGCAGGGTTTCCATGCTGGTGGCATGGAAATCCAGTTGTTCGTGGGCCCCGGCCAGGGTGCAGACTTCCAGCGCCTGGTCGCGCAGGCAGTGGCCGTCTTCGAGCAGCAGCAGCTCCTGGTCGGCCAGGTCGGTCATGGTCACGGCCGCCCGATCGCACAGCGCGTGGCCTTCGGGGACCGCCAGAACGAACGGCTCCTCGAACAGCACCCGGGTTGCGAGCGATTCGTTGTCGATCGGCAGCGCAAGGAGGCCGGCGTCGAGCTGCCCGCGGGTCAGCATGTCGAGCACGTCCTCGGTCTTCTCCTCGAACAACCGGAGCGTGAGCCGCGGATAGGCCCTGCGGATTGCCGGCACCACGTGGGGCAGGAAGTAGGGCGCCAGCGTCGGAAAGATGCCGATGCGAAGCGTGCCGGCGTGCGGGTCGCGGCTGCGCCGGGCGATCGACTTGATCGCGTCGACTTCGCCGAGCAGCGCACGGGCCCGCTCGACCACCTCGCCGCCGACTTCGGTCAGCATCACCTGGCGGGGCGATCGCTCGACCAGCAGCACGTCGAGTTCTTCCTCCAGCTTGCGAATCTGCGTGCTCAACGTCGGCTGGCTGACGTGGCAGCGTTCGGCGGCCTTGCTGAAGTGCCGTATGTCGGCCAGGGTCACCAGGTATTGCAGGGCGCGGAGGTTCATGGAGCGGTCCGGGTTCGGAAGCCGCACATTATGCATGTTCGATCGTATTCTGAAAGTTCATTGGCTTCGGCTATTGCTTGACCTGCGCGCGGTCGCAGCTCACCCTGGCGTCAAGACCTTGTGCCACGGGGGCTGCAGGAAGAATAGGCAAATCGAATCGGGAATATCTAAACAATCAATTTGAATTATTTCAAATCGGGCGTATCTTTGTCGGCATCCGGTCGCGGGACAGCACCGGAGTTTTCTTGCGAAACTCGAACCTTTGCCCCTGAACTCAAGGAGTTAGTAATATGCTTACGATTGGCGACAAGTTCCCGAACTTCGACATGAAGGCCACCGTCGGTACCGACATCCAGTCGGCGTTCACCGATATCGATTCCACGACCTACAGCGACAAGTGGCTGCTGGTGTTCTTCTATCCGAAGGATTTCACGTTCGTCTGCCCGACCGAAATCAAGGCATTCAGCGACCTGTCCGACGAATTCGCCGATCGGGACTGCCAGGTGCTGGCCGCAAGCACCGACACCGAGTTCGTCCACCTGGCATGGCGCCAGAATCACGACGACCTGAAGGATCTCAAGATCCCGATGCTCGCCGACGTCAAGCGTGAACTTTCCGGCGCGCTGGGCATCCTGCACGCCGACGAAGGCGTGGCCAACCGCGCGACCTTCCTGGTCGATCCGCAGGGCGTCATCCGCCACGTCGCGGTCACCGACATGAACGTCGGCCGCAACCCGAAGGAAACGCTGCGCATCCTCGACGCGCTGCAGTCCGACGAGCTGTGCCCGTGCAACTGGCAGCCGGGTGACGAGCACCTGCACGCGGCCTGAGTTTGCCCCGACCGGGGGCTGACCGAGTCCCCGACCGTCCCTTCTTGAGCAGTTTCGAAGGGGCATCAGCGCCGGCCGCCCCGCCGCGGCCGGCGCTTCTTTCGACCGGCGGATTCCGAACCGACTTATTGCAGCGCGTCGCCGTCGGCGCCGCGCCATGGACTGAACTTCCAAGGAGACGACCATGAGCATCGATGCACTGAAGCAGACGATTCCGGATTACGCCCGGGACCTCAAGATCAACTTCGGCAACGTGCTGGACGCAGAACAGCACGAAACGCTGAACGAAACCCAGGTGTGGAGCGTTGCGCTGGCCAGCGCGATCGCGTCGCGCCACGACGAACTGATTTCCACGATCGCCGCCGAGGCCGGCAGCAAGCTGGATGAAGCGCAGCTGAAGGGCGCCAAGGCCGCTGCCGCGATCATGGGCATGAACAACATCTACTACCGGTTCCTGCACCTGGCCAGCAACGACGAATACTCCAAGATGCCGGCCGGCCTGCGCATGACCGTGATCGGCAATCCCGGCATCGAAAAGACCGATTTCGAACTGATCAGCCTGGCCGTTTCGGCGGTCAACGGTTGCGGCATGTGCATCGACAGCCACGAGCAGATCCTGGTCAAGAACGGCGTCAGCACCAAGGCCATCCAGGACGCCGTGCGCATCGCGTCGGTGATCCACGCCGTCGCCGCCGTACTGGCCACCGAGCCGGCGCTGGAGCAGGGTCTTTCTCACGCGGCCTGATCCGGACGCGACGGGCTCGCCCCGTCTTCATCGAAACCTCCTGGTTGACCCCGGTTCGTCCGGGGTCTTTTTTTGTGGCCGGCTTCGGTTCGCCTGGAGGATGAGCGCGAAGACGCGAAGGCGCCAAGAGAAAAGCGAGAAGCTCTGAAGAAGCGAAAACGATTCCGTAGTCCGGGTAAGGCCGCAGGCCCCACCCGAGGGTCATCGACCCGGGGCGGCGGGGTCGCCCGGGGGCGCTACGCTTACCCGGGCTGCAGGGGCATGAATCTCCGGCCCTTCTTCTTTCGCTTTTCTCTTCGCGCTCATCCTCTTCAGCAACCGGCCCGGACCGGACAATGAAGCCTCGAACGCTCGGACCCACTAGAATGAGCGCACGCCCGATCCACGAGTCCCCATGAACGTCGAAGAACGAACCGAGCACGCCCGCACCCGCATCACCAAGCTGGTGTTCCCGCAGGACACCAATCCGATCGGCACGCTGTACGGCGGCACGGCGATGAAGTGGATGGACGAGGTGGCGTTCCTGACCGCGACGCGGTTCGCGCGGCGGCAGGTGGTGACCGTGTCGATGGACCGGGTCGACTTCAAGACGCCGATCCCGCGCGGCAACATCGTCGAAATGATCGGCGAGGTGACGCGAGTCGGCAACACTTCGGTCACGGTGACGGTGTCGATCCTGCGCGAGGATCCGCTGTCGGGCGACCAGCAGCTGGCCATCCAGGGCGAGCTGGTGATGGTGGCCGTCGACGAGAAGATGCAGCCCGTTCGGGTCGTGCCCGAGGGCTGATCGTCGCGCGCGCTGCACCCGCCGTGCAGATCCTGACCGATCCGGGCTTCTGGGCCGACGCGCTGCTGGCCGTCCATGCGCTGGTCGTGGTCTTCGTCGTCGGTGGTCAGGCGCTGGTCCTGCTGGGCGGCTGGCGCGGCTGGGCCTGGATCCGCGGCCTGACGTTCCGCCTGACGCACCTGGTCACCATCGCCGTCGTCGTCCTGCAGGCCTGGCTGGGCCGGCTGTGCCCGCTGACGATCTGGGAGCAGTCGCTCCGGCGCGCCGCCGGACAGGCGATCCACGAACAGAGCTTCGTCGAATACTGGATCACCCGCTACCTGTACCTGGACCTGCCGTGGTGGGTGTTCGTCGCCGTCTACACCGCCTTCGGCGCGCTGGTCGCCTGGAGCTGGTGGCGCTTCCCTCCGCGCCGCCGCCGCTCCTGATTGCGGTCGGGAAACGGTGGTGGCCCAAGCTGCGTTGGGGCCGGCTTGATGGATTCGGCTTCGATCGGTTGGAGGATCAGCGCGAAGCCGCGAAGCCGCGAAGCCGCAAAGAGAAAAGCGAAAGAACAGCGAGGGGTGAACCGGCGTCCGTTCCCGGAGTGGGCGCACCCGGAAATCCTTAACGCGCCGGATCGGTCAATGACCTCGGGTGCGGCCTGCGGCCTCGACCGGGGAGATTGCAGTCGGACCAATAGGGAAAAGTTCCCGGGTGCGCTGTGCTTGCCGGGGCTACAGGAATCCGGTATTCAGTCGAGCCGCCGTTCTCTTCGCGCCCATCCTCCAGAAGAATCGAGCACAACGCGCGAATCGCGCACCGCGGCGATCGGTCCGGGTCGGGCGAATTGTCTAGAATAAGGAGCTTTCCCGCTTCCACCGGAACCGCCCGATGAGCCAACGCAAGCGCGTCCTGACTGGTATCACGACCACCGGCACGCCCCACCTGGGCAACTACGTCGGCGCGATCAAGCCTGCGATCGAGTCCAGCCGTGATACGGCAACCGATTCGTTCTATTTCCTCGCCGACTACCACGCCCTGGTCAAGTGCTTCGAGCCCGAGCGGGTCCACCAGTCGACGCTCGAAATCGCCGCGACCTGGCTGGCACTGGGGCTGGACACCGAGAAGAGCGTGTTCTACCGCCAGTCCGATATTCCCGAGATCCCGGAGCTGACCTGGCTGCTGACCTGCGCCTGCGCCAAGGGCCTGATGAACCGGGCGCATGCCTACAAGGCCCAGGTCGCGGAGAACGAGGCGGCCGGCGAGGACCCGGATTACGGCATCACCATGGGTCTGTTCAGCTACCCGGTGCTTATGGCGGCCGACATCCTGATGTTCAACGCCCACGACGTGCCGGTCGGCAAGGACCAGGTCCAGCACCTGGAGATGGCGCGCGACATCGCCGGGCGTTTCAACCACCGCTACGGCGAGCATTTCGTGCTGCCCGAGGCGGTGACCGATGAGCACGTCGCGACGCTGCCGGGCACCGATGGCCGCAAGATGTCGAAGAGCTACGACAACACCATCCCGCTGTGGCTGCCGGAAAAGAAACTGCGCAAGGCGATCATGAAGATCAGGACCAACTCGCAGGAGCCGGGTGAGCCGAAGGATCCGGACGAGGCCAGCGTGTACGCAGTCTACGCCGCGTTCGCCACGCCGGCCCAGCGCGAGGACATGCGCCGGGCCTTCGCCGATGGCATCGCGTGGGGCGAGGTCAAGCAGCAGCTGTTCGAGCAGGTCAACGCCGAGCTCGACGCGCCGCGCGAACGGTACGAGGCACTGATCAACGACCCCGCGAAGATCGAGCACGAACTCAAGCTCGGCGCCGAGCGCGCCCGCGACGTGGCCGCGCCGTTCATCCGGAGCCTGCGCGAAGCGGTCGGCATCCGGGCCCTCGGCTAGGCCCATGACCCGCACCGCCGACTGGTCGCCGCCTGTGCTGCTCGGGCCCGATGAAGCCGGCTTTCCGATCCGGCATGCCTGGTGCGTCGGCCGCAACTACGCCGAGCATGCCCGCGAGATGGGGGCCGACCCGGCGGCGGGTTCACCGATCTTCTTCACCAAGCCGGCCGCTGCGCTGACCCAGGCCGCCGCCGTGCCGTTTCCGCCGGCCACCGAAGAGCTCCACCACGAGATCGAACTGGTCGCGCTGCTCGGGCAGGGCGGGCGGAATCTCGACGCGGGGACCGCGTTGGCCTGCGTCGCCGGCTGGGCGGTCGGCTGCGACCTGACCCGCAGGGACGTCCAGGCCAAGGCCAAACAGGCCGGACACCCCTGGGCGCTGGCCAAGGGATTCGACGCCTCCGGGCCGCTGGGGCGGTGGATCTCGGCCGACGAGTGGATGCCGCAGGCCGACACGGAGATCCGGCTCGGCGTCAACGGGGAGACGCGCCAGCAGGCCGCGCTCGGCGATATGATCTGGCCGGTCGGCGAGCTGATTGCCCGGCTTTCGCGCGAGGTCACTCTGCACCCGGGCGACGTGCTGTTCACCGGCACGCCTGCAGGTGTCTGTGCGCTGGCGGTCGGCGACCGGGTCGCGGGACGCGTCGACGGCCTGCCGCCGCTGGACTTCGAGATCGTCGACCCGGCAGCCTGAGCAAGGCCGACGGCCTTGCGCCGATCGCTGTCGTCTCGCGCTGATCATCCGAAGACATCGGGCAGGATGCTTGGTCGGAGCTCTACCAGCCGCCGCCCCCGCCGCCGCCTCCGCCGCCGCCGGAAAAGCCGCCTCCGCCACCGCCGGACGATGAGCCGGGCGGGGAGGCTGAGCTGGAAATGCCGCTGGACAGGCCGCTGGCCAGGCTGTTGGAAAGGGCGGCGCCGCTGAAGGCTTTGCCGGACATCATCGACGGCGAATACCAGTTGCGATTCCGGATCGAGCCGTCGATCTCGGCGGCGCGGATGGCGTCTTCGAAGCGATTACCCCAGGTCTCGGCGCTGTCGAGCGCGATGGCGTAGGGCAGCAGCCGCTCGAACTCCTCGACGGTTATCGGGCGGTCGCCGCCGTGACGGCGCTCGAGGTCCTCGCGTTCGGCCACGGTCAGGTACAGCTGCAGCCCCCGGATTGCGTCGAGCAGTGTGCGGCCGCGCTGGGTCGGCGCTTTCATCAACTGGTAGAAGGTCACCGTCAGCACCAGGTGGGCGAGCAGGATCAGCAGCGGCAGTACACCGACCTGCCAGCCGAATACACCGAGAAGCCCGATCCCTGCGATCACGAACGGACCCACGAACAGCGTGGCAAGGAGGATCGGCACGACCTGCGGTCCGGAGGCCTGTTTCCAGCCCTTGTACATGCTGGCGACCATGACGCCGACGAAGCCGTTCCAGGCCAGCACGAACATCGCCAGGAACGGTCCGAGGAAGGGTTCGTCGGTCGGCGCCAGCGTCACCATCACCAGCACCGAAATCAGCGCGACGACCAGGCCGGGCGCCCACCATCTCCGATTGTGATTGAAGTAGTTCGACTCCAGCGTGGTGCGCAGGATCTTCTCGTGCTGCTTGACCGCCTTCCCGACTCGCTCGTGTTCGGATTGCTCGAAGATCAGCGCGTCGCCGTCGGCGAACAGCGCGAGGTGCAGCGCCCGTTCGCTCTGCGAGTCGGGAATGCCTTCGCCGCGCATGACGACGAAATGCTTGTCCGGCTTGTCGAGCTTCACCTGGCCGTTGACCGCCATGTGGACCAGCGCCGCGGCGGTGGCGGTCTTGTCGTAGCCGAAGTTCAGAACGTAGCGCAGCATGCCCGGTGAGTAGCCTTCGGGTGCGTCGTAGCGCGGATAGATGGGGCCGGACAGCGGATCGCGGCCGACCCGGTTCCAGGCCCAGGCCTGCCAGCCGATGACGATCAACAAACCGACCAGTCCGACGATCGATCCCCGGTTGTCGGCCAGCACCTGCTGGCCCCGTTCCAGCGCGGTCGGTTCGGCGACCAGGCCCTTCGGAAACCCCACGACGACCGTGAGACCCTCGTAGGGTCGCAGGCCGCGGTCGCTGGTGAACGTGACGGTGTCCTGCGCCGGGACGTTCGCGGTCCATTCGGCGCCCTGCGCGCCGGCTTCGCCCAGGTAGGCGTCGATACGCAGCTCGTTCCGGGCAACATCGGCCGGCAGGCGGACGGTGGCCGTCACCGCATCGATCGGAAACGCCCAGTCGTTGCCGGTGACGTTCCAGTACAGCTCGTCGTGTTCGTCGAAGTAGCCCAGCTGGCGGTCGGTGGTGTACTCGATGCGGTAGCTGTAGTCGCCGGGCTCGAGAAAGGCTCCGGCGTCGCCGATGTACAAGCGGGTGCCGCCGGTCACGCCCTCGGTATGCCAAGGCTCGGGCCGGCCATCGCGGGTGACCGTGAGCACGTCGAACGGCACGGTGTAGCGATTGCCGATTGCATCACGGTAGACGGTCGGAAAATCGCGGTAGATGCCGCGCCGGATCTCGCGACCCTCGGCCTGCACGTCGATGGTCTCGGCGACGAACAGGCTGCCGTCGGCCTGGACGGTGATCTCGGCGTCGTAGCGCTGGATGCGCTCGTCGGCCGCGGCCAGGCCGGCGAGGAGGGCCAGCAGGGCGGCGACGAGACGCCTCATGCCGGGCGTCCCAGCGCCGCGCCGACATCCGGCGCCTGCCGGGTCTCGATGCCGGCGGAGAAGAAGGCTTCTTCGCGGAAGCCGAACGGGCCGGCGATGAAGCGGTCCGGCACGTGCTGGACACGGTCGTTGAGCTGGCGCACTGCGCCGTTGTAGAACCGCCGGGCCTGTTCGATGTCGTCCTCGACGTCGGTCAGTTCGGTGACCAGCTGGCGGAAGTTCTCGCCGGCTTTCAGGTCCGGGTAGGCCTCGGCCAGCAGGAGCAGGCGGCCCAGACCCCCGGCCAGCGCCTGCTCGGCCGTATCTCGCCCGCCGACGTCGTCGGCGTCGCCGGCCTTCTGGCGTGCCTCGCCTCGCAGCCGGGTCACGTCCTCGAGCACGCTCTGCTCGTAGCCGGCGTAGGCGCGGACGGCTTCGACCAGCTGCGGGACCAGGTCGTGGCGCTTCTGCAGCTGCACGTCGATATCGGCAAAGCCGGCGCGAACCAGATTGCGCGCGCGCACAAGCCGGTTGAAGATCACGATGGCCCAGACCAGCACCGCGAGGGCGATCAGGCCGGCGACCATGAAGGCGAGGGCGTTGGCGAACCACATGGCAGGAGTCTAGCCGAAGCGACCACGGCCGGCACCGCTCATGGCATTCTTGAGCACTGCGTGAACGCATGCGTGGGAGTTCGCAGTGAGCCAGAACGACTCGTCCGGGATTCGCATACCGCTTGCGGACTGGCGCCAGGCCGGTCGGTTCGAGACCGTGCGCGGTCACGACCTGTTCCTCCGCCACGCCGGAGAGGGTACGGCCGTGCTGATGATCCACGGGTTTCCAACCGCCTCGTGGGACTGGTCGTGGATCTGGGATGACCTGGTCGCCGATTACCGACTGATCGCCCCGGACCTGCTGGGCTTCGGGTTCAGCGCCAAGCCGCCCGGCCATGCCTATTCGATCGCCGATCAGGCCGATCGTCTCGAAGACCTGCTCGAGCGACTCGGCATCATTCATTTCCACGTGCTTGCGCACGATTACGGCGATACCGTCGCCCAGGAACTGCTGGCCCGACGGAACCAGGGCACCGGAGCCTGGGGATTGCTCTCGGTGTGCTTCCTGAACGGTGGCCTGTTCCCGGACGCCCACCGGCCCCGCCGGATCCAGAAGCTGCTTCACGGTCCGTTGGGTCCTTTGCTTGCCCGTGCCACGACGCGCCGTCGCTTCGGACGATCGCTGGCCGCGGTATTCGGGCCGGACACCCGGCCCGGCGACGACGAACTCGACGCGTTCTGGTCGCTGGTCCGCTGCAACGACGGCCCGCGCGTCGTCCCGAAGCTGCTCGGCTACATGCCCGAGCGCAAGCGCCGCCGGGCCCGATGGACCGGCGCGCTGCAGACCGCGAAGGTCCCGATCGGGCTCGTCAACGGCTCGCTGGATCCGGTCTCGGGCAAGCACCTCGTCGAGCGCTACCGCGAAGTGGTCGGCAGCGACGGCTACATCGAGGAACTCGAGCGCGTCGGCCACTATCCGCAGATCGAAGCGCCCGGGGCGGTGGTTGCAGCGTGGCGGCGATTCGTTCGTTCGGTCGAGTAGTGCACCGCGAATACGGTGGCTGGCTGGCGCCTGCCAGGCCGGTCCGGCGTCTGCTCGTCACCCATGATCGAATCGCCGTCTTCGATACTCCGGCGACCGCGTGCCGGCTGTGGCAGAGTGCCGTGAACCGTCGACAGAAAGAACGCGAATGAACGAACGGATGGATCGGGGGGCCTTGCCGTGACGCTGGATGCACAGTTTGTCTGGGCGCTGGTGCTCGGGGTGTACGTACTGGTCGTGCTGTTCCTGACCCGGATTCCCTACGAACGGATGATCGCGCACGGGATGGAGCCGATGCGTGCGGTGTACTACAACCGCAAGATCGTGCACATGGCCGGGGCCGGGGTGGCCTCGCTGTTCGTTCCGGTGTTCTTTACCGACCTGATCTACCCGCTGGTCGCCGGGGTGCTGTTCAGCCTGCTGACCTGGGCCACGCACGCCTTCGGCATGCGCATGTACTGGTTCCAGATCGAGGAGAACCGCAACGACTTCAAGTTCGCGCTGGCCTGGCTCGGCTCGGTGACGGTATTGTGGTGGCTGCTGGGCAATCCGTGGCTGGCCATCCTGCCGGCCCTGTTCGTGGCGTTCGGCGACGGCGTGACCGGGATTGCCCGGAATTTCGTCGTCCGCCAGCGCTCCAAGCACCCGATCGGCAACGTGTTCATGTTCCTCGTCTGTGCACCGACCGGCTGGATCGTCGGGGGCCTGGCCGATCCCGGCATTCCGGAATGGGGCCTGCTGGCCGCCGTGGCTGCCACGCTGGTCGAGCGCTACGAGTTCGGCGTCATCGACGACAACATCCTGATCGCCGTCGTCGCCACGCTGGTGCTGCTGGTTGGCTCGCAGGTCGGGCCGGTGATCTGATCGGCGGCGCGGCCACAGGCGTGCGACGTTCGCCCCCGGATCGATGAAGCGCTCCCCTCATCCGGTACCGCTTCCGGCCCGGCTGGCGTTCACGGCCTGGATGCTGGCCTGGGTGCCGGTCATCGTCGCCACCGCCGGGCCGCAGAATTTCTGGTGGTTGTGCAACGTCGCGTTGTTCCTCATGCTGTGGGCCAGCTGGCGACCGAATCGCCTGCTGGTTTCCAGCCAGGCCGGCACGGTGGTGCTGGTCGGTTTCGTCTGGGCCCTCGATCTCGCCGCCGGCCTCGTCCTCGGAGGCAGCCCGACCGGCATCACGGCCTACATGTTCAACCCGGACTTCCCGACGATCCGGCGCCTGGCTTCGACCTATCACCTCTGGTTCCCGGTCTACATGCTCTGGTTGTGCCGGCGGCTCGGCTACGACGAACGCGGCCCGTGGCTGCAGAGCGTGATCGGCACGCTGGCCATCCTCGGCGGCTGGTGGTTCGGTGATCCGGCACGCAACCTCAATTACACCCGGGCCCCGTTCGGCATCGAGCAGACGCTTCTGCCGCAGGCCCTCTACCTGCCGCTGCTGTGCGTCGGCACGGTCCTGCTGGTGTACTGGCCGGGTCACCTGCTGGTGCGGGCGCTGCATCGTCGTTTTGCCGCCGATGTGGCGGGTCACTGACCGGCGCTTCGGGGCGGCGGATCCGGCCTGAATCACGCGTGCGATCAGGCGCCGACAGTCGGCTTCGAACGAGGATCCACGCTCGACCGCAACCCCGTTCCGAGGGGCCGCGAATTAAACGATCAGGCAATTATGTGGCGTTGATAGGGGGAATGTCGGTCCTTCACTCCATGTTCACTATTGTGCGCGCATCGTTCACGCGCCGTTTTTGCGCTTCGATGATCCAGGCGGTCAGGAATGCTCGATAAAACGGTACGTGACACGACAACCATAACGAACGATCGGGTAGATACATGCAAAAAGACCAGACACCGGAACAACCCTCCCTTGCTGTCAATACACTGAAGTTCTTCCTTCCCTGTTTCGCACTTTCGATCACCGCCGCTGCGCCCGCCTTCGCCGAATCGGCCCAGACACAAAGCGATACCGCACGAACCGCAGAAACCCGCTCGACCGCGAACGAATCCGATGACGAGTCCGGCCCGTCGGTCGCGCTCGATGACGTGATGGTCTTCACGCGCAAGCGCGACGAGCCGTCGCAGCAGGTGCCGATCGCCCTCGAAGTGCTGGATTCAGTCGAGATCTTCGAGCGCGGCATCTACGACCTCGACGACGTCACCCGCCAGGACCCAAGCGTGTACCTGGAGCAGGGCTCGGTCCCGCAGGACCTGAAGATCACCGTACGCGGCATCACGCCGACGCGCGGCCGCCCGAGCATGGCGGTGCTGGTCGACGGCGTCGACATCACCACCGAGGCGATGATCACTTCCGGCGGGTCGCTTCTGATCGACCCGATGCTGTTCGACATCGAGCAGGTCGAGATCATCAAGGGCCCCCAGAACGCGCTGTACGGCCGCTCGGCCTTCGCCGGCGCCATCAGCTACACGACCCGCGCGCCGGACAACGAGTTCCGGGGATCTCTTGAAACCGATCTCGGCGAGTACGGCCAGCGGCTGTTCCGCGGCCGCGTCTCCGGCCCGTTGATCAAGGACACGCTGAGTGCCGGCGTGAGCGTGGCCAACTGGAACCACGACGGGTTCTACGAGAGCCCGATCACCGGTGCCGACCTGGGTGGCCGCAGCGGCACCAGCATCGCCGGTACGCTGCGCTGGATGCCGGCGGCCGGTTGGGACGTGCGCGCCCGGATCTCCTACGAAGACTCGGAGATGGGCATCGCGCCGCAGATCCACCCCGAGCCGAACGCCGTGTTCCCGATGCCGACGGCCGCGCTGGGGCCGGTGATCAACCCGGGCGTGACCGAGATCCGCGGAATCGACGGCATGCCGCCGTCGAACTGGAGCGAGTCACAGATCGGCAACAGCAGCAACCCGCGCACGCCGGGGCAGGACTACCCGGGCAGCGACAAGGAAGTGCTGCGCGGAACCCTGAACATCACCCGCGAGTTCGGCGACCCGCAGGGCAGCGGCCCGGCGCGGTTCGTCTCGCTGACCCACGTGGCCTCCGCCGAGAGCCTGCAGTTCCAGGACTTCAACAACTACGGTGACGCCAGTAACCTGCCGGCCTTCGGCGAGATCTGGATCGACAACGACGTCGACCTGTTCAGCCAGGACTTCCGGCTGCAGTCCGGCACCGGCGGGGCAATCAGCTGGACGATCGGCGCGGAGTACTGGGAAGAGCAGCGCGACGTGCTCAACGGCGGCGTCACCTGCCTGACCTACGCACCGCCGTTCGTGCCCGCCGAGGCAGGCGCGCCGTGCGGCCCGATCGTCGCGCCGATCGGCACCACCGAGCCGCGCAACTCCGACCTGTGGACCCGCGACATCGAGCACTGGTCGGCCTACGGCACGATCGCCTGGGCCATCAACGAGCGCTGGAATGCTACCTTCGAAGGCCGGTACGTCAACGAAGACCTCGAGGCCGGTGGTCCGGACCTGGACAACTCCATCGTCTCGCCGCTGCCGTTCCTGGGCGGCGCCCTCGTTCCGGCTCCGGCCGGCCTGACGATGGCCACCGAGAGCGACAGCTACTTCACGCCCAAGGTCGGCATCCAGTACCTGCACAACGACCGGACGATGGGCTACTTCTCGATCGCCCAGGGCATCAAGCCGGCCGGCATCGGCTCGGTCAACGGCGGCGGCGGTACCTTCTTCCCCGAGCAGCTCCGCTTCGAGCAGGAGAAGGTCGTCGTCTACGAGCTGGGCACGAAGATGGACTTCCTCGCCCAGGCGATGCGCCTGAACGCCGCGGTGTTCTATCAGGACTTCACCGACAAGCAGGTCACCAGCCAGATCGTCGACGACGCCGGCTTCCTGCAGTCGCGCATCCGCAACGCCGACGCCGAGATCTACGGCGCCGAGATCGACGTGACCTGGTTCCCGACCGACAAGCTGCTGCTGCAGGCCGGCTACACCTACCTGGAGTCGGAGTACAAGGACTTCACCCAGCTGTCCCGCAGCGCAGGGGTGATCGCCTACACCGGCGGTTGCGAGCTGGTCACGACCCAGGCCGACCAGACCACCTGCCGGGTCGACTTCACCGGCAACGACCTGGAGCGGGTGCCGAAGCACTCGTTCGTCGGCAACGCCCGCTACAGCTCGACCATCAACGCTGAACTCGGCTGGTTCGTCGACCTGCAGACCACGTTCCGCGGCAAGCGCTTCTCGAACCCGAGCAACCTGCTGGAGTTCGACAGCTACTGGCTGTCCGACCTGCGCGTGGGCCTGGACGGGAAGAACTGGCAATTGATCGCGTATGTCGATAACCTGTTCGACGACGACACGATTCGCGACGGCTTCAACACTGCCGGCGACCTGCGGAACTTCTCGATCCAGGGTGCCACCTTCGTGTTGCCGGACAGTGCGCAGTACTACCTGCCGTCGCCGCGAACGTTCGGAGTCCGTGCCGCGTACCGGTTCTGACGCGGAGAAATACCGAGAGAGGGCCGTGTCGAGCCGCACGGCCAGGGAGTACAGGGATGAGTACGGAGGCGTTCAAGGGCCGCCCGCTTGGCGGCACCCTTTCACGCGACCGATCAGCGCCGGCCGCCTCGGCCGGCCGCTGGCCGCCAGTCGCCGTCGGCGCGCTGTCGCTGGGACTGGTGGTCGCCGGTATCGCGTTGGCCAACACCACCATGGGGCTGCAGCGGGCCTTTGTCGGGAGTACGTTCTGGACCGATAGCCTGGCCTCGTTCGCGCTGGCGGGATTCGGCACGGCGCTGATCTGGAAGGGTCTGAAGGTCGACGACCCGGCCGCGAGCATTCTCGGCTACGCCGGGGGCGCACTGCTCTGGATGGGCTTCTTCGAATGGACCTGGCGATATTTTTCGGTCTGGCTGGGTATCGATCCACTGATGATCGACGGCCAGCCGGTGCTGCCCGGTTCGTTCCTGCTGATCCAGGCCAGCGTCTGCATCTTCCTGCCGCTGACCATCCTCAGCGTGGCCAACAAGGACAGTCGCTGCCGCATGATGCAGTGGATTCGCCGCGTGTTCCGCCTGCAGGCCCCGGACACCCGAGGCAATCCGAACAAGGGCGACCCGGCCCGGGTCGCCGCCACGGAGACCATCTTCGTGATCTGGTTCGTGTACCTGCTCAATATCTCGTTGTATGACCCGCGCCTGCTCGGCGCCAGTCAGAACGTCTACCTGGCCTCGCTGGCGGTGATCGGCGTCTGGGCGGTCTACCTGGTCTCGCGCCACCTGCGCATCCCGTCGCCGGGCCTGTCGCTTCGCTATGCCATCCCGACGGCGTACCTGCTGTCGATCCTCATCGACGGCTCGACGCTGTCCGGCCTGTTCCCGGCGTTCTGGATCCAGCCGCTGCAGTACCCGATCGCCGCGTCGTCAATGGCGTTCGTGTTCGCCGGCTGCGTCTGCGGGTTGCTGCAAGCCGGAAAGGCAGCCTCGACCGCCTGAAGTTCGAAGACGGCCGGGCTTCCGGCCGTTCCATCGAACGGGGCGGGGGCATTCAGTCGGTCGACGGCGCCAGAGAATCGTAGAACGCCAGCAGCGCCCGGTTGACCTCGTCCGGTCGCTCCGCCGGGGTCATGTGCCCGGCATCGGTGATCGTGACCAGCTCCGACCCATCGATCCGCTCGTGCATGTTCCGTGCCTTCTTCGGCGAGGTCGCCCGGTCGTGGTCGGCGGTGAGGATCAGCGTCGGCAGGCGGATCTCGTGGATGCGCTCGAGGATGGACGTCCGCGACACCACGCCGTGTACCGCGCGCGTCACGCCGATGCGATCGTTGGCCGTGACCATTGCCAGCCAGCGCTCGCGCTCGGCTTCGCAGTCGGGATGTTCGATGAAGCGGTCGGAGAACAGCAGCGGCAGGATCTTCGGCGCCACCTTCTCCAACCCCAGCCACCGCGCGGCCAGATTCAGCAGCGCGAAGCGCGGCCGCTTCGACCACTTTTCGCGCTCCGCCGACGTGTTCATCAGCACCAGCGACCTCAGCAGCGCCGGCCGCTTCAAGGCCACCCGCTGCGCCACCATCCCGCCCATCGAAAAGCCCAGCAGGTGCACCGGCCCCGCGTCCAGGTGCTCGACCAGCGCGATCACGTCGTCGGCCAGCGTCGCCAGGTCATAGCCGGACGCCGTCACCTCGCTCTCGCCCTGGCCCCGGAAATCCATCCGCACGCACCGGAACCGCGCGCTCAGCGCCTCGACCTGGGCGTCGAACATGCGGTGCGAAAACAGCAAGCCATGCAGCAGGATCAGCGTCTTCGGGCCGGACCCGGAGTCGACAACGTTCAGTTGGGCGTGGTTCAGGGAAATGCGGGGCATCTGGCGTTCCCGTGGAGTGGTGCGCCTACGATACCGCCGGAGCGCAGGGCTTGCGTGCTATCCGGCGTTGATGCAGGATATCTACGGGGCTTGTTGGTGCAAGGCAATGAAATCGAAGCAGATTCCAATCAGGAAGGACGGCGGCGCCGAGATTAAGCGGCGTTTTTGCCTGAATATTCGCTACACGGCATTTTTGCCGCCTAATTTGTAGTTATGTGCCTTCGAGATATTGTCAGAATAGAGAGCATGAATGATTGAGCAGGAAACAATCGAGGAATTACTCCGACTAAAAGGCGGGACTCTTTTTCATCGGGAAGGACAAGAGCTTGAATTTAAGGAGCAATTCAGTCTCGCTGCATTAGCTGACTACTTTAGGGACTTTGCTGCCTTCTCGAATAATCGCGGTGGCTACTTAATATATGGAGTCCAAGACTCTCCTAGAACACTCTTGGGGATGACTGAAAAGTCTATCGATCAATT
>Ga0102934_1000583_pt1 | contig 24775 bp, 15 predicted proteins | sample SalPonR2_A_D1_MG_FD_78175 | JGI IMG/M metagenome (GOLD analysis project Ga0102934, IMG submission 78175) | Salt pond soil microbial communities from South San Francisco under conditions of wetland restoration - Salt Pond MetaG R2_A_D1_MG | ecosystem: Environmental > Aquatic > Marine > Intertidal... | reverse complement strand
TAGTCGCCGCCTGACAGAACAAGCTGCTCGACATCGGAGACATTGCTGGTGCGCGAAAGCACGGTTTCTCCCAGCGCGTTCTCGATCCACCAGTTCAGGTTGTTGATATTGTCGGAGGCGGTCTGGTCGAGCAGGTATACGCCAGCGGGCAGCGAGGTGATCTCGAAGTGGTGCTCCTGGCCCGGGATCAGAATCCCGGCGGTCGCGGTCGTGTCAGGCGAAAGCACCTCGACGGTATCGATGACCTCGTGGAGAAAGGCCGTTCCAGCGACCGATGAATCGGCTCGACTGCGCACGCTGAGTCGATAGTCACCGGCCAGCAATGGCCAGGGCTCGTTCGGCGGATTCATGTTGGAGGTCCAGCCATTGATGACCTGGCCGTCCGCACGCTCCAGGTGCCACTGCGCTACCGATACGCTGTGAGAGAAATCGAATGTCACGAAAACGTCCGTGGTGTCGACCAGGGTGAACTGGAATTCAGTCGTCTCGGTCACATCCGAACTGCTGTAAGCGGCCGATCCGTTCAGCGTCAGCGCGACCGCAGCGGGGTCGGCAACGGGCCGGACCAGGAGCGAGAAATCCCCGGCGTAACCGTTGCGCCCGCGCACTTCGATCCGATGCGTGCCGACCGGCAGCGCGATCGGATCGGTCACGGCTGGCGCGGACGTGGTCCAGTCCTGGCGCAGATTGTCGAGGGAGTCCACGATCCGGTAGCTGAGCTGGCTGGGGTTCGCTTCACCGAAAAACAGCCGGACCGCACCGGCATCGTCGAGGAGCAGTTCGAATCTGTGCGTGGCACCAACGTCGCTCAAGGTCCGACTGTCCAGCGTATCGAGGGCAATCGAGCTGGAGGTGTCCTCGACGGAGTGGACAATGAAGCTGAACGTCCCGGTGGCCGTCGGCGTTTCCCCACGGACGGTCAGGCGATAAAGACCGCCCATCAGCGAAACCGGGCCGAGATCATCCAGCCGTCCGAGATCCTGCCGGATGACCCGCCCGAATTCGTCCTCGAGCAGCCAGTTGAGCTGATTGACATTGGAGGTGGCCGTGCGCTGCAGATACAGCCGCTGCCCGGGCACCAGGTCTGGGAGCTGGAAGACCAGCTCCTCACCGGGCATCACTTCGCCACTGACTTCGACATCGAGTGCGATCGGCAGCGGATTGGCCATCGCTGCCAGCGGTGCCAGGGTCCAGATCGCCATGATGATCATGGGCCAGCGACAGCGCCGATCAGCCGTGATGTCTGTCAGTGATCGCTTCATCGCGGCTGCCTTCCCAAAGTTCGTCGAATCTGACGGCCAGCTTAGGAAGGCTGCGGGGACTTAACTTGAAATTAGCTTGAAATTACGTTGAAAGTTGCGGTCTGGGAGGACGCAAGAGAGCACACTCGAATCAAATAGAAAAACCCTCAAGCCTCTGTTTTCAATGATGACTTGTTCTGCGACTCGTCAATGGCGTCAATTCGAGTCCGAGTTCGGTTGGTCGATGAGCCGAGCGGCCAGCCAGCGGCGGGCAAAGCGCCAGTCGCGCTCGGCCGTCGAGAGAGAAATCTCCAGAATATCGGCGATTTCTTCCATGCTGGCGCCCCAGAAGACACGCAAAGCGACCAGATCGGCCTTGCGTTCGTCGAGGGCCTTGAGCGCTTCCAGCGCCTCCGGCACGTCGGCCAGATCGAAGCTCGAATCATTGCCGATATCGCTCAGGGTGACGCGCAGTTGATCCCCGCCCCGCTTCTGCGCGGCACGGCGACGCTGATAGTCGATCAGACAGCGCGACATGACCTTGCTGGCATAGCCGAAGAAATGCCGCCGATTCTCGAAGTCCAGCGGCCGGTCGAGGATCTTCATCAGGGCATCATGGGCCAGCATTCGCGGCTCCATCGTCAGACCATCCAGGCCGCCGCGGTTGCCGGCAGCCATTTCGCGCCCGGCCATCGCTTCGAGACGCTGGACCACGGCGGTGATCAGACGATCCTGCGCGCCAGCCTGGCCAGCGGCGGCCTCACTCAACAGCTGGGTGATCGGTGAGTCATTCACGGCTCTGCTCCAGGAATTCGCTTCGTAATTGCTTGACCTGTCCTACCAGTTGATCCTCGGATCCGAAATAGCGACCCGCGATTTCGATCAGTTCATCGGCCTCGGCAAGCCATTCCGCCTCACCGATATTGTAGGCGGCCCAACGCAGGCGATCGACTCTGGAGGCCATTGTATCGGCATGACTCGGACCAAGGGTGGCGTCTCGTCCCTCCAGCGCTTCGAGAATCAGCGGCCCGGCCAGCGCACGCCGCCCCTGATCAAGATAGAGCAGGCCCAGATTGGCCGCGCTGTTGAGGGTGTGCAGATGCGAGGAACCGAGGACCTCTCGCCGCTCGGTCAGCACCTCGATGTACAGCGCCTCGGCACGTTCCATGTCACCCTGGGCACGCGCCAGATAGGCCAGGTTGTGCATCACGCTGAGCGTGTTCGGATGGCGCTCGCCAAGATGTCGACGATAGCCGGCCAGAATGCGCTCAAACAGCTCTATTGCTTCAGGATAGCGCTCGAGGACCGTCAGACCATGGGCAATACTGCTCAGGGTCACCAAAGCTTCCTGACTGTCCGGCCCGGCCAGTTGCTCGACGATGGCGAGCTGCCGCCGATCCATCTCCAGCGCCCGCTCGATCTCTCCGAGCTCGGCCCAGGCATAGGCCAGATTGTGCATGCTGCTGGCCGTGTCCATATGCGCCCCCAGGACCCGCTCGCGACCGTCCAGCGTCTTCTCCAGTAGCTCGATGGCTTGTTCATACTGCCCGAGGTAGACATAGAATCGGGCTTCGGCGTGCTGTGCCGCCAGGGTCAGCGGATGATCTTCGCCCAGGGCCTCGCGCAGCCGCCCGCTGGCTTCCCTGGCAAGGGGCAGGCCATCCTCGGGACGACCCAGGCTGTTGTAGGTTGTCGCCAGGGTTTCCTCCACGGCGGCCCGGGCCTGAAGATCGAGCTCGGATTCGGGTAGCGCGTCGCGCGCCTGATCGAGCAGCTCGCCGACCGTCAGCTCCTGTCCCTGAGCACGGCCCGGATCAGCCGAGGCCAGCATGTCCTGCAGGAACGCCACCACCGCCGTCGAGCGCTGCGCCTCGACCTGGGCGCGATCGCGCTCGGCCTCCGCGATATCGGCCTGCCACCAGGCCACTGCCGTCAGCGCGACCAGGCCGATGCTGGCACCGCTTGCCAGAGCAACCGGCAGGCGATGGCGGCGCACGAACTTGCCCATGCGATAGCTGATTCGAGGCGGCGCCGCCGTGACCGGCTCGCAGGCCAGGATGCGTCGCAGATCCTCTGCCAGCGCCAGCGCCGAGGGATAGCGCTGCTCCCGATCCTTGGCCAGGGCCTTGAGGAGGACCAGGTCCAGATCGCCGCGCAGGACGCGACGATCCACAGGCTGGATCATGCTCGGATCAAGTCGGCTGGGTGCGGTGATCGGATCTTCCCGCACCCGCCGGCAGAGCTCACCGAAGGACGCCCCCTTGAGCGTGTCCGGCTCGATCGGCAGCCGTCCGGTCAGCAGGGCATGAAGGACCAGCCCAAGGGAATAGACATCACTGCGCGTATCGATATCGATCTCGCCCAGCGTGGCCTGTTCGGGGCTCATGTATTCGGGCGTGCCGACCGCCTCACCCACACGCGTTGCGGCCGTGTTGTCGAGTTCGTCGGATTGCAGGGCCTTGGCGATACCGAAATCGATCACCCGAACCAGCGCATGACCGTCCTGATCCTGGACCAGCAAGTTGGAGGGCTTGAGGTCCCGATGGATCAGGCCCTTCTGATGGGCATGCTGGACCGCTTCGCAGACCGGCAGGAACAATTCGATACGCGCCTGCAGGTCGAGCGCATGTTCATCGGCCCAGCGCGTGATCGGCATGCCATCAACCAGCTCCATGGCAAACCAGAGCTGGCCCGACTCGGTACTGCCGGCATCGAAGACCTTGGCGATGTTCGGATGATCGAGGACCGCCAGCGCCTGGCGTTCGGCCTGGAACCGCATGCTTGCGGCCTCGCTGAGAATGGAGTCTCTGGCAACCTTCAGCGCGACCTGTCGGCGCACCGGCTCGGTCTGTTCAGCGGCGTAGACTCGACCCATGCCGCCCTGGCCGAGCTCTCCGGTGATTCGATAGGGGCCGATCTGTTCGGGCATCAGATCGACGCCTCGAAACCATTGCTCACCAGACTCAGCCATGGCCTCGACGGCATCGACCCGATCCGGGCTGGCGTCGAGCATGGCAGACAGCTCCCGGTGCAGTTCGGGATCGCTCCGGGCCAGCTCGTTCAAGCGCTCCTTACGCTCATTGGCTGATTTCTCCTCCAACGCGTAGAACAGTTCCTCGAGGCGCTGAAACCGGTCCTCGGATGTCATCTGGCTCCCCTTGAAGAAGATCCGCTGAAAAGTATTGCCAATCTGGCATGGACGGTCAACTGAAGCCCCCCTGCAAAGGCATGAAGATACTACGGCGATTCCATTTCGTCGACTGGCTTCTAGCAGACGGAAATGCAGGACTCTTCATGCTCTTTCAGACAAATCCCTTCCTTGTCTGCTCCGACTCTGAGCTCGAAGATCGAACAGTAATTTCAATAGGATCAACAGCGCCAGCACTGGGAACAGCGCGTCGACGAGGAGCGCGGCGATGACTGCAGTACCGAACAACAGGGCCAGGTGCAGAGTGATCACTCGGACCAGCGCCTGGCGCAGGATGGCCTGGTCCGACACGGGGCCCCGATCGACCGCCAGCGTCGCCTCAGGCCAGAGACCGGCGATCTGACCGATAACGATTGCGGGCAACCCGTACTGCAACAGCTCAGGCCGATCCAGTGCAATCCACTCCAGGGCGCCGAAATAAAGTGTCTGAAGCGCAGCGAAAAGAGGCGCATCGGCCACCGCTGAAAGATTCGGTGTCGCGCTGCCGGTTTCACCCAGCCCAGCGGCCAGCACCATCAACCCCGCGATATGGGCTGCACCGAGACAGAGAAAGATCAGCAGGAACACCAGGACGCTGCCCAGCGCTCGAACACCGGACTGCCTCAGTACGCGCAACATCGCGAAGATGGACATCAGAAGCGTTTCCAGCCAATACAGAAGCAAAATCGACAGGAGGTCCCAGCCCAGAAAGAGCACGCCGACAAGCGGGACCAGATTAGCCGCAATGAGCAACAGCTGCGGCCCCACCCTGGCGGAGGAACCCGAACCCGGTGGGGGCGAGTCTGGGACTGATCTGATGACAGCCATCGCCGCCCTACCCCGGATTGACCAGCATGACCGAAAGCAGTCCGGCCTGAACGGCGAGCAGGCCCGAGAGGATCAAGCTCGCGATCAGCTGCGCGGCATGGATCCAGACTGCGGGTCGGTTCCTCCACAGGCCGAGGACAGAAAAAAGAAGCGAAAAAACCGCCAGCACCAAACCCGTTGAGCCAATAGCCGCCGAGTGGAACAGAAGCGCGTTCAACGAAAGTCCCTGACGCGAGCTACCCAATGGCGGCCCGAAGCCCATGAATATTCCAAGCACCAGAGGTGCAGCGACCAGAACGATCCAGATCATCAGAATAACGAGCATCAGACTGTTGAATCGTGGCCCGACCCAGATCCGCTCCTGCTTCCATAGAGAAGGCCGGGCCAGCAGCCATCCGATGGCAGGCAGGATCAGGATCAGGACCAGCACCACGGCGAAAGGCAGCTTGACTGGTTCGAGCTCGAAATGCCCCATGAGCATCGGGACGCTCACGGTCAGGACGGGCAGCACGATCATGATCGATGCCCAGAGCCGACGCGGCGGATGACGAATGAATTGCCACAGTGCGTAGGGGACCGAGACCAGGCCAATGCCAATCGCGAAAAACCACAGTCCAAGGGCCGAGAAATCCGGCGCCAGCAAAAGGAACCGCAGCAGCAGGGGAACCAGACAGATGGCCTGCATGGCGGCCAGGATTCGAATTTGCTTCATGCTTGCCATCCTCTCCCTTCCTTCGGTCCGAAGCAGGGTACGCTAGTGGGCCATGCGGTAAATCAGGTAACGCTCGGAACCACTAGTCCACGGTCATGGTGATCTGCAGGACATCCTGGTAATCGCCGGCAACGAGCGTTTCCAGCTCGCCCACGCTGACGGTCAGGACGACCGTATCACCGGGTTCGAGGCGGGTTTCGTAACCGGCTGTCCCCGGGCCTTCGACCGCACCCAGGGCGATGGCATAGGGCACGGTGTATTGCGGAAATTCGGTGTGGACCAGGACGCCGTTGCTCGCCGTGACGCTCACGGTCACCGGCATATTGCCTTCCAGCGTCAGGAAGGCACGCTTCTCACTACCGCTGACCAGATCGCCCAGCACCAGGAAGGCCGGCATGCTGCCGAGGGTGCCATCCCCCAGATCGGACCGTACATTGAGACTCGCAGTAGCAGGGATATCGAGCGGAATCCGCTGCCGGACCCGCTCGGTCTCGACCGCATCGGACGGGTCGGTCCCCACGTAGATCCGGGTGGTCAGCTGAACGTTGATTCTTTTTGCGCTGAGCCGTGGCCTGGGTGTCACCACCAGGTCCAGGTCGATCAGGGCCGGGGCTTCCCTGGTGGCAACGCCGCTGAGAATCCGCCGAGGGTCCGACGCCGTGAGATCCAGCAACGGTTGTCCGAAGGGGCGACGCTCGACATGAACATCCACCTGCTGGGTATGGGCGAAGTCGAAGGTTGCCAGAAAAGGACAGTCGTCACGATTGGCCGACACCGAGATCCGGAACGGAATTCGAATGGTCTGACCTGCAGCAAGCTGCTCCAGGGTCCATTGATCGGCCACAGGAGGCTCCATCTGAAGCTGCGGCCGGCACGGCTGGGCCAGGCTCGTGCCGCTCAACGACAGCAACAGGATCATCAGGGCGATGGATCGATTCATGGTGTCAGGGCTCCCAGGTTCTGGACAGCAGGCGTGGGCGCCACCTGCAGCGCTCGGTCGATTCCGGCTGACGGTACCCTGAGACGATAGCTGCCTGGCGGAACACTGCCCAGTTCCGCCTGCCCGCTCCGATTGCTGAAGAACACTCGCGGCGCACCGCCATCGTCCGGGACCAGATCACCGACGATCAGCGGCAGCGCCTGGCCGTTGGAGTCCAGCAGCGTCATCTGCAGCGTCACGCCGACTTCAGGTCCCACCGGGACGACGACGCCCTGAAGGAAACCGCTGCGCACGACCGGCTGCAGATCGCCCGGGTCGCTGCGAATCGGCACCTCGGGCAGGCCAACGGTAAAGCCGCGCTCGAGATAGGGGGTGAGGTCGCCAACCACGGCCGGGCCCAGCCGTCCGGACCTGCTTCGATAATCCTCATCATTGGGGTTGACCTCGACGCGGCCGGTAGCGGGCCGGGCGGCAAACAGCACAAAGCCTTCACCGACCCGATCACTGACCGCGAAATGGCCATCGGCAAAAACCAGCGCGGTCTGCGCTGCCAGCCGGGTCTGCGAGCCGGTGCGGTCGGCGCGGCGGTGATCGAGGCCGGCTCGAAGGCGCTGATTGCGCATCGACACCGAACTGCTGACCACGCGACCACCCTGGCCATCCTGCGCGATCAGGCTCGCACTCTTCCCACTGCGGGCAGACTGCTGGTTGTAGCGCCACCCAGCCAGCCAGTCAGCGTTGTCACTGACCTCGGCGGTGAATGCATGATCACTGCGGCTCGGCCGCCAGTCCAGCGTGAGCGTCACGCCGACATCGTCCTGCCCATCCCCCTCCTCGGCTGCGGCCTGAAGCTGAACGGACCATTCGGCCCGGGGTCGCCAGGCCAGCACCGAGGACAGGCGGACCTGGCGTTGATCCTCCTGCCTGACCATTCTGACGCTGCCGCTGAATCGCAGCCGCTCGCCGAATGCGCGCGAGGCGCTGAGCGCGCTGCGCAGCTCCTGCCCCGGCGCCTCGTCGATGCCGAACGGAAGGAAGCGATCATCCCGCCAGCCCAGCGACATGCGCAGGCTCCAGATGCGTCCGCGCATCGGCTCCTGCTGAAGCGAGACCGAACCCGCCGTCCCGAGACGATCCCCCCGACTCACCGCCAGATTGCTGCTCATCGACCAGTACGCAAACCCGAAATCATTACTCCAATCCACCACCGCGTCCGAGTTCGAGCGATCAGCCAGCAACCCCAGTCCACTGGTCCACCGATGGGTCAAACCGCGCCGAATGGCCGTGCTGAGCCAGAGGTCATCCCGGTCGATCTGTGGTCGACGCTCGCCAAGGGACCAGCGATGGCCCAGGCTGAAATGGAACTCCTGGCGCCCGGCGCCCAGGCGAGTCCGATCGAACCAGCCGTTGAATTCAAGCCGCTGCTGAAAGACGCCGTCGCGGTACAGATCCACTTCGACATCGTTGAGGCCAGCCCGGAGCGGAAAATCCAGCAACATGGTCGGCCCGGCCGGCAGGCGAACCCGCTCGACGATACGACCATCGACCGTGACCTCGACCTCGGTCGGTGCCTCCAGCAGCAGCGGTGCCACGAGTCCCGGGAACGGGGGATCGTAGGGGTCGATGGAAAACACCCGCCCGATCGAAATACCACGAATCGGAAGTGCCGGTTGCAGCCCGAACGCCGGGCTGCGTAGTTCACCGACGGTCAGGCGAAGTCTGCGCGCTTCGAAATCACGATGGAGTCGCATGGCGCCCCGACGGACGATATCACTGCGGTCCGACCAGTTCATCTCGCCTTCGATCGCCCAGCCGCCAAGATTGAAAAAGCCGTTCGCATTCAGGGCCACATCGGTCCGATCATTGCTCGAATCATGGGACAAGGTGGGCCTGAGATTGAGACCGCCACTGACTCGCGCGCCGGTGTAGCGAGTCCTGCCTGCTGCCGGCGGTCGCAAAGGGGCAATCGGTACCTGCCACTCGATCCGATACTCCGGCGGTACCTCGACCTGCAGTTCGAGCATGGCGGGGTTGTAGTCCAGGCCGATCCCGGCCGCAGCCAGATCCGCTGGAAAAATCCTTGCTTCGCCGGTTCTGAAGGGTGCCAACCGATCTTCGGCAACAAAGGTTTCGAGCAGTGCCAGCAACGAGGGGCGGTCGATGTCGACGACCGTCTCCCCCCGTAACGTGGTCCTGACCTGACCGACGGCCACCCCCTGCGCGGTCAGGTCAAGATCGAGTTCGATGTTCTGCGGCGCCTCCGCCCGACGATTGAAGACCTGCGCGAACAGGTCATCATCGGATTGGGCATGCGCGATCGGGCCGAGCATTGCAAGCGCGGCCAGGGCGCCCAGAAGGCCTAATCGGAGTCGCGCAACCACCGAACCTCAAGTGCTTGATTGGTCAGCGCTGTGCTTGCGGGAATCACCAGGCGGCGTGTATTGCCTGCCAGTACATTGATCGCAGAAAGCGATTCGAGCTGCTCTTCATCGAGGGTGACCTGCTCACCGTCAGCATAGATGGCGTAATCCTCGGCGCGCAGGATCGCACGCATCGTGCCCTGATTGCGAACCACGAGCGCGAGGCCTGAAGCGGTGGATTCAGGCTCGATCGACAGGCGTGCTTCGGCACCCTGGGGCTGAACGTAGATCGACGCGACATAGCGCACCAGGAGATCGAGTCCGGCGCCCTCCTCTTCCTCATCGTTCAGATTGATCGGCAATTCCTCGGCGATCAGGCGAAAGGCCTGCTCCTTGTCGAGTGTATCGGCGCCGGTCCACTGGACACGAACCGACTGCCTGCCGCCCGGTTGCAGAATCAACTGACTCGGGTAGACCACAAACAGCTCTTCGGCAGACGTCAGGATATCCTCGCCGTCGACGCTGATATCCCGCGTATACATGGTGATCTCGACCGCCACCGGCGTCGGGCTGGGGTTCTCGACCGAGAAGGTCTGTGTCGCGCCACTGCCCGCCGGTCTGAGCGTCGCGTCGATGGGCGTGAAGTTAAATGCAAAGCCGGGGATATGGATCAAGAGCAGGATCAAGGCGGCCAATCCGCCAATGAACTTAGTTGTTGCATTTTGTTCTGGTTGGGTTATCATCCGGTTACCTCTATTGAAGTTATTTGTCAGACTTCAAGTGATTCAGCCCGGGTTGTTTTCAATCCGGGCTTTTTTTTGCCATGCCGCCCAGTGTATCGCGGTTGTTGAGGCACCGCGATCCCAGGCTTGTCCATGGTCAAGACCTCTAATGTCGTCTATGGATTGTCAGTATTAAGAGCACGCCTGTTCGCACTGTTGTTGGATGATTCCGTGTGCCTTCAGGCTGCCTGATGTATGCATATTCCATGCCAATAAAAATCCTCTGGCTCGCAAGTGCCTGTCATGGATGAGTTTATTTCGACTCGCCTGCCTGAAGCGCCGTCAAAAGCGCACTGACCGCGGCGCAACTGTCAAAAAAGGTCAGCGAATGTGACCGACTTCACGCTTTATACCGGGGATTCACCCGACAGCTCTCCGCAAGAGGCCCGACGGCGACTCAGGGCGTCTGGAATCGATCGGCAAACAGCTCATCGGCCAGTACCCTGAACATCCATCCGCAACAACCGGCTCAACACACCTCGTTCGAGCAATGAAGGCCTCGTGGTCCGCTTTGCGTATTCAACAGGCAATCCCGCAGGCGAGAGGATGCGCAGACTGCGCGGGACTCGATGACCGCCTCTCGACCACCCGCGGTTGACGTAGCGCTTCCAGACTGGGGTTCCAGTATGTCCGGTTCCAACGATTCCAATGATTTTCAGAGGCTTGAACAATACTTCCATCAGTTGGAGCAGCTGAGCGATAGTGAACGCGAGACTCGCCTCGCGGAACTGGCGAAGCGCGAGCCGGACATCTACCCGCAGCTGTTGAAGATGCTCGCCGACTCCACCGAGCTCGGACAGGGCGAGCGGCTGATCGATGTCCTGATCGATGCCGGCCAGGATCTGAGCGCAGAATCCCTGCGAGACCCCGAGGAGATCGGACCCTACCGCCTGCAAAAACTCATCGGCGAGGGCGGCATGGGTCGGGTCTACCTGGCCGAGCAGTCCGAGCCGGTGCGCCGGCGCGTGGCCCTGAAACTGACCCGGCGCGGCCTTGATTCGAACGAAGCCGTCGCCCGCTTCCGCGCCGAGCGCCAGGCCCTGGCCGTACTCGAACACCCCAACATCGCCCGGGTGTTCGACGCCGGCTCGACCGACGGCGGCCGGCCCTGGTTTGCCATGGAGTACATCGACGGCGTGCCGATCACGCGCTGGGCCGCGGAGCGTAAGCTCAGTCTCGCCCAACGCATCGAGCTACTGCTGCCAGTCTGTGAGGCCGTGCAGCACGCCCACGCCAAGGGTCTGATCCATCGCGACCTCAAGCCCTCGAATATCCTGGTCGTTGACGACGGCGGGATCGGTCGGCCCATGGTGATCGACTTCGGCATCGCCCGCGTTGTGGACATGAGCCTCGATGAGCGCACTCAGGCGACCCGCCTGGGCGAGCTGGTCGGCACACCCGAATACATGAGCCCGGAGCAGGCCTCGCTGGGCGAGATCGACATCGATACCCGCTCCGACATCTACTCGCTGGGCCTGGTGCTTTACGAGCTACTGGTCGGTGAGTTGCCGCTATCGGGCGCGCAGTTGAAAAAACTCGGCTTTCAGGCGATGTGCCAGGCCATCCGAGAGGGTGACACACCCCGACCCAGCCGGGTGCCGACCTCGTCCATCGACAGCCCCACACTGACCTGGCGTTCGCGCCTGAAGGGTGATCTCGATTCGGTCCTCTTGAAGGCCCTGGCCAAGGACCGCGATCATCGCTACGGCACCGCAGCTGCTTTTGCCGAAGACCTGCGCCGCTACCTGGCCAACGAACCCGTGCTGGCCCAGCCGCCCTCCATGCGCTACCGGGCCGGCAAGTTTGTCCGGCGCAATCGCGCCCTGGTCGGCGCGACCGCGATAGTCGCCGTGGCGCTGGTGGCCGCTACCGCGATTTCGTCTGTCGGACTCATTCAGGCGCGTCAGGCCGAGCAGCGCGCCCAGCTGTCGGCTGAACTGGCGCGCCAGGAAGCCGAGCGCGCCTCTGCGGCCCAGCGCGAGGCCGAGAGCCAGTACGAACTCGCCAATGCCTTTCTGCTCGGCCAGCGCGTCTACTCGGATCTGCTGCTGGAGCAGTTCGCCGATGAAGACGGTGGCCAGAGCCTGACCGAAACCCTGATGGCGCGCTGGCGCGCCCAGCATGCGAACTGGCAGGATAGCGAGGACACAACGACAGCGCTCAGCCTGGCCCTCGGACGCAATTTCTATTTTCGTCGAGACTACCGGTCAGCCCATGAAATCTTCGAGGGCTGGCTCGAGGCCGGATACGGGTCCGAGGCCATGCGCGCCGCCGGACGGGAACTCTATGCCTCCAGCCTGTTCGATGCCGGTCGCCGCGATGAAGCGCTGCCGATACTGCGCGATGTCCTCGCAGACATGGAAGGCGGCATTCGCCGCTCGGCGGTCGATCGCTTCAACGTCGCCCTGCGAATTGCCCAGCACAGCCGCCTGGCCGAGGATCTTGAGCGGGCCGAAAGGCTCTATGAACAGCGCGAACTCGAATTCGGAACCTCAAGCCAGAATGCGGCGCAACGGATCGAGAATCTGGCCGGACTGATGAGCCTTCGCCGAATCGGTGGTGACCTGGTCGGCAGCGCCGCCCTGCTCGAGGACATGCTTCAGGTCTACGTTGATCACCCCGAGTTCAGCTTCGGTCGCAACATCGTTCACGCAAGGCTTGCCGAACTCTGGCTGCTCGACCAGGGGCGCGTCGAAGAATCCGAACAACTGGCGCGCCTGATCGTCACCGTGGATGTCGAGGCATTGGGACTCAACACCGTCACCTCGCGCGGCTGGTATCTGTTGGGCCGGTCATTGATCGAGCTTGGCCAGCTAGACGAAGCCGCATCGGCGCTCGAATCCGGCCTGCAGGTCCACCAAGCCCTGGCCGCCGACACGCCTCCGGGGCCGGAATGGACGCTGGCCTGGATGCTGATCGAGATCGAACGAGGCGATGCGGATGCCGCCCGAAGACATCTGGCAACGCTCCGGCAGCGCGTCGAGAATGCGAATAGCCAGGCGCAGTGGCCGTTGATTGTGGCGCTGGCCCAGGATTATCTGCGCCTGCGTAGCGAAGCACTTCCGGCACAATCTCGAGCACAGATTCGACAAGGTCTGCCGCCGACACCCGCGGTCGACATCGAATCCCTGTGGCTTCATCGCCGTGTGGTCGAGCTGGCCTCAGAAGCCGAGATCTGAGGGTCGGATGCGCCGAACGTCCCACTCCCGGCCCAGCGGGCAGCTACGCAGATCAGTCGAGCGACCCAGCACAACCATCATCGCACCCTGACAACTTTCGCCTGGGTAATCGCTGTGGCTGGGCACCCTCGAATTGGTGAGGTTTCCGAATCTTGTAGCGCTCTGAATGAACCAGACTGGCGGTTGCGGGCACCCTAGGGAAGCTCTGAACAATTATGCTCGGAGCGCGTTTCAGTCGGAAAAGCCGCAGATCGTGTGGTGCGACACGAGCGACAGTAGCCATAGCTACGGCCGAGTGGCGCAACGCGCGAGGTGCGGCTTTTCCGGCGAAACCCAATAGGGACGGGCCTTTTCGGGACCTCCGCCTCGTTTGGACTCGCATATTTGGAATGACCAAACGTCGCTCGCCCAAGCCGAGCCAGCGCAGGCAGCGTAGATGCGGCGGTTTCGCGCAGCGAAGAAGCCGCATTGGAGTGCCGTCAAGCGCGTGCCTCCCGCAAAAGCCCGTCGCGCCCGAGCATAATTATTCAGAGCTTCCCTAGTGGGCCATGCCATCTATGGATGATGGCGTGCTTGTTGGTGATGGGCTTGTCTGGAATATACGCATTTCGAGCCCCGGAAACCGTCAGGCTCAGCACACACGACTCACTGGCGAATAGCACTCTGTTTGGCGTATCGAAGGTTTCCAGGGACCGGGCATGGAGAGAGCCGCCGGCAGCAGCCGGAACAAGAATCAGCCACGCGCCCCATCGTTGCAGGCTCAAGACATGAATCCGTTCGAGCCGGGCGATCGACCTCACGGGGACTGGAATCGATCGGCAAACAATCCGTCATCGAGCTGGCCGCCGACGATCAGATCGACCTGTCCGGGTATGCTGGTGTCGATGCTGGCTTCGCTGACCTGAAAGCCTGGCGGCAGGCTGGCGATCTCCAGGCCCTGATCGTCAAGCGTTCCGGTATAGCCGATCAGGAGATAGCGACCTGGCCCGAAGCCCGGTTGACCGCTGACATCCAGTTGACCATCGAGCACGAGATTCCCGATCACCTGCAGCCGGTCGTTCAGACTCGAACCCGGATCTTCGACTGCCAATTCCATCTCCAGGATGCCGTCGCCGTCAAACGACAGATCACCATTGACCTGCATCAGCCCGACACCGTCGCCCGGTGCCAGACGCCCCCCCTGCCAGACGGCGACCGGTCCGCTCAGCAGGCCAGCGCCGGACAAGCGACCGGCATTGACGACGCTGAAGCCATCAAAATCGAAATTTCCGTTAGCGATCAGTGTTCCGCCGGCGGCCACTTGCAGCACCCCGTTGACGGTATTCGGTCCGTTCAGACGCGTGGTGCCCGGCCCTATATGGGCGACGTCCATCGAGCCATTCAAAGCAATCGGCTGACCGTCGGCCAGGAAATCATGCAGGACCTCGGAGTGATCGAACACCAGCCCGCTCCCGCCATAGCCGCCAATGATCTGGGCGGCCTCGAGGCTGCCGGCATTGACGCCGTCGCCAATGACCAGCGTCCCGTCGCCGCTGGGCTGCCCGCCGAGCAGTACCGCACCAAACCCTGGCCCATCAATGACGGTCAGCTCGGCCCCGTTGCCGATAACCACCTCGCCGTTGCCCGCATCACCAACGGTCAGGCCGCCGTTCTCGATGATCCAGCGGGCACCATTGCTGAGCGTCACGCGTCCATCGGAGGGGCCGAAGCGGCCGACGATGGCCTGTTCGCCAGCCACGAAGGTGGCGGTTTCTCCGAGCACGACTTCAGCCTCCCCCGAGCCGCCCAGAACCATCTGGCGGACGCTGCGCAATTCGGTTTGTACCCCGACCCCGAAGCCGCCGATCGTCAGCTCGCCGCGGCTGCCGGTCACACGACCCACGCGCAGGATATCGACCGTGGCCTGGGACTCGCTCGCCATCTCAAAGCGCGCGGTCTGTTGGTCGATCTCGCCAATACTCAAAACCGTGTCGGGGGTATTCATCGAGGCAGAATCGGCCAGGCGGAGCGTGCCCTGCTCGATCAGGGTCGGCCCGCGGAAGCTGTGGCTGCCCGACAGGCGCGTGGCCCCGGTGCCGATGTGATTCAGCTCGCTGGAGCCGGTCAGCAGGATCGGCATGCTGCCGTCGCGCAGATTGTAGTCAGGATCGGCATGATTGAAATTGATGGTCGCAGTTCCACTGCCACCGGAAATCTGACCGGCCACGACGAAGCCCGGGTCGGCACCATTGCCGATGTTGAGCACACCGGTACTGCCCGGGGTGCTGGCCAGCAGGATATTGTCGGCATCGACCGTCGCCAGGCCACGAATGGTCAACTCACCGCTGCCCTCCCGGCCGACGAACAGGGGTCCGCCCTGAGTCCAGCGCGAACCGGGTCCCACCACGGTGACGCGTCCACTACTGTCGACCTGGTCGGCGATGATGGCCGTGCCGGATTCGAGCAGGCTGTTGGTGATCAGCCGCAGGGTCGCGTCGTCGCCATTGAACTGCCCGACCCTGACCTCCGAGCTCGGGCTGCCGGCACTGCCCTGCTCCAGTGACAAGGAGCCCTGATGCACGCGCGTATCGCCGGATCGATTGCCGGCAAACACCCGAGTCGTGCCGATGCCATCGTGCAGCAGGTCAACCTCGCCGGTCAGTGCGATCGCCTCGCCAAGGCCATTGCGGAACTCGTAATCGGTCTGCTGGTGTTCGAAATGCACCGTGGCCTGGCCGGCACCAGCCTGAACGCCCCCTGCCAGCAGGGTACCCGGGCGGCCATTGTCGAGTCCGTTGTTGAACAGGTGCAGGGTGCCGCTGGATCCGGCCAATTCCGCGAGGGTCAGGGTGCCGGTCTGGGTCGCACCCCCGAGGATCATCTGGCCACCGATGAACAGGGTCAGCACGCCGCTGCCGGCGCGGCCGACGGTCAGGCTCTGGCGTGCCTGAAGTGCCGTGGCCACATCACCGACGAAGACGTTGCCGCTGCTGCTCGCCCCCCAGCCGATGACCAGATCATCGGCCACGACCCGACCGCCACCGATCACCTCCAGCTCGGCGTTGCCCTGATCACCGACACGAAGCTCCTGATCGACATCCCAGCGCGAGTCGGTGTCCTGAACCCGCACCACACCACTGCCGGCAGACGCGCCGCCGATGACGCCAGACAGGCTGATGGCCTGCCCCCCGGCAAGCAGGTCGAGTTCGCCCGACCCGGTCTCACCGACCCGCAGCGCGGCATCGGCCTCGAGCCGGCTGTCGCTGCCGGTGACCGTCGCCTGGCCGCTGCTGCCGCTGAAGCGCGCCACGTAGATGTCCGGGCCGGAGACCTCCGACCCGGATTCGATCCGGATCTCACCGTTGCCCTGGCGGCCGATCGTGATCTCATCGCTGATCTGGACCTCCGATCCGCCGCGAACGGTGACCGACCCATCGCCGCTGCTGGCATCACCGATTCGAAGCTGGCTGGCCCCGAACAGCCCACTGGAGTTTCTGAGCAGCAGCTCGCCGGTGCCGCTCCGCCCCAGCCGGACCCAGGGCTCGAAGCCACCGCGCGTCGAGACAAACCAGAACTCGCCGTCGAGCTCCATGCGGCCGAAGCTTCCGGCCGTCTGTCCAATCGAGGCCTGACCGCTGCCGAAGGTGATGCCATTGACCAGCAGATCGGTCTGCAGGCTGCTGCGCGCGATGCGCAGCTCGCAGGCATCGGCGAAGGAAAATCCACTGACCACGGCCTGCGAAGTCCCGGAGGCGAACACCGCGCTGCGCGTACTTGAAGGCACTCCAGTGGTCCAGTTGAGCGCGCTGTCCCAGTCGCTGTCGATGGTGCCTGTCCAGAACGTCTCGCCGCCAGTGCAGGCATCAGCGGACGGGCTGAGCATCAGGCTGACCAGCATTGCGCTGGCCAACGATATAAAGGTGTGGATCTGCATCGGTTGGATTCCAGAAGAGTTGCCTGCTAACCGATACGCCGAACCCCGCCGAGATCCCTCATCCGGGCGATCGAAGTGGCGCTTGTACCCGGTTGCATATCCATCCAACGGGCAATCCAGAACCCCCGAGGGTCGAGTGGATGAGGCATGAAGGGGCCAGATTCGGTACTGCGTATAGGTGAGTAGGCAAACGCAGGACAGGCACCAGGCCATGTACGAATCACCACTCTGCATCAATCCGACCGCGCTCAAGCACGGACCGGAGACCGTATTGACACCGACCTCCCCCGCCTCGCCCACGCTGCCGGCCGGCAAGGTGGCGCGACTGTCGCCAGCGCTCAAGAGCGTAGCCATGGTCATGCGTGGCCTGGATCGCATGGCCCCGGGTCTGAGCTCCGAACTGATGCTCAGGTATTTCGTTCGCCCCCGGCGGCGGCGCTCCGACTATCGGGCACATCTGCCGACGGGCGCCCGCCGTCTGGGCATCGCCTATCGCAACCAGTCACTAACCGGCTGGAGCTGGGGCGATCAGGGGCCCTCGGTGTTGCTGGTCCACGGCTGGGAGGATCACTGCGGTGCGATGCTCGGTCTGGTCGAACCCCTGGTGCAGCGGGGCTATCGCGTGGTCGCGATGGATGCGCCGGGCCACGGCCTGTCGCCGGCCATGGATACCCATCTGCTCGACACCGGCGAAGCACTGGCAGCGCTGATGAAACACACCGGGCGCTTCGAGGCCATCATCGCCCACTCCTATGGAGCAGCCGCGACCAGCCTGCTGCTGGATCGCCAACCGAGGTGGGCGCCCGACCACCTGACCCTGGTCTCGCCGATGCAGGACATCCGCCAGCATCTGGCGATCTTCGCCGGCATCGCCGGGCTGTCATCTGCGGCATGGAACCGCCTGCAGCATCGGGTGCAGGACCGGCTGGGCCAGGCGCTGGACGGCATCAGTATTCTGTCGGCGGCGGCCCGCCTCAACAGCCCCGGGCTGGTCATTCACGACCGGCAGGACCCCCTGATTTCCTTCGCGGTGAGCGCGCGGCTGGTCGAGCGCTGGCGCTCGGCCGAGCTGGTGGCCACCGAGGGCCTGGGCCATCGCCGAACGTTGCGCTGCGGACAGGTGGCCGGTCGCATCGCCAACCATATCGATCGCCATCTGCAGGCATCCACGAGCCACACAGGACGTATCAAGGGAGGCCATGGCCATGCATGAGGTCAACAACAACGTCTCCGGCATCCTGCATCCGGGCCTGAACCGCTGGCTTGATCAGTTACTGAAAAAGCCTGGTCGGATCGCACTGATCATCGGCCTGGCACTTCTGCCGCTGGCAGCCGGCCTGACCCAGATCCAGAAAGACCCGTCGGTCGATGCCTTCGTGCCTGACGACCATCCGGCGGCGGCGGCGCGCGATCAGGCGCGCGAGTGGTTCGGGCTGGAGGATCCGATCGTCATCGGCCTGATGGCCCGCGACGGCCAGTCGGTGTTCACGCCTGCCGGATTGGAGACTCTGCGCCAGCTGCATGAGCGTATCGAGTCGATTCCAGGAGTGCGAAGCAGCGATGTGATCAGTCTGGCCAGCAAGAAGGCCATCAGCGGCCGCGACGGCGATCTGCTGGTCGACCCGATCATCGAGCCGGGCCGGGTCACGGCCTACACCGCCGACCTGGCGCTCGAGCGGCTGCGCAGCATGCCCATGCTGACCGCTCTGCTGGCCAGCGAAGACGGCCGTATCGCCACCATCATCGCGCCGGTCGACGATCCCAACCGGGCCGGCGAGGTCTATGACCGGATCGTACAACTGGCCACAGAGGTGCCGGTCGAGCTGACCGTCCATGTCGCGGGGGTGGCGGGCATGAACGCACGCCTGGCTGCCATCGTCGACGGCGATACACGGATCTTCATTCCGGCGGCGGTTGTCACCGTCCTGCTGATCGTCTGGCTGGCGCTGCGGCGGCCGATCGCCGTGGTCGGCCCCCTGGCTGTGATCGCCGGATCGACGTTCACCGCGCTGGGGCTGCTCGGCTGGTCCGGCGCTGACTACTACCTGATCACCTCGGCCCTTCCGGTGGTCATCATGGCGCTGGCAGTGGCCGACAGCATGCACGTGTCGGTCTACTACCTGCGCTACCGCCAGGACCAGCCTGATCTGGATGCGCGCCGGGCTGTCACCCTGGCGCTGAGTCGAACCTGGTTGCCGGTCAGCCTGACCAGCCTGACCACCATTGCCGCCTTCGTCGGCCTGTCCATCGGTGCCGATATGCAGCCGATCAAGGAGTTCGGTCTGTATGCCTCGGCAGGCGTCGCCGCGGCCTGGCTACTGAGCCTGACCCTGCTGCCGGCCATCATTGTGCTGACCGATCTCAAGCCGGCACCGTCAAGCTCCCCGCAACGCCTTCACGGCAACCGGCTCGACCGCCTGCTGCTGGCCATGACGCAGCTGTCGAGACAGCACCCGCTGGCCACCACCCTGGGTGTGGCGGCGCTGATCGGGAGCCTGTTCATCCTGGCCCTCGATGCGCGCTTCGACTACGAGCGTCAGCGCTACTTCCAGCCGCAGGACCCGGTGCGCATCGCCGATCTGAGCATCAACGAGGCCCTGGGTGGTATCAGCTTTCTGGATGTAACGGTCAGCGCATCCGAGCCGGGCGGCATCATGACCGTCGAGGCGCTTGCGGCCATTCAGGAACTGCGATCGCGCATGGCCGGCTTGCCGCAGGTCGTTCGGGTCAGCGCCATCGATGAGTCGCTCGCCAAGATGCACGAAGTATTGACCGGGGCAAGCCCCGGCACCCTACCCGAGCGCAGACTGGCCCCGCCGCAGTACATGTTTCTCTACGAGGCCTCCAGCGAGCCCGAGGACTTCCGCCATGAGCTTGACTACGACCATCACCGAGCGCTGATCAGGGCGCAGCTGTCCAGCGACCGCTATTCCACCACCCGCCCGGTGGTTCGAAAGCTCGAGGAGCTGGTGTCGAGCTGGTCGACCGAGACCGGACTGAAAGCCGCGGTCAGCGGCCGCGTGGCCGTCAACGAGGGCTGGATGTCTCGCCTGGCCGAGCGGCACTTCGTCGGTCTTGGCCTGGCGGTCCTGATGGTCTTTCTGGCTTCCCTGGTCGCCTTCCGCGCGGTCGGCCCGGCGCTGCTGGCGATGGTGCCGGTGGTGATCGGGGTGCTGTTCGTCTACGCAACGATGGGCCTGTTCAAAGTCGATATCGCGCCGGCCACCTCCATGACCGCGGCCATTGCCACCGGCCTGGGGGTCGATTTCGGCATCCACCTCATTGCCCATGCCCGCAGCCGGCTACGCGCCGGTGCCACGCTGAAAGAGGCGCTGTCCGGCCACTATCTGCTGGTCGCCCGGGCGTGCTTCTTCTCGGCCAGCGCCCTGGGCGTGGCGCTGGCGGTCATCTGCCTGAGCGGGGCGCCGCCGCTGCGCTGGTTCGGCCTGCTGGTCTCGGCCGGCGCCTTCGGCAGCCTGATCGGCGCGCTGCTGATTCTGCCCGCCCTGATGACGCTGGGACGCCCGATGTTCGTCTGGAGACTTCGCCATGCTTGAGCGCAGGCCGAACAGAATGTCCCGCCTTGCCCTGCTGATGCTGTCCATGCTCGTCCTGGGCAGCACCCGGGCCGATGAGCCCTCCGCCCAGACCTGGTTGGAGAACCCCGAAGGTCTGGCCCTGGGCCAGATGATCCATGCCCGCCCTGCCAGCAGCGGCCGGGTCGGGATCATGAATTTTCGCCTGATCAACAAGCGCGGCCGCAGCCGCGAGCGCGCAGCCCTGATGGCCCATTCAGAGATCGAAGGCACCACCCGGGTGGCGATCTACTTCTCTTCTCCGGCCAGCATTCAGAACACGGTCTTTCTCAGCCATGAACACGAGGCCCAAGAGGACGACAGCTGGCTCTATCTGCCGGCCACCGAGCGGGTACGCCGCCTGCCCGCCTCCGAGCGCGCCGACCCGTTCATGGGCACCGATCTGAGCTACGGCGATATCCGCGACAACTTCCGTTTCCCGGTCGAGCACTGGCAGTTCCGGGCCGGCGAGCGGGTCGAGGAGGCCGGGCGTGAGCTGCGCGTACTTCAAGGGCGGGCCCAATCGAGCGAGAGCGCGCGCGAGATGGGCTACGGCCGCTTCGAGGCCCTGATCGACGAAACCAGCCTGTTCCCGGTCCGGATCGAGTACTTCGATATCCACGATCAGGCCCTGAAGCAGGTCACGGTCAGCCGGATCGGACAGGTCGGAGAGGCCTGGACAGCGCTGGCCTTCGAGGTCCAGAACCACCAGACCGGCCATCGCACGGAAGTGTTTTTCGAGGACATGCGCTACGTGCCGGACCTGAGCGAGCGCGTTTTCCAGCCCACGGCCCTGGCCGATGGTTTGCCGAGGATTCCCTGACATGCCGGAAACGATGACACCACGATCAACCCGTCTGATGCCCATGGTCGCACTGGGGCTGACCCTGACGCTGCCCGGACTGACGGGTGCATCGACGCTCGAAACGGTCACGCAGCGCAGCGAGCTGGAATACTGGATCGGAGCCGACGGCGAGGAAGGCCGCATTGCCCTGTCACGCCTGAGCTTTCGGCCCAGCATCCAGCTGCGCGCCGGCGCGGACTGGGACATCGACATCGCGGGCCGTCTGGAGGCGGCCTACGACCGGACCGGTCTGGGCACGGTAAGAAGCTTTTCCCCGGCCTCAAGGCCACTGATCGACGAGCAGCATGTGCGGCTGGATATCGATCGCCTGGTGATCAGCCGCCGCTTTGGCGACAACCGTCTGAGCATCGGTAAGCAGACCGTGCCCTGGGGCGTGCTCGATGGCCTGCAGATCACCGATCGCTTCGACCCGGTGCGCCGGCGCGATTTCGTCCTGACCGAAGTGCGGCCGGAACGCCTGGCCCGCTGGGGCCTGCGCTGGCGGCACGACGGCGAGGGCCTACGCGCCGATCTGGCCGTGGCCTTCGATCCGACCGTCAACCAGCTCGCTCAGTCCGGTGATCGTTTCGAGCCCCTGGCACCGCGCCTGCGCGGTGGCCTGGCGGCAGAGTTCGACAGTACAACGATCGATCTGCGCCAGTCCGACCGCGATCGCTACTGGCATGATGCGACCTGGGGGCTCCGCCTGAGCCACAGCCTGGGCCGTGCCGATGTCAGTCTGCTGGCCCTGTCCGGACCGGACACCGACCCCCTGCTGCGCCTGATCAGCAGCGATCCACAGCGGCCGGTCATCGAACTCGACTACCCGCGCCGCAAGCTCTTCGGCGCCACCCTGGAAGTTCCGGAAGGCAGTCGCGTCTGGCGCATGGAGCTGGCCCATATCCCCGACCAGAGGGTCAATACCGAAAGCGCGGCCCCATTGAGCGATGACCGGCGAGGCCGCACCCTGGCCGGCCTCGGGATGGACTGGAACGCGCCGGAGGGCTGGTTCGTCAACGCCCAGCTGGCCCTCGACCACATCGAAGGCGGCCGTCTCGACGCCGTGCGGCCACGGACCGACGTGATCACCACCCTGCGCGCCCAGCGCGGCTTCCTGCAGGAAGAGCTGAGGTGGCGCTCGGAACTCCTCGCCTCATTGAGCGACGGTGATGGCGCCCTGCGCTCGTCGATCGAATGGCGAGCCAACGATACGCTCAGCCTGAGCGTGGGCGCAGACTGGCTGTTCGGCACCCGGAAAGGCCTGTTCGGTCAGTACCGCGATGCCTCTCAGCTCTGGCTGCGCACCCGCCTGGTCTTCTGAGCGGAGTCGATCGATCTGGCGGAGCCGCAAACGAACATCTACCATGGTCGCCAGTGTTTCCACCGGGCAGCAGCGGCAGCCGGATTGACTCGACCGTGAAGAAGGGAATGACTCCAGCGCGTGCCATCCTGGCGACCAATCTGGCCACCCTGGTCGCGGCGCTGATTCAGGGCTGGGGCATGATCCAGCTGCTTTTTCCATTTTGGGGTCAGAGCATGATCATCGGCCTGTATTCCCTGCTGCGCATTCGCAAGGCCGCCGGCTGGGACCTGCGCTACCCGCTGTTCTTTCTGGCCCACTACGGCGGCTTTCATGGGGTCTATCTGATCCTGCTGATCGCGCTGACCGGATCGGCCGACGCCCAGGGCATGGTACCCGTCAATAACGGCGGTTCGGGCGAGTCAGTGCAGTTGTATGCCGGCACCTACACGCCGCTGGACGGGGTGATCTATCTCGCCCTGATCATCGGCTTCTGGCTGACCCACCGAGCTTCCCACACCCGCTACCTGGAGACCGACCTGGCCGGTCGACCCAGCGCCCAGAAGTTGATGTCCGTTCCCTATCTCCGGATTCTGCCGATGCACCTGACGCTGATCATGGGTGCCTTCCTGGGCGGCCCGGGCACGGTGATCTTCTTCATGATGCTCAAGACCGGCGCCGATCTGCTGATGCATCGAGTGGAGCACCGGATGCTGGCCGGCGCGGTTTCGAGTTGATCCTTACAGCCGGACGAGCCGCTCCCAAAGGCAGTTGATCCAGGCCATCAGCTCGGCAACGAAGGGGTCGGTGATCGCTGTCGTATCCAGCGACCAGCGGTCGATCCCCGGATGGCCCATGGCGGCGTATTCCCAGTCGATCAGGATGAGCCGGTCGCCGGCGTCGAGCACGTTGGCCGGGACCAGGTCGTGGTGAACCAGTCCGGCCGACCAGTCGGCCTCGTCGAAGGCCAGGAGCTCGGGCCAGAATGCCGTCCATTCCCGGCGCAGCGTGGCACTGAGTGTGTCCTGATCTTCGAGCTGCCGGAAGTAGTGCCGGAGATAGTCGCTGTAGCGACGCCGCGGCCGATCGATCGACATTGCCGCTAGTTGCTCGATCAGCGGCCAAAGACGGTCGCGCTGGGACGGGTCGGAGACATCCGATGCGCTCCAGACCCGGGCATCGATGTAGGGGAAGAGCGCGTAGTCGGTGGTCCAGTGCCAGAGAGGCCGACCGATGTCGGCCGCTGCGGTCAGCTGCGTGATGACTCGCTCGCGATCGCGATCGATGCCCAGCCGGGCGGCATCCGGATGGTGAATCCTCAGCACCAGATCCTCGCCCAGGCCGGGCACCTCGAGCCGGAGATTGCGGTTGGTCCGCCCGGTGTCGAGTGATTCCCTGATCTTCGGTGGCGCGCTCAGCGGCAGGGGCCAGTCCTGCCAGGCCGCGAGAATCGACTCGGCAGATCGGCTCACGCCGATGCCGCCTGGGCGCGATAGTCCTGCCGCCACTGGCGCCATCCGACCAGGGCGATCAGAAGATAGGCGGCGTGCAGGGCCGCGGTCAGGACCAGACCGCGATCGAGAAACAGCACGATCGCCAGGCTGTTGATCACCCACCAGTAGATCCAGTTTTCCAGCACCTTGCGCGCAACCATGAAGGTCGTCAGCACGGCCGCCCAGGTGACGAAGGAATCGAGATAAGGCAGCGCGGCATCGGTGAAGCGATCGAGGAAGTAGCCCGATACCCCGGTGGCCGAAGCGATCAGGGTCAGGTTGATCGCGTGCCTTGACCCGCTCCAGCGAACGATGGGTGGGGTGGCTTCGGCCTCGCCGCCGCGCCGCCAGTACCACCAGCCATAGGCCGCCATGGCCATGTAGTAGGCGTTCAGCGCCGACTGCATCAGCAGCTGCACGT
>Ga0102934_1000582_pt1 | contig 24779 bp, 16 predicted proteins | sample SalPonR2_A_D1_MG_FD_78175 | JGI IMG/M metagenome (GOLD analysis project Ga0102934, IMG submission 78175) | Salt pond soil microbial communities from South San Francisco under conditions of wetland restoration - Salt Pond MetaG R2_A_D1_MG | ecosystem: Environmental > Aquatic > Marine > Intertidal... | reverse complement strand
TTTTATTGCATTTTCGGGCTTAAAACCCAAATGTCAAATGTCACTTTCGCGATTTGTCACTTTCGATTTTCGCCAATCGGCCTCGAAATTTTCGTGTCCAATCCCCACCCCTCACTATTTTTTCGGGGCCCCGTATTTATTTTTCGCCCAGAGGAGCATCTCAGCGGAGCGGCGTCTCGGAAGCAAATTTTTTCATTAAACTTTCTCGCTCAAAACCCAATGCTGTTCAATGCAAACAAGCTCGCAACAAACTCCGCATAATCAGAATCTCCCAGCGCTACATTCGCTTCCTCGACGACTTTGCTGTCGACAACAGAAACGGCTTTTTCGTAAAACTTCTTGGCTTCGTCAAACTGATATCTTGTGTTCCGGTTGATCCAAAGAACATGCCCGAACTCGTGCAGAGTTGTAAACAGGGTCAAAGACGGCACCTCCACGCCCAAAATAGCAAGCCGCGCTTCGCGGGCCTTTTCCGACGCCATCAGGCCCGCGAACACGATTCGGCGCCCGTCTGTTTTTGCGTAGTACGTGGTGCCCGCTCCTGCGTCGCAGCCGTTCAGCTGCTCTTCTTTTGTGCAGCACCCAAGCAGTCTGCCGCGCGCGTCGACGCGCTTTGTGCGGCATACCACAACTTGGATCTCGGGATACGGCCCGTACGGCAAAAGAAGGTCCTTTCTCAGGTCTTCGATGATTCTACCCAATGCCGCTTCTTTGTCTTTTCTGGTCTGGAAGAGCTCGTCGCTTTTCAGAACGGACATGTACTCGGCAATGTCCTCCTGGCTGGCCTTGGGCGTTTCGACCTGGCCCTGCTGGCTCAAATACGCCAAAAGTGCCAGGTGGAAAGGTCTCTCCGGTCTGTCCGGGTCGACCTCCTGCCAGCGGCGTAGTAAGGTGTTGAGGGACGCGGCTAGGTCTTGCATTTTCTTGTTGTGTTCGGAGTGGACCTAAATCAAGATAAACAATCTATTTATCGTGTAGATCCGGAAAAGGAATTGAAGCAGGACCAATGGCGACGCCAGAGGAAAATCGGAAACAAAAATTCAGCCCCTCGTTCAAAGAGGAACATCTGTCTCCTCGTCGTTTGACCGAGCTTCTTGGCGCGCAGAGGTGTGCAAAAATATCGTGCGACAGAGCGGCTGAAGTTGCGTGTTCTTTTTGCGGACTGCTGTTCTACTGCGACCAAGATTGCAGCGACTACGCGTGGGAGTTTGAAGGTCACAAGTCCAGATGCAAGGCCCTTTTTGAGCGACCGAAGCCCGTGAGACTCAACTGCGAGCTCAAGCTGTCGACGGTGGTCAACGCTCTGGTGGCTGCAATTGTCGAGCCCGACGAGTTGCGCCGAGCGCGCTGGCCGAAGTTCAAGGTGAAAAAGCTGTACACAGAATCAGACGTGCTCGTCGTCGACGTCTGGGACACCGGCTCCAACCTGTCGCCGCGCAAAAACTACATCAACTACATGACCGTCCGCAACAAACTGCCGTACGCCGTGGCTGCGCGCCTGCCGTTTCTGGACTTCGACGCGCCGGCAGCCGAGGCCCTCGCGCTTTTCATACGGCGCTTTGTTGAGCTGAACCGCGGCGTTCTGATGCACAAAAAAGTGCCCATCGAGAGCGCTGTCGTGGTCAAGTGTCTGTTTGTCGGGCAGCACAACAAACTGCACCTGCAAGAAACAAACGAGACGGGCCAGTTCTTGCACGCCGCAAGCCGCCGGACGCATTACGTCGTTGTCTGCTACACTGGCACGGTCGGATTTGACCAGCCCGTGTGCGTTGCGGACCCTACGATTATGCAGTACGATGCGTCGCTTCCGTTTGTCGTTCCGTTTCCGGAGTTTGCAAAGCTGTACCGGACGCCGTCCGCTGTCAGCGACGAGGAGGCTCTGCGTCTGCTGCAGTCTCCGAGGTCTCCGAGGTTGACGGAGAATAGCACCGCGTCGGACCTTTTCAGTCAGCTGGTGCGCAATTTGTCGCTCGGAAGCGTGCTCGGGAAATGAAAAGTGGCGCGTTTGCCGGTGTGTGTGTGCTCGAAAAAGCAATTAAGGAAATAGCTTTTGGCCAAAATTCCGCTATCCAAGAGCGCACCACTGCAAACCCAGCAACAATGACAACCAGCAGCCCGTTTGCCGGCGACGAGTACCACGACCGGATCCTGAAGAAGCAAGAAGAAATTCTGAAAGAGACTGACCCCGCCCTCGTGGCCAACATGCTCGCGCGGCACATAACGCTCGACCCGCAGACATCGCGGGCCATCGTGAGCGACATGAACCAGAACTTCGAGACGCCAAAAGACCGGACCGTGGTCGAAGAACTGGTCTCGCAGATGCAGGTCATACTGCTGCAACAGGCGCAGCTCGAGCTGGCGTCCGTAGAAGCGCAAGACACTTCAGAGCTGATTATCTTCCCGTTCGGATTCGACAGACCGACGGTCTCGTTCCCGATCCAGGTCCTGCGCTACGACTGGGCCGCCATAACCTGCATCCAGAGATTCCAGCGCGCGGGACGCAGCAACGAGGGCGGCGCCCCGGTCTTCCATAGCGCCGTTGTCACACCGGACCGCACCTGCATCCGCTACACACGGTTCGCCTACAACGCCGTCTTTGGCAACGGCCTGCACCGTACCTCGCTGCTGGCCGTCTACGTGGCCGTGTTTGCGGCGCAGGGGTTCGACCGCCAGAAGATGGCCGACGACAAGGTCACCAACGCCGTGGAGCACGCCCGCCTGCTGATGCTGGAGTGCCTGGAGCGCGTCAGCCAGCGGCTGACGGACGTCCATGAGAACGCACAGCTGCGCAAACAGACCAAATCGCTCACGCAACTGATGCGCAAGCAAGTGCAAGAGCTGGTTTCGTGCTGCCGGTACACCGAGACGTTCACGTCGGCCAAGCTCGTCGACCTGTCTGCCCAGTTTGCCAAGCAGCGGGCTGCCGAGCACAGAGGCGAGACAATAAATTAGTTCTGTTTTTGTAAAAAGCGATTTGCTGCGCTTCTGTAAACAAATTACATGCATGTCGGACTACACGGAAGACGAAGAAAGATTTGCCCGGGCGCTGTACGGCCTCGACGGGAATTTTTATGTGGATTTTATCAAAGAAGATAAATCGACAGGAACGCTGAGGAAACTCTATGACCGCGCAACACCGACACGACTTGTGCCTGCTTCAAAGCAATTTTCCGACGTCCTGTCCCCTCAACAGCTTCAAATTGCACTTTCTTACGGGAAGGCTTTTGCGGTTACACAGCGGCGCGACCTCAGTGACCAGCTGCGTCAAGTCTACCGGTTCAATTTGACGCGCTTCGTGCCGGACTTGCGCACAGGATACAGAGTCGAAGCGGAAACAGCAGTCGAATTGGAACGCAGCAGCGCAAAAGAGACGACGTGGAAGGTCAAGCTCGACACGCGCATTGCATCTCCAGAGGAGCAGGACTTGCTCGGTTTGACGTTTCAAGAGGTTTATTCAAAAGGGACCGGTCTTACAACCGTCTCCACGGTCGAAGGTGTGCGTATCGATCCGGCCCCGAGCAAATTCGTTTTCACGGCGACCGGCAAAAAGCTACTCGAATTCGACGTGGCGTCGATCGGATCGACGCTCAGTCGCAAACAAGCCCGAAAACTGGCAATTGGAACCCTTGCGCGGTTGTTTGCGTACATGAGCATGGTCCGCATTGTAATTGCCGCTGCTTCGGCCATGATTGCGACTCTCAAACTGTCTGTTCCGGCCGGACTAATTCAAAATTTCGAGTTTAATTTTGACAAAGTTGGATGGAAAATTTCCAGTGCAATTAACGACGAAGACAGAGTATCTTTGGGCTTGGCTTACCTTGACAGTTATAACAATTCAATAGAAGGAAATTTAAAACTACCAGATACTATATCTCTGTACAGAGTGCACGTTGGTGACAGTATCATAGCACAAGTGTCGAAATCGGAAAGATCAAAGCTGAACATTTATACCATGTATCAGCGCTTAGCAGAAAACGAATATGTTACACTCCAATCAATTCAGCAAGCCGAGTCTGTCGTTGCGGATTTCAAGAAGCTTGTTTTACAGCGGTTGCAGCTTGGAGATGAAGTCAGTTCTTTCGATCGCAAGATCCGCGAAAAGTTGGATAGTTCGCGCCAAAAACTGGACAAATACTTTGATCAAAGCCCGGATTCCAGAGTCAAAAAGGATAACACGTTAGACGCAATGATAGCTTTTTCTGTATTTGTACACGTGCTTGACGCTCTGAATGACATACCCGACAAGATAGTGGATGTACCGGAAGAAATGGACGCGCTATTCAAAATAGCACGCCAGCGCACAGATTTTTACGCGGAGAGAATACTAAGAGACTTTTGTGCACTATCATACGAAGAGATCAAAAACTGCGAAGACAACTCATTCCAGTCACGAGCTATCATCCGAGCAATCCGCAGAGCCAGCAATTCGGCACCAGCATACTATGCCGGAAGCATTATTGCACTTTTGTCACAGTCCAAAGAAACCGTCGTTCTACTGGAAGCCAACTTGTCGCGACAAGCTGTCACCGTAGCAGTCAGAGATCTCGTAGCTTGCACGAGCAAGCTTGAACAAGAGACAACAATTTGGTCTTATTTACAAGAATGGGTCAAACTTTTCAAGAAACCTTTCATGTCATTCGAGTCAATCCGCGGGGAAATCGACAAACAATCCTATCCGAGGCAGTCCCTGTTGCTAGTACCACAGACGGCAAACGAAATTGCAAAAGATCTGCTTTCGGACAGTTCGCAGGCTCAGTTTTACGAGGAGCAAATCCGCAAGTTTACACTGATCGCATGGGAGGCCGTTGACACCGATCTTCAATCCGGGACGGCACAGGGACTTGTGAACGACAAACCGGCTTTCGAGGAAATTGTCAAAGAGTTAAAAGAAGATATCAATGGAGCCGCCAAGACGTTCTTGTCGGAGGAACTTAAAACTGGAGACAAAAACCCAAAGGAGAAGAAATTCGACAAAAATCAGATCGCCGAATCACGTGTCAATTTTGCTGCCAGTAGACTGGCTACTGTGTTGCGCAAAGTTCAACTGGGACAGTATGATATTCCGCCTGCTAACAAGAGTAACAGCAACACAATTCAAGACACAAAAACCGCAGCCGAAGCACGACAGAGAATTGTGAAGGTGCGCGTGGCCCTGAAACGCGCTGTTTTCTATGCCAAGGAGGCGCGGGAGTACTTCTCTGGTTCAGCTGACCAACTGGTTGACATCGACGACGACGAGGACGAGGATTTTGAAGATTTCGATATCGAAGTCAAGCGCATTTTTTACGCCGAAGAGGCTAGACAAGCAGAAAACAAGCAGATGGCCGACAACATCAAAAAAGCCCTGAAACGCGCCAAAGACATCAAGGACAGAGGACAGGCAGCCGCTTTCTTGGCTGAACTGCAGGTCAAGAACATCATTGAAACGTACGAACTAGACCTGGATTCCGAAAACTACCGTCGGCCAGTGGAAGACTTTGCCAAGGACCAGCAGTCACAACTGAGGAACATCCGCGGATTTTACCAGCGCAGCTCCCGTGTGCGCCGCGACGACAAGAACGCCCCTTCACAGCGGAATTTTCTCTTCAACTACGCCGAGGCGTACTGCGCTCTAATGGGCGCGTCAATTCTAGCCAAAGAAGAGGTCGAGCTGGCCGCGGTGCGCGGGTTGCCCGCCGACCAAATGGACAGGCCGCTCAGCAGCATTGTCGAAGCTGAGCGTCAGCTCGGCCAAGAAGTCGCGAAGGCGTTGCTTTCAGTGATCAAAACGCGTGAGCAGAGCGACGAGCCCGTGTTCCGCGAATACTTTGACTTGCTGGTCAGCCATCGCGAATCCAAGGACAGTCGACGGCCGCCTATTGTGTCCGAGGAGTTGCTGAAGAGGTTTTTGACTACTGGCATTGGGTCTGTCGTTACGGGGAACGTCGACGCTCTTTTGAAAACCGTGGCCGAATACTTTACTCAATACGCGCCGCTGCCGCTGGTCGTGTTTGATAATCCGTTGCTGCAGTTCAGCGGCTTGACTGATGGTCAGATCAAAAAGGCACAAAAGGAACTCATCGGTTTCCTTGGCGACAACGTCAATGAGAGAACCAAAGAACTGAACATTGCAGAACCCTTCAAGCAAAGAATCGACGATCTTATGGAAACTTTCAAGTCGTTAACAACTGGCTACAAAGAGGACGAACAGTCTCCAACTGGCAACCAATTTGTCTCTTTGCTCACAGTGTACCTGCGCCAGTCAGAAGACCTGTTTACTCTTTTAAAGAACAACGAACCCATCGATTTTACTCCTGAACAAGCCAACTTCGTTACGGAGCTTGTCCGGGTCGAAAAATCAGTGGTACAGTATGCGCTCCAATTTGCCGATATACGGTTTACACCGGGCAATCGAGACATTGATTTCGGGCTCAGTTCCATAATCAAAGAAACCAAAGACGAACGCCAACGCAAGCAGAGTCGCCGCCGCCGTATAGTTCGGAAAAAAGACCAAGAAAACTCAGACGTTATACCGACGTCAAATCTGCTCGTTGGTGTGTTGGAAGATATGCAAGTAGATTCACCACAAAGTTATGCTAAGGATCCGAACAAGAGAGACAATTACAAAAATATACTCGAAGTTATTGCTGTTGATATTGCAAAAAATATCGTCGAAGAGAAGGGCGAAGACTATCTTGTCTTGGACCTGGAAGAAGGCTACGAGAGAAAGTCACTCTTGCTTTTCAATCAACTGCTCGAAAACAAGCAAATTGATTTCTCAGATGGACCATTGGAAGATATCTTGCTGCGGGACGACTTCAACAGAATGATAGAAACCTACGAGCAAGGACAAAAGATTTCACAGATCGACAAAGAGCTTGAACTACTCAACGAGAGTATACTGACCGCTACCGAGAAAAGGGAGCTGGAACCGTCAGTGCGCGCCGAATACATCAACGATTTGGGAAATCTGCAAGACGAAATCACTACCGCCAGAATTGACCTCGAACTTGCTTGGGATTCACGCAACAAACAGCTGAAGTCGTCGACATACGGAACTGAAGATCTCCAGATCTTCTTTGTCTTATATGATTTCTGGAAAGACCAAGCTGCCGACGTGCTGGACCAAATCATCAAAATCCGCAACGGTGCAGGAACCAACCGGACGCTGACACAAAGCGAAGCGGCACAAAAAAGAACCAACGGCACGCTGCAGGCTCTGACGCAGCGCACCAAACAGCTGCAAGCACAGCTGGACCGTTCGCTGCAAAGTATCCGCAAAACGGCCGACGACGCTCTGGCAAGCGGCAAGGGCGCCGACAAGATTGCCAAGGCGCTTGATAGTTTGGAGTCAAAGATTCAGGAAGTTGAAGGGCGCGATCAAACCCTTGAGGAACGGTACAAAGATTTATTGACAACATTGGAAGGGCAAGGGGAAGACACGGGTCTCACAAAGCAAGTCAGCGCTCTGACAAACCAATTTCGTGTCAACGAGTCGAGGCTTAAGGATTTTGTCAAGAAATTTGAAGAGCTAGAGACCAAAATCTACGCCGCAGAAAATTCAAAGGAGGACCTTCTAAGCCGCTACAACGAGGCAGTCAGGTTAATCGAACAACAAAAACCAGAAACAGAAGCAATATCCAGTGCAACCACTGATCTGGAGAAAAAGCTGACTTCTACAACAAAAACGATAGACAGAATAGACAACGTAATCAAAAAAGCAGAGAAAGGCATATCCGGTGTCAACAAGTTAGAGTCTGTCGTTGCAAAACTGGAAGGCAAAGTCGAAGCAGATTTACAAGCCACTGAAAACAAGGTTGTCACATTGGACAACAGGGTCAACGATCTCGGCGACAAACTGGCGACAAATTTCGATTCGCTCAACAGCAAGAAAACCCAGATCGACCAATACAACAAAACAGTCATCGAAAAAACATCGACGTACAACACCACCAACTCCGTCCTGTCGGTACTCAGTGGCAACCTCGCGAAGCTGGAAACCAAGTTATCGGCCCAGGAAACAGCTTTGGGGCGTTCTGAGCGCAGGCTGGATTCTGCGAACGACAGGGCCGGTACACTTGAAACCAACTTCAACCGGCTCAAACAAAGGTTCGACGAAGCCAAAAAACCAGATGACTTGCAAACATTCGAGTCAGATGCCAGAGATGCAGAGGATGACACAAAACGCATTCTCCAAAACGTATCGGCCGTTGTCAGGAGAACAACAGACACTGTTAGCTCTATCAACAAGTTGAAACTGGAAGCCCAAGAGCGCAAAGAAAACGCGTCCAAGGCTCTGAGCCAGACCAAGCTCGCCGAAAGTGCGCTTTCTAACACGGAGACGCAGATAGCACTTTTGCTCACCGGAAAGAAGGTCCCCTCCGAAGCACTGGAAAGCCTGGCCAAAAGAGCCAATTTGGTGCTGGAAGCCGTGGCAACAAAGCTGCAAGAGTTGGCAGTGCCTGTTGCCGACCAGTCAAGCCAGACCTCTCGCAAGAGAAGAAGCACGACAACGACCACAGGAACTCCGGGTCTTCTTCCGCCCGACGGCGGAACGCCAACTGGCGGTTCTTTGCGAGATGCGTTTCTTGTGGAAGCTAGAACCACAGCGAGGCAAGTTCAGGCTCTTTTCAAAGGAATCGAAACTACGCTTAAGACTCTGGCAAGTTCTGTCAGTGAAGAAAATCCAGAAAAAGCTTCCGGTGCATTGACAATTCTAAAGCGTCGCGCTGACACATTGGAGAACGAACTTAAAGACCTCGAGAGACGATACACCGATCCTTCCAACCTCCGCCAAAGGATCAACAAAGTGACGGAAACATTGGATTCATGGAGGACCGAAATTTTACAAGCCGAGCCCAGTGAAACAGTGGCGGAGTTTACCGAAAAACTTCTCAAGACAGAGGAAGCTATTGGCCAAGCTTCTGGGCAGATAGATGCGCAAGTGAGAACCGTCACACAAAATAAGGCAAACTTGGACAGGAAAAATGCCAGCGCTCAACAAACAATAGAAAGCATTGGAAAAGCTGCAAATGCAATCAAAACAAAGTTCGGCGTAAAAACCATACAAAGACTACAAAATGTCATCGCCGATGTAGAAGGCAAAAGAATAGCAGTCGATTACCTCAACACGTACGTCCAACAAATTCTCGAGGGAAGCAAGCAAGAGTCTGGTGACGCACAAAGTCTGCTTCAAGCCTACGAAAGTTTATCTGGGCAACCGGAACAGATTCTTGGAAGTCTTTCAGAGATCTACAATGCTCTGATCGCATTGCAAGAAACAGCTGTTGAAGCCCAGAAAACAGTCACAGATTTATCGTCCGATGAAAACGTCAAAAAACGCAAGGACAACATAGAAGATGAAACACAGAAAGCCGAAAGAAGAGGTCAAGATCGTGCCCGGAAAGTTGTTTCGACGGTGCGAGATCAACAAGAAACTACACCGATGGACGATAACGACACAGAAGCAGAGGAGGGTCGCACTACTATGGACGATAACGATAATGGCACGGACGGCAATGGCGCTGGTCCAGGACAACGATCAAAAAAGAGAAAGATTGTTCTTGATCGAACGCAAGAAGACGCCAAACGATCCAGAACGCTGGATATTGACTACGTACCAAACGTCAATTCACAACAGCGCAAAGCTGAGTGTGCCACAGCACTTTTGAATATTCTTGCAAAGGACGCAGATATAACCGAGCGAAGATCTTTTGCTAGGGCGATTGCAGCTATCAAAGAAAAATATGATATCCCAACGGAAATCATAGAAAAGCTGAAGGTGGTCAAGGAAGAGGGAGAAGACTCCAGCTCTACAAGTGTTTTCATCGTGCTCGCTAGCTACACCTACGTATTTCGTGTATTCGGAAAGACAGTCACAAGCACCGAAGAAAACAAAACGTTCGATATTTACTCATTACTATTGCCGTACATGGTCAGCGATCTTGCAATCATGACGATAGAAAAAATATGGGATCAGAATGACGAGCTGACAACGTTTGAAAATTTTGTCAGAGATGTCCTCGGCAGAGAACTAGTTGAGGGCGCAGAAGAGCCTGACAGACGAGCAGCTTCTTTTGCAGAGCAACACCTCAAAGTGCAATTCAAAAGATACCAGGACGAAAGAGAAGATCGTTCTAAAGCAAAAAAACGATTGCTGGTTAATCCGATCGGTGTAGAGTGGCCACGAGACGCAAGCTTCTACATGGACGGCGTGTTAGAAGCACTTTTCAACAATCAAAAGACCGTTCTGTATTCGGACAAAGACGGCAACTTTCGCATAACTGCTTTACCAAAGAGCGCGGAAAAACAGCAGTCAGAAGAGAGCGGAAACGCCCGGAAAGACCAGACTACAGAATCTTCCACACGAACCACGACCGGCGGCAAAAGGAGCCGCGCCGAATCCAAATTCAAGTCTTACCTCGAACTCGACGCTCTCAACTCCGACGACAGCTCGTCCGAAGACAGCAGTGACACAGCCAAATTGATCTCCGAAGACTATTGGCGTGCCGACGATTCCCAACCGGGAGGGCTGATTCACGTGTGACCGCGGAAAATTAAGACGATCTGACAATAAACCGCGCATTGCCTACTCGCTGAACAAATAGAACAATGTTCGCTGTCGACCGCTCGTCCCCGGCAGAACAGCCCGAGATCGGCGCTTTGATCCAAAAGGCACACAAGAAAACCTCTTGGTCGCTGACCCACAGCCGCAAGCGCGACGAGCTGAGCGCCGCGGAGCTGCGCTTCGCCGCAACTGCTTCGCTGATGTACGCCGACGCAGCGGTTTCATTTTCCTACGCGCCCAACCACGCTTGCTGCGGTGAATACGAAACGCCGCGCGGCTTCCAGTTCACCGTGGCGCGCACGGCGCCGCTGTATGCCACGCCGTTCCCGCAGAGCAATATGTTCAACGGCGTGCTGGCCTTTCCGTTGGACAAGGGCTTGCACTGCAACCAGACGACCAAGGGCCAATCGCTGAGGCCCGGTTACTTCAGCAAGTCGTCGGTGCGCAAGAGCATTGACAATTTCATCAAAGAGGACAGCGACCTGGGCGAGGACGAGACCAACTACGCCGGCATATTCAGCACAACGGTCAGAGACGGCTTCGAAAACAAGCTGCAATACTGGGCCGTGGTCCAGTGCCACAGCACCAAACTGAGCGAGCAGTTCTACGACTACCTGTGCGACAACGAGGCCCGCCACGGCGACGTTGCCGGCAACAAGGGCAAGTGGCAGACGTGGCACGCGTTTTTCATGAACGACCAGCGCGTCAACGACATAATGCAAAAGCAGCGCTGCCACCGCGCCGAAGTTCTGTGCAAACTGATCAGGGCGTGCGGCCTTGGCAGGATAGCAGAGTCAACGTCCAAGGAAGAGAACATCAACTTCCTGCTCAACTCCCCGGACGCGGTGCACGTCGACTTCAACGCCGTCGAGGCCGTGGACGAAGACAACCTGGCCTTCTTGTCGGACCTGGTCAGCTACAAGTCCATATCCAGCTCCGGCACCGTTGTCCGGGAGCCGTCCCGGCTGGGCTTGGCGCTGCTGCGGGGACCGTGGACCGCGCCGGCCAAGGCGCTGGAAGTGGGCTTTCCGTGCTCCACGGGCCACCGCAGCAGCGTCAGGGGGCGCAGCCTGGCCGACTACAGCGCCGAGGAGCGGAACGGCATGAAGCCCAACGAGACGCACTTCTGGGAACGTGCAAGCCAGCGGCCGCTCAACGTCAACCTGGCCACGAAAGATGCCAACCTGCGCGAGGACAGGCGCTGGGCGGCGATCGAGGCTTGCCTCGGCTACAACAGGAAAAACGGCGTCGTCGACTTGCGCCCTGTGCAGGTCAAGTTGCACTCGACGCGCCAGCCAGAAGACAATGAACTGTATACCGACAGGTGAAACGTGGTCGTCTGGTCTTGGCGGGATTGTCCGTTCTTCCGCGGATCTCTGGTTCTGTACATTTTTATTGAGTTCTTTTGCCCTCTCAAGCGGCCACAAGTTCCCCGCCAGTCTCCGATGCCAAGCGCTTGCTCGGAAGCTGCAAGAGCTGGAAAATTCGCGCTGCTTCGACAGGGAATTCCCGCGCGAAACTGGAGAAAACCGAGTCGAACATCTCGTCGAAATCTTCCGACCACGGATACTCGACCAAATCGCACAAACACTCGCAGACGGCAAAGCTGTCCAGCGGCTGCGCTGAGACGCCCTCGATGCGATAAATCCTCTCGGTTATCTCTTTGTCGGTCATGTGCATCAAAATTCGCTCCTCGTAGCGGCACAGGGTAATGACGTCGGCCAGTGTAAGCATCTCCGTGTGTGGCTCCGACAGCAGTTCCTTGAGCCGTGCCAGTTCTCTGCTCTGCCGCAGCACGAACGACAGAACGCAGTGGGCATATTTGCTGGCGATCCTGTCGTGATCCGGCTCGGGAAGTTGGCACAGGGCGTTGACCATCGTTTCTTTCTCTGCCAGGTTCATGACAATTGGGCCGAAGCCCGAAGCCAACAGCTCCTCGAACACAGACGGGCAGCTCACGGACAAATAGCCAAGCCCCTCAAGAGTGTAGCAGGTCTGCAGCATCCAGTGCTCTACGGCGCAGCACACAATCTCCTGGACGAAGGCATCGCTGAGCGGTTTTTCGCGCGAAGAGCGGCCACACAATCTCTGCAGAAGATCGGAACAGAAAACATCCGATCCGTCGTGTGCCGCCCGCATGATTGACTCGCGGCAGGGCAGCACCGATCCGTGCATCTCGGACTCCTTTGTTTTGCGCCTTGAGACTTTGAGGCGGTGCACGTTGACGGCGGTGTCGCCGTACAGCTGGTCGTCGCCGGTGCGCATGGCGAGCAGCAGAGCCTCGTCGTAGCAAGCGTTGTGCAACAGGCTTTCGATTGACTGACGAACGGAACGAGGATCGAGCATTTGCGCGTCGTTGTAATTGGTGCTGTTTTCGTTGGCCGGCTGAAAGTAGCGCCGAGCAGAAGGAGAGGACATGGCCAGAACGCGGCCTCTGCGTTGCGCGTAGAGTTCTGAAGCTGGCATGAAATGCGTGTGACGAGTCGTAGATTGCGTGGCGATCATGGTTGGAGTTTCTTTTTGGGGCGTGAATTGGGCGGCTTGTTGATTTTATGTACTATTATATACGAATTCAAATAGCAATGAAATACTGTGAAATTCAGCTTTTATGTGTCTAAATTCTGTTCGCTCGACGAGTGTTTGGAACTGGCCCTCGGATGACTTTTGACCGCTTGCCTGACGCTTGAATTATGTGTCCAGGTTGATCGGACGGCATTTTTCGTCTATTGTTTTCTCGTAGAGAAACCAGAAACAGCCAGCAAACTCTGCTCGGTCTTGATTGACAATGAGTTGCAGGTTTTCTTGTATTTCCGCGTCGCGCTCGGCAGCTGTGCATCCATCGGAGTATTCAGAAAATTTCCATTGGTGCTTCATCTGTGTCTTGGCAAAGTCCAGGGCATTTTCGGAGGAGCTGAATACTTTGAACTCGCCGTTTCTTATTTGATCGGGCTCCCAATCGACGTGGAAAATTAGAATCCAAATGGACATGGTTGAAGATGGATTGTTGATTGTAACTTGCAACTTCTATTTTATTGTCAATCAATAATCCAGCGATAAACTCAAATTGACTGCACTCGACGCTCAAGCTACACACGAAAGGAACTAGGATCACTCACGGTGCCAAATTCCGTCAGATCCGACAAGACAACGTGCCCCGATTTCGATCCCCGAAAGAAGAACGCACGATCAATCCGCGCCGTGTACAGTCGCATCGTTTCCGTGTCCAGCAGCTGCACGCTGCCTCGCGGAGCGCCTGTCAGCTTGCGGGTGCGCCGCTTTTGTATATACATCAACGCCCTGCCGCGCAAGTAACCAGACGACTTGCCAATTTTGACCGGTTCGCGCTTCAAAGGCAATCCTTCGCCGCTCAGCGACTCCAGTCGCATCGTGCGATTGACTAGCCGGTAGATTTTGTCTTCGGGCTGCGGCAAAGCGTAACTGTTTCCCTCTCGGTCGACAAAGCGCTTGCGTTTGGTAAACTCTTTCTGCGGCAGCGTGTGCGTCTCGCGCTCCTGTCGCCGACGCACGGCGCCGTCGACGTCTTGCGTTCCGCGGCGGATTTTTACAGCGCCTACGGTCAGCGACGCCTCCTCTTCGCTGCGCTGTTTGCGTTTGCGCGTGCTGCCAGCTGACATGTGTTGTTGAAGCCTTGTGCAGAGCTCTGTTAGATCAATAAATGACGTACAAATTTGAGTTTGGTGTGTGCTTGACGCAATCCGTGCAGCATAACAACAAAAGACGCAAGCATGCTCTTCATTGTCTCTGTTCTGTTTGCGGCGGCGGCGCCGGCCACTGCGCAGCTGGCTGGCCAGCAAAGGCAGTTCTTTGATGACATATGCGATTCCACAAACATCCGCCTGTTCCCGCTGTCCAATCCGTGGTGCAGCGGCGATCCGTGCTCGTGGAGCGGGGTCGAGTGCAACAGCTCGGGATCGTTGGTGGAGAAGCTGAACATAGATTTCGATGCCAACTTGGCTCTGCAGGGCACCTTGCCAGAGAGCATAGAGTTTTTCTCGTCGCTGACGGAGTTTACCCTGTACTGCGCCAGCAGTTTCTTGAAGGGCAACATCACAGAAAAGTTCCTCGTGCAGAACGCCGACACGCTGGAAAAGCTCTTTGTGGCAGAATGCCCGCTCGTGACCGGCCTTCTGCCGCACAAAACTGGCATGCCCGTGCTGCAGGAAGTCGGCATTTTCAACACCAGAATCGGCAAAAACCTGACGGCGCAGTTCGTCATGGGCTCGCCGAACTTGGTCGACTTGCGAATCACCGGGTCGGACTTGGCGGGCGAGTTGCCCGACGCGTTCGAAAACAACACCAAGCTGAAAACGCTGGTGCTCAACGGGAACAAGCTGACGGGCAAAATCCCCAGAACGCTGTGCTTCATCCCGGCGCTCGAGACGTTGTCGCTGGAGCAGAACTACTTGTCCGCGTTCGACGACTGTCTGGCCGACATAGACCCGCGGATAGCTTGCTTCTTGCGCGACAACTACTGGTGCACAGTTACGACGGTAGGGCCGTGCACTTTGGCTCGCTTCAAAGACCAGCTGTCGTTCAGGGGAGACATTTGTGGCGTGTGCGGCGGTGACGGCACTTCGTGCCTGGGCTGCGACGGAATACCCGATTCTGGGCTCGAGTTCGACGCGTGCGGCGTGTGCGATGGCGAAATCGAAGACCCGGCGCTCTGTCCAGACTGCGCCGGCGTAATCGACGGCTCGTCTGTGGAAGACGCGTGCGGCGTCTGCAACGGCGACGATTCGACGTGCACCGACTGCAACGGCGTGGTCAACGGCAGCTCGAAGCTGGATCGCTGTCACGTGTGCAACGGCGACGGCAACAGCTGCATCGATTGCTACGGCCAGCTGTACGGCACGGCAAAGTACGACATCTGCGGCGTCTGCAACGGCGTCGGCGACACGTGCGACGACTGCGACGGCATTGCCGGCGGCGGGAAAGTGGTTGACGCGTGCGGCGTGTGCGGCGGATCGGGTCTGTCGTGCCTGGACTGCTCGGGCCAGGTCAACGGAACGCTCGAGTACGACGACTGTGACGTGTGCGGCGGCGACGGCACCACCTGCGGCATCGAGTTCATTCGCAAGCAGACCGCCTCGGCGACGGACGGCCTGACCGTCCTGGGCATGTTGGCGCTGGGCGTCTGTGTGGCGGGCCTGTGTCCTCTTTGCATTTTCGCCGTGTACCGGCGCGAAGCGCAGGCTCGATGAAGTAAACGAATACCAGTGTGTGCTTTTTAGTTCATTGCGGCGCAGCGCTTAACACAATACATGGCGTTCTGGGCTGCCGTTGTCCACTGCGCGCCAAGCGGCCGGAGGCGCAAAACAAAGCACGTCCTGCTGGCATCGGACGACCCAGTGACAAGCGCCGTCAAGTTGTCGGAGGACAGAGACGTCAAGCTGCAACTGGTGCTCGTGATGGGCAAATTCGGAACGCTGGACGAGAGTGTCGTCTTTTGCGAGACGCTACGCAACGAGTGGAAGAAAACGCACTGCTTCAAGAAGGCCGCGGCCGCGCTGACCGCCACAAGCAAAATCGACATCTACGACCTGTCCTGAAGCGCGCGCGCAAATAAAACTCATTCGGGCTTCATTTTGTTCAAAACTTTCGACGCCGGCACAATCGTATTGAACGCCGGAACGTAGCCCAGTTGGGCGCGCAGGCTGCGGCGCGGAGCCTGTGCTTCGACTTTGGTAGGCAGTTCGTAGAATCTCTGCTGCGGCAGCTTGGAGTCGAACTCGAAAATTTCCTTCGGCTGGATGAAGTTTGCCACGTACTTCGGGTTGGTGACCTCGGAAATGTACGTGATGAACTCGTCGCTGTGCGACGGCCGGGACTGCTCCAGCGTCTTCAGCACGCCCAGCGCAAACCGACTGATGGAGCGCGTTGCCTTAGTCACCGGCGCGTCGCGGGTCACTGTGACAACTTCCGTGAAGAGCGAAGCCACGTCTCGCTCGTGCGGCTTCAGTCGCGTGTAGCGGAGCGGGTGGCGGAACGAGACCTCCTGCTCGCACGACTCGAGGACCATGCCCGCCGGTATGATAGCTCTCAGTTTGTTGGGCGTGTGCGCGTAGTAGTAGGCGTTGAGTGTTCCGGATGACAAGTCCCAATTGGCTATGCGCGGGTCGCAGTCCAGCAACGGCTTGTCGCCGTCGTGGGGCTCCAGCCACTCTGTCTGACTGGCGAGGCCAAAGTCGGCTATCATCGCCAGAGATCCGTGAGTTTTGAGCATAAAGCTGCTGCGGTTCTCTTCGATTGTCTCTGGTATGGTCAGATCTCGCGGGTACTCGTAGCAGATCGTGCCCTTGCAGTCCGACACGAGGATGTTGCGGCTGACGAGGTCGTTGTGACTGATGCCGTAGCGAGACATTGTTGCCAGCGCCATCAGCACTTGTATCAACAGGGAGAAAACGGCAGGGGCATTGCCTTCTTTGACAAGCCTGCGCATGACCGTGTGCATGTCTTCTTTGACAGCCTCCGTAAACATCAGCATGTGCGCGGCTTCGGTGTTGATAATCTGACCGCGCGACTCTGAAATGCGAACTTCGCCCCAGATGTAGCCGTAGACGGCGCAAAAGTTCGGGCAGTATTTGAGGCCCTCGCGCGTCAGAAAGCTGGCAATGGTGGCCTCTGCCTTTTCCAGTCTGGTCAACTGGTGATCTTTGTACAGTTCGGCAGCAGACAGTCTTGGCTCGTTGTCGTAGGCCAATCCGCATACCGTTTGTTTCACGGCAATTTTTCTGCCAAAGTGAGCCAGGTTTGCGACGTATACTCTGCCGTGCGTTCCCGATCCAACCATTTTTTGGTTGGTGGCATTGTTGTTGTACATGTCAATCCAATCTCGGTTGACGAATCTGTTTGACATGCAGCGCCAGTCAGCGTCCCGTTCGTCTACGTTGAGCATGTCGCAGCTGCTGGTTTGTGCCTTGAGCGACGAGCGGGTGGCCCGCGTTTTTTTGGGCGTTTTCATGTGATCTTGGGCCGACGAATTGGCGTTTTTGCTGTTCTCTGTTAACGAGAGCTTGCGCTTCTTTGTGGGCTTCGCGAGTTCAAAAGTGGCAGAGTTGTTTTTGCTGTATGGCGGGGTGTCGTCGATTGTCTCTTCGCAGAGCAGAGACATAGTTGGCTGTTCCGTAGTAGTGAAATAATCCATGTTTTTGTTCATTTTTTGCAAATCAAATAAATTCACCCGATCAGCAACAGAGCCAAAAAAAGAAAATTCAGTGAATTTTCGGTAAGAATTCGATTGCCACCGGCAAAATCCCGAGGAAAATCGCCGAATCGACCAAAAAGACCGCCGAGGCCGTCGTCGTCGTCTTGCATGACGCCGTCGAAATCATCTCCGCTTTCAATTGCGCCGTCGCAGATGTCCGAGCTCTCGGCGTAGTAGTCCGTGCACGACGGCGACTGCGCTGCGCTGTTGCACGAAATGCCGATGCAGTGTCGCCTGACAGCAGAGCACACGTCCTCGCACACTTCTTGGCCGCCGGGTCTGTCGACTTGGAAAGTCTGCGAGCACGCCATATTGATCCAGGCGTTGACACAGCGCGGCGACTGGCTGCCGGCGACCTCCTGGTACCGCAGGGCAAGATTGGCGTCTTGTTCCAGAGCCAGCCGGCTGATTTCTGTTGACAAGCTTTGCTGTCTGTTGATGCAGTAGCCATAGCTCAGTGTACGGCAGACCGCCAGAGCATCGACCAGTGCCTGGTCAGGGCCCTGCGGCTCGCACAGCATACTCTGTGACGCGGCGCTCGCAATCGAAAGAAGCAGCAGCGCCATCATGCCGTTTGAGAACGGATTTTTGCGTGCCTCTCTACTAGGGCACGGCAATACTTTTCGCCGATCAAATGACGCATTGCTGGCTGCTTGCCGGCTGCGCGCTGCTTCTTGCGTCCGGCGCTGGAGCCGCTGAGTACGTCACACTCGACTTCGACTTCTCGGCCGACGTCGCCGAGGTGCCGTCCCGGTCCATGCTGACCAAGATCAACATCGGCGTGCCGATCCTGCGCAGATCGCTGATGGTCGACTTTGAGCGGAGCGACATCGAGCTGGAAGACTGCATCAAAAAGCAGTCCTACACCTACGACCAGAACGACACGTCCGACGTCGTGCTGTTCGAGGAGGAGCACATCACCGACGCCCGTGCACGCGCATCGTTTCGGTTCACGGTGCGCGAGCACTGCGAAGACGTCGGCCAGCTGGGCGACCGCTACTACAAAAACTGTCTGAGCGACGAATGCCAGGGCATCCTTGGCCTGTCTCGCCTTTCGCCGTTCTGGAGCGTCTGGTCGGCGTTCACGCTGGGCCTCGACGGGCTGAAACTGGGCAACGACCACCCGCGGCTCGGAGACGTCGGCATCCGCTCCTCGCCGGTTGTGCAGTGTCGCAGCGACACGAAGGGCGTCTGCGACTTCGACGCCATGGTCTCCGAAGACGGCGGTCCTCGTCGGTATCGCGTGCAGTTCCACGCAGAGAACTCGTACACCTACCTGCCGGTGCACCTGTTCGAGCGCTTCGAGGACTACGAGCTGGACGCCATCGACTTGCTCGACCCAGACCCGGCGACCGGTCACTCGCTTGTCCTGCGGCTGGACCGCCGGGTTCTGATGCACACGCCCGATCCGGCGCACGCTCACTCGTCGCCGCGGCGCAACTCGGCCACGTCGTTTTTCAGCCAGCACACCAGAGCCAGCGAGAGCATGCTGGCCAAGCCCTGGGCCAACGACTCGGCCATCTCGATTGGCAACGCCGTGCTGACGCACTACACGCTGCACGTTGATCTTGTGCAGAACAGGGCGACCTTTGAGCTGCGCGTGCGACGAGAGCACTTGACTGTAATCACGCTGGCAATGGCGACCGTCTTGTTCTTCTTGCTGATGCGCTCCGTCTGCCTCAGCACGTACGAGATGGCGTGGCTGTCGAACGGCCTGCCCGTTTCTTGCGCCTGTGGCAACCCGGCGAACCACACAACGCCTTCCGACGCCACTTTCCACTGGCTGGCCGCCCTGGCGGTGCTGCTGCTGTCGATGGTGGCTGCGGCGGACAGCGCCCAGTTCCTGGACGAGCTGCTCGATCTGGTGCTTTTCTATTCTCTGCTCGGCTTCAACTGGATTGTGCTCGGTCTACAGCTGGCTGTTCCGGTCCAGTGGCAGCGGTATCTACACTCTCACGGAAGGTACTCGAAGGCACAGTTCCGACGGGTTTTTGTTTTCTCTTTTCCGCTCGAGACGCTGATCGTCGTCTCGTTGTGCCTGCTGCTGTCGACCGTGCGGCAGGACAGCTTTGGCACGTTTGGCACGTTTTTCGTGTCCCTTTTCGGCCTGTTCAACTCCTGGCGCTACGCCCAGTACTGGCTGGTCAGCCCGCAGGCTGCCGTGGCGCCTGTTCTGCTGCTGGTCGTCAACCTCTTCCTGTTCGGCGCCGTGCTAGTGTGGCGCGTCGTGTACGACTTCCTGCTGTCGTGGCCGCTGACGCTGGCTCTGGTGCTGTTGGTGATCCTGACGTCGTCTGTCTCAGTCGACCGGCACGCCAGAATCAGGCTGCGCTACGTCCTGCTTCAGAGCGCACAGAAGGAGCTATAATTGGTTTGACGGCCAAGGTGCTTGGTCGCCGGAGTTCGAAGAATTAAAGAGCACACAGAGATGACAACGTTGATTCTGATGCTCGGGCTGACAAGCTTGACCTCTGGCTTTTCGCTGTGGGGCTGCGAGTACACCAAAGACGGCATGAAAGACTGTGCATTGAAAAAGTGCGACTTTGACCAGGACGGCCGCGTGTCCAAGTTGGAAGTCGATTACATATTCAACAATGTTCTGGTCGGCTTTGCGCGCAGCGCCGCTCTGACTTTCACTTCTCCGGAGATAGCGATAGAGCACTGCGGCGACGAGACTGGCTTCATCACCATGGATTCATTTGAGGCCTCGGAGATCTGCGCTCGCTGGTGCATGGCTAAGCGCATGTTCCACAATCTGGTCTGCATGAAGCTCAACAACGTCGACAACGACCCGGAGCGACGCGCCGACTTTGCCGCGTTTGCCGCAGCGCACCAGCAAGATCTACCGCCGACCGAAGAACGCCCGGCCAGTGAGGCTCCGCAAACAGACAGTCCTGTGTCGCAAGAGTTCTAGAATGAAGATACAACCGGAACAAGCGTTTTTATTTCTTGTAGAACATAAACGCATTGAACGCAACTGCCGTCGTCAGAGCGGTCTCTTCTGTGGTCGAGCGCTTGCTGTCGATGTCAACGCTGGCTTCGGAGTCAACGCCAAAAAACGATTCGACGTACGCGACCAGCTCGTCGCTGTTGAGGAACCTGCCCAGCGTTGACTTTTTCTGCCTGTCGCTGCCGTGCGAATCAAACAGCCACCAGATGCCGCCCGGCGTGCGCGCAAAAGCCAGCGTCTTCCATTTCGACGAGAACGCACACGCCAGCGGCTTGTTCTCTTTGCAAGTCTGTCCCCTTTTGATGCGCTCAATCAGCTCGCCGAAACTTTTGTCCGTGCCGAAGCCCTCGTCCAGGTCCCGTGGCACAAACAACGAGCCGAAGATCTCGTCGAACGAGAAGTCGGTCACAAGCCGGGCGTAGCGCACCGAGTCTTTCTTAACGGCCTCGTCGACCAGCTGGTAAGCCTCTTTGATGTTCGGATAAGCCTTGCGCCAGCGCGTGTAGAACTCGGTGCCACTGCGCACGACGTTCGACCAGTCCATGAAGGTCAGCAGGTACTCGTCGAGCGACACCCCGCGCCGCAGAGAATTCTGCTGCGCCTTTAAGAAGACCTCGCACGCCGCCACGGCAATCGACGCACACGCCGGCTGGCCGCGCTCCGTCCACTGGCAGCAACAAGGGTAGGTCAGTCGCGCCCGGTACGTCTTGGTCGGATCGGTAGCCATGCTCGAACTGTTCTGGAATTCAGAGTGCGCTTCCGTCAGCGCCGCCGTTGCTTCTTTGCCGACGCCGCCAATGCGCTCCTGTGCTCTGAGCAACTCGCTGCCAAACCTGCCGTGCATAATCAGTTTGGCAGCTTCGAGCATCGCCTTCTCGTTGCAGTCTTGGCAGTACATGCGCACCAGCTCGTACAGCTTCTGAACGACAACCGTTCGCGACACGCCGTGCTTGAGTTGCACGCGGCACTCGGTCAGCAACTGTCCGATGCGCAGGCGGATGTAAGACTCGACTCTGCGCAGCGAAGCCGGCGTCACGAGTTCGCATTGCTGTCGCACGGACTCCAAGCGCAACCGGAGCTCGGACTCCATGTCGCGGTCTTTGAGGCGCCAGGACTCCTCCAACAGCGGCCGAAACGTGCTTTCTGTCTCCTGGCGCAGACTGTCGGCGCTGAGCTGGATGTTGACAACTTCGGTGTGGTAGACGCGTGCCAGCTGCAGGAATATGGCCGACGGATCGTCTCCGGCGTAAGAAGACTGCATTATTACTAGATCGTCGCGGTGGTTGTGGGCTATTATAACGTTCTGCCTTGGAAACGTATGGCAGTTGTACGGATCGGGCACGATGTCTTTTTTCAGTGGCTTGCGTCCCGTAAACGAGTGACCCAAATACGTCCAATCTTGATTGTGGTTGTGGGCGGTTTCGGCGCAGAGGCTGTCGTTGCAACAACCAATTTCTATCTTTGCGTTTGATTGATAAGTTAAACTTGGAGAGCTAACTGCTCCTCCGTCTTCGCCTATTCTGCGGCGCTTGGCCCACTCTGAAAAAGCAGTTGTGGTGTCGGGCCGTGTGCGCGGTTTCAGTTTCTTCTGGTGCTTCGGGTCCTCCTTTTCGTCGTTGCGGTCGGTGAACCTGCCCGACTTGAACAAGATGTCTATCTTGCCGGTTCCCTTAGAGATGGCCGCGTCGCGTTCTTGGCGTAAGACTCGCTTGCGCTTTAGGTCCTCGAGAGCAGAGGACTTTTCCTCGGTTTTTTTGTTGAAAAAAAGCGGCGTTGCATTGTTGTTCATCTTCTGTCCATAGGGGCGGTGTGCAATTTACGACTTTCGAACGCTCGGCAAAGCAATTCGAATTTTTTATAAAATTCAACGAATTCCAATTTTGGTTACTTGTCCCTTAAAAACAAAATGCACTGTACCGACGTGAACGAAAGAATCATGACCACCGACTTTCTGGACAAGAACCTACCTCCCAACAGCCTGGTCAAGGTTGCAACTGGCAAAAAGGAAGGCAATTCTTTGCAGTGGCATTCGATTGTCGCCAGAGTTGACGTCAAACAAGGAGATACACTTCTATCCGAGACGCCCCTGTTCGGCGTGACCAATTTGACAATGTCAAAGGGAGATCAGACTGTCAACGCCGTGGAGACTATGAACTATCAGCCAGAATTCCGCATCGAAGACACAGATTACTTAGAAGGCCGCAAGGACTGCGCTTCGTTCTTTCTGTTCGCCTATGAGAAACTACTGGCGGACGAACGCAACTTGGTCACTACCAACACGTCGTGGATGCAAGAGTTTTGCACCAATGCCGATTCCCGAAAAGCCTTTTCCGGTCTCTATCAGAACACGATTACGGCGATCAAGATCAAGCTGAGGCGCAAGTTTCCCGGCAGGGACATCAAAAAATACCTCGTCGCTGCCAAAAAGTTCTATGCCTTGTACACGGCCAACCGCTTCAAAGTCGTCACTGCGATTGGCAACTACCAGACCGGGGTTGCCGTTTACCGCTGGTCGTCGTACCTCAACCATTCGTGCAAGCCAAACGCATCGTACTTCATGGGCAAAGGCGCTGTCATCCACGTCCAGGCCACGCGCGACATCAAGGCCGGCGAAGAGGTCCGGATTTCCTACCTTTCGACGCCGAGCTCAGTCTTTGTGGGATTGCGCCCGGACGTCAAAGAGATCGGCTTTGCGTGCCAGTGTGGGCATTGCGGGCAGGAGGACTCGTTTTTGAAGGCAGTCCAACAGGGACAGCGCAACGCGCGGACCTTCAAGGACTTGATTGTTCGCGCCATAGAGTGCTTCAACTTGCCTGCGCGCATTCCTGAGGCACTGGTCGCCATTGATACGCTCTGTGCGATGAAGGAGGATCTCGTGAACTTCTTGTCCAAAAGCGATCACCTGGCTGTGATTTTCTGCGACTGTGCGTTGCACTTCATCGTGGCACAGTGCGTCATGAATAACAGCAAGAAGCACCTGATCAGGATGTGTAGATCTTTGGTGGAAATTCTGGGCGAAGTGCAACAACAAAAGTCCGAAGGCGATGGGAAGATGTACGTTTCATTCTGCTATCTTGTAATTTTGCTCGTCGGGGCCGGCACTACGTGGAGCGAACGGCTGTATATCAGTTGTCATTACGAGAAACAGTTTACGCCAGACGACAAGAAGCAGATCCAGGAAGCCAGTGATCATCACCTGAAAGATATAGCCACGCATTTCGACCTTTGCTTATTGGAGACGACGTTTTGTTACTTTGCAAACGATAAAACACTGGCGTCTGATATTCTAGCCCAGGCATTTATCTATTGCGACATCAGTCATCATCTGTGGCGAGCGTTGATGGATTCGTTGGTCGATGATCCAGATGCGTCCAGGAATGAAACTTCGGCTAGTTGATTAGTGTGATTCATGCCCTCGCATGCCCTCTGAGACTCTTTTCTATTGAGAAGCTGCGCTTCTGAGACGTTCTGCTGACGAGCCGCTGCGCTGCGCTGAAACGCTGATCCGGGCGAAAAATAAATACGAGCCCTCGAAAAAATAGTGAGGGGTGGGGATTGGACACGAAAATTTCGAGGCCGATTGGCGAAAATCGAAAGTGACAAATCGCGAAAGTGACATCTGACATTTGGGTTTTAAACCCGAAAATGCAATAAAAAATTTTTCGGTGGTCGACCACCCCCTCTGAATGATTTTTTTTCCGCTCTGGAACGCTCCTCTCGGCCGAAAAATAAATACAAGAGCTTCAAGCTCCCACTAATCAATTAACGATTCTCACTAATCAATTAGTGGTAATTCAGTTCCCGACGACTTCGCTCTGAGATACTATTGCTGCTGAGGCGCTCCACCTCCAAATCCTTCTCTGCTGAGACGCTTCTCCCCAAGACCTTCTCTGCTGAGACTCTCCGCCCTCAAGACCTTCTCCGCCGAGACGCTCCTCTGAGCGAAAAATAAATACGGGCCCTCGAAAAAATAGTGAGGGGTGGGGATTGGACACGAAAATTTCGAGGCCGATTGGCGAAAATCGAAAGTGACAAATCGTGAAAGTGACATTTGACAT
>Ga0102934_1000579_pt1 | contig 24826 bp, 18 predicted proteins | sample SalPonR2_A_D1_MG_FD_78175 | JGI IMG/M metagenome (GOLD analysis project Ga0102934, IMG submission 78175) | Salt pond soil microbial communities from South San Francisco under conditions of wetland restoration - Salt Pond MetaG R2_A_D1_MG | ecosystem: Environmental > Aquatic > Marine > Intertidal... | reverse complement strand
CTATCAAATATGCGTTTCAGGGGATCGATGGAGGAGAAATACATGTAACGATTCACAGAGATAAAGAGAACTCTGGATTTCTCTTTATTGATGTCACTGATAATGGGAAAGGCATGCCCCCCGAAGTAAAAGAGAAGGGGGACTACGGCTTTGGGCTTACCTTGGTGGAAGGATACACAAAACAGTTTGACGGCACCATGAGTATAAGCACTGGGGAAGGAACAAGGGTGCGGGTGGCTTTGGACTTGGAATAGACTGTCCCGAAGCTTAGGGCGCTAAGCTTCGGGACAGTCTAGTAAGTGTTCAGCGCCTGATAGTACTCCTGTCCCTTCTTTGTAAGGTCAAGGAGATAATCACTGCCCTTCAATGAAACAATAACCAGTCCTCGTTTTGCAGCTGCGTCGGCGACTTTTTTTAGTTTTGAATAGCCGTGCCGATGGAAATCAATACCGGCCTTTTCCAGCTGAGTGCCGATATCCTGAAGCTTGGCCTTTTTGCCTTCGCTGGTAATTGTTTTTTCGGCGGCCCCACGCAGCGCCTTAAGAAATGCAGCCAGTATGGTGGGTAATGCCTGTTCGGCGGGTACCTGGGCATTGGGGGCGATATTAAGTACCAAATTACGTTCTTTGAATTTTGTATGGACTATATCACGGGTGTCAGCTTCGGCAAGATAACTTCTCCATGAATCATAACCGAGGCGCTGCTCATCAAAGCGTTCGTTCATTAAGCGTAGACGTGCATATACTGCCTCAGGGGTCGGAGTTTTCTCTTCATTTTCCAGATATATAATTGCTTCTCTGAGAAGATTGAAGGATTCTTCAAGGCTGAGGGAGGGTTTTTCTTTAGAGGTGATATCTTCTTCGAGGGGTGCGATGGTAAGGTCCCGGAAATCTCTAAAACCGTCGGCAAGATTCAATAGTTCCTCGTCTGCATTCTTTGAATCGCAGATAATGGTTGTGTTCACGTTATAACTGCGTATCTCCTGGAGAATCGGCCTGAGTTTAGGGGAACCACTGACCAACAGCAGTTTGTGTATATGCGGTGCCCTGCTGAGTAGCTTAAGAGTTTGTGTTCCGATGACAATATCGGTTTGATCACGATACTGATTCGGTATGTGCATCATTTCGAAGGAATCTTCATACAGTTGGCGGGCGGTTGATTGAATGCCCTCCCGGGCCCAGTCGCCGTACACCCGGGCGGTTGCTATTCTTCCAAGGCTGCGTGCGTATTCGAGCAGGCCCTTCATAAAAGTTGAGTTAATGCTTGGAGTAACATTTTCTATATCCCAGACAATTGCCAGAGCTTCTTGTACCAACGCTTCTTGTTTCATAAGAACGGCCACCTCTTTTGCTATCTTCTATGTGGTGCTAATTATACCTGTATTTAGCAACAAAACGCAACAATAAATTCCACTATACTCCTATTACCGCCCTTTCGCTTTAGTAGTGGTACTAACCTTGTGGTATTACAAGTTTTGCCACCATATCTACAGTAAAGATAGTTGTTCCTCCCCCATATGCAGCGCTAAAGCGGGGCATCCCACAAGGTTAGTACCACTAGGCTTCACATTGCGAATGCTCACATTTTGTGTAAGATAGGTAGTGTATCTTAAAGATGGTGTGGGTATTCTCATTTTGGAAGTCACAGGACTTCCAAAATGAGACTATCTGGATATAGATATAGTTACGCCGGTTCTGTAATTTTAATGTGCCCGCCAATTGCCTCCAGGTCTTTGAAAAAGTCCGGAAAAGTAACCGCTGCGGCGGATACATCGTCGATATTTACGGGATTTTCTGCGGCCAGTGCGGCAATTGAAAGGGCCATAATTACACGGTGGTCCGAATGGCCGGCTACCGTTCCTCCCTGTAGAGTTCCTCTGCCGTGAATAATCAAACCGTCCTCAAGTTCTTCGACTTGGGCTCCTATCTTTGAGAGTTCTTTATGCATCACCGCAATGCGGTCGGTCTCTTTACTCCGTGCCTGGGGGACGTTTTTCAGTTCCACCCTTTCAGTACTGAAACAGGCGGCCACCGCTAATGCGGGCAGGGCATCCGGTATGTTGTTCAAGTCGAAGCTCCCGCCCTTTAAGCCCCCCCTGTCTTGGTCGCGGGGAGGCCCCTGTACTGTAATGCATGAGGGTTTCTGTTGCACGTTGCAGCCCAGCTGTTCCAGCACATGCACTACCTCCTTGTCCCCCTGGGTGTCTTCCATATCCAAGCCGTGTAATTCCAGGGTGCCGCCGGTAATTGCCGCAGCGGTCATAAAGAAAGTAGCTGAGGAGAAATCGCCGGGTATACGTCGGTGAAAGGGGGTATAGTGCTGACCGCCGGGCACGGAGAAGTGTTGGTATTCCGTGCGAGTATAAGAGATAGACTGGGTATCCAGCCAGTCGAGGGTCATGTCAACATAGGGCTTTTCGTAGAGCAGGGGCACTTCAATTTCGGTGTCCCCGACCCCCAGTGGAGCGGCCAAAAGCAGGGCCGAGAGGTATTGGCTGGTAGGGCACTCTATTGAGGTTGATCCCCCCTTAAGCGGGCCCCGTACGGTAAAAGGAGCACAGCCCTGTGAAGTTGATTCGACTCTTACCCCTAGGTCCTGCAAAGAACCGAGGAGGGGGGCGGCGGAACGTTTTTGTATTTGCTGGTCCCCGGTAAATGTGATGGGAAAATCCGCCAAAGCGGCCATGCCTGCCAACAAATAGAGAGTTGTCCCCGAGTTTCCCACATCAATCGGAGTAGCCGGGGGGCTGAGACGGCCTCCGGTACCTTTGACACTCCATTCATCCACGTCCATCTCTATTTCTGCCCCCAGGGCTCTACAGGCACGCACCGCTGCGAGGGTATCCTCAGATTCCAATGGATAATGGAGGGTGCTTTTCCCCTCCGCCATGCAGGCAATTAGAACGGCACGGATAGTATGGGATTTTGAAGCTGGGATAGCCACACTTCCCTTGATATTGGAAGGAAACACAGTTTTTTTCACATTTTTGCTCCGCTTAATCAGAAATATAACACCCGTAGCGAGTGTGCTTTTTACAAGAGTGGTATATCCAGCTCTGTAGGGATCCTTCGTTCTATTGTAGAGAGGAGGGGGGGCGCTGTCAAATACGTTCTGGGAGGGAGTTACCGCAGGGGGTTACCGCAGGGAGGCGGACCACAGATACAGAGTGTCCGAGCTTGCAGCTGCTGCATAGGCTGTATCGGCATCTACAAAGAGGGCGGCGGAGTGTATCTTCTGGGGAACTTCCACAATAGCGTTCTCCTCTTCTACAGGTCTTTTTATGTCGTGAAAGGGGATAATTCTGCGCCCGGCGATGAGGGCGGGCACCCTTTTAATGGGGGAGTTTTTTGTGCTGTTCCAGGAGGAATCTGCGGGTATGGCGGGGTTTGTTCCCACTGAAGCAAGGCTGACGGGTTTCTGCATCGAGCGCTTCCATAGCCGGGTAAGTCCCGTGGAATAACAGCTAAGCTCCTGCCCCCGGCCCTTCTGAGCTGCTACAAGGAGGTATCGGTTTTCTACCATTCGTACATCTAGTAAACGGGCTGAGTTATTGTGCTGCTCTGTTTTTATATTTCCCTGAAGGTCGGTCCGGTAGAGTGAATACCCCTTTGAATACTCTTCAGAGTGCCCTGCGACTACGCCGAGAAAACCGCCCCTCGCAGGAAAAATAAAGCCGCGCCCTGAATTGTGCCTTTTTCTAAGGGGAGTATTCTTGATTACAGTACCCCGCCGGTTGGTGACGGTGAGGCATATTTCATCATCACCGTAGCGACTCCTTTCAGAGTGAGTGCCGATATCTAAAAATGTTGCCGATTCAAGGCTTTCCATTGAGAATACGTAGCGGGGATCGGAGGAAGTGCCGAAGGACATAAAACCAAGGGGGCGCTGGGGAAGGGTGAAAAACCATTGGCGCTTGAAATCGGGGAGCTGATATGCGATCATCCCGCGCGGTGCATGGGGCCAATTTTCATCGGCCAGTACGTACAGCCGGTCTCCCTCGGAGCGAAGGGGAATAAAGCGTCCAATACCATCGGCCTGTTCGCTTTCGGTAAAGCCCCCAATGCTCCGGCCGAGCCCGTTGTATACCCGAATTTGTGCCCCTTTTTCGGTGTGGGAGCCAAAAAAAAGGTCCTGCTTCCCGTCGCCGTCGTAATCAGAAAAGACACCCGGTATAAGATTGTTCAGAGAGGGGGCAGAGCTGCTGAGAAGGACTCCCCCCAGACTGTAGGTGCGCAGGCGTTCTCCAGTAAAGAGCAAAACCTCCCACTTGTCACTTCCGAGCATATCGCCGATATAAAGCTGATTTGGCCTGTTGCGGGAAGGGGCTATCGACCGGCTCCATTCGAGGTCCCACTGCAAGGTATGGAGCAGGGGAATGTCATCGGGAGCGTTTCGACTGCACCCGGTAAGGGCAACAGAAAGGGCCCCAATGAGGGCAATTGTAAGGGCAACTGTAAGGGCCGGGGTAAGGCTTGGAAACTGCAGGACCGAGGGCGCCCGAAAAAGAGAGCCCTGTTCAGCATTCAGATATCGATGAAAAGGCATTACAGCTTTTTTGCCTCCCCTCCATCATATTTATAGATAAAAAGGGTGGTCCTGGTGGCGATAATCAATTCCTTCGGGCCGCGCTTATCGATGTTATGGGGAATTAGATATAAAATTTGGGCTTTTTCTGGTCCCCTTTGCTCTATTTCAAAAGAATAAAGCCGGTCGCCCCCTTCAGTCAGGGCGATTATGCGGTTTTCCGACCGGACGAAGATGGTTTGATTTCCGTTGTTGTAGATATCGGCAACTGCAAGAACATCCACTCCCCGGCACCCCTCCGGCAGGGAGACTCTGCGGAGAAACTTAAGGTCGGCATCTAAAATATCCACAAAGGGGGTGGTTTTCCAGCGGATCATACAACGGGGGCCTCTGTTCGAAGAGTGGTTGTATACAAGGGGGGCCGCTACCCGTTTGTTGTAGGGCCCTGCATAGGTGGTTGTAAATTGATTCTTCCCGGGGTCCCAAAGTTTTACCTTCGGATAACCTTCGTAGTAGCCGGCGCGTTTGTTTTCAATTTGGGCTACCCTCGGCGCTTTTCCCGGCCCCGGAGTATATGCAAAATGGAGCAGAGCCCCGGTGTTTGAATCTCCCTTGATAGGCCCTGAACCGGGGGCTTTGTCCCCTTGAAGGTCAATAATATGCTGAAAAAGAGATAAATCCGTCTCTAATGTTCCATCTTCATGTTCTATTTCTACTCCGTTTGAAACCGATGCTATGTTTAAAAACAGCGTGCTATTCACTATCGGGCTATAATAGAAGGAGAGCGGTTTCACCGCGCTTGGATAGAAAAACAGGGGCTTCCCGCTCCACCGGTCGATAGAGGCTACACCCCGGGGGAATTCCATATATCCGCTTCCTAGGGCAAGAAAAATTTGGTCCTCCGTCCAGGCAAAGGCTCCATTATACCCGTCGTAGGTGGGGAAAAGATGGGTGTCGAGAAGCAGCTTCCCGTCGCCCCCCAAAATTCTCAATCCCAGGGGGTCGTCGGTTAATTCCATAATATCGAGCATACCGTCCCCGTCGTAATCGATAGGTGCGGTATTGTAGCGGCTCTGTTGGTCTTTAAATGAGAAGCTGCGGGTGACTTGCAAGGTGTCGTCCAGGAGAAGGGCTTCTCCGCTGATCGAAGAGAAGTAAAAGATTTCATCAGTCCCGGCGGGATTTGCCAGATAATCCCCGGCGATAAGACGATAACTGCGATCGGTAGTCCTTTTATGTGCCGGCTGCGGTGCTCCGCTGCCGGACGCTGGATCACTCGCGTCCGGCGGATCAATGACATTTGTGTTGATGTATGCCTGGGAGCGATGCACTCCATGGGGGACCCCGATGGAGAAATCCTTCAAGTGTTTCGCATCTTCGGCTTTTCGGTGTACCTCTCTCAGATCAAGGCTATGATGGCGGCCGGGGGCCAGGGTAATGGGATGGGTGATGAGAGTATCATCGGTGGTTGTGACCGATACCTCGACCTCTCCGGAGGGAACCTCGAAAAAATGTCCGTCCCTGGCGGTCAGGGGAGCCCCCAGCGGGTCCATCCCTTTACATCTGAGGGATACCGGCAGGCCGGCGGGATCGGTGTATACGTTTAGGCTTGAGGGCGCGGGGCCCGAAGAATTAGCAGTGGGTTCGAAGAGATAGAGCCGGTCGCTCTGTACAAGGAGCTTGAAGCCCCCCTCGGCGGAAAAACTCCATTCTACATTGGAAATAATCCCCGGAAAGCCCCTGCTCCAGAGTATTTCAAGCTCGTTGTTTACCAAGTAAAGGCTAGTGCCGTCAGTAATGATAAGCGGGACTTCTTTAAGTGCATCCTTCGAGTTCCTTGTCTGGGACCGGCATGGTTCGACAATTCGTGCTGTGTGGGTATCACCGGATAGGGTGAGTTCTTCTGTTATCTCACCCTCCGCCGAAATTTTCTGCAGCACGCCCTCATGGTCCCAGGCGACAAAAATGGATGAATCCCGCTGGACGGCTGTTACAGAAGAGTTTTTCGGCCCTTCAATTTCAAAGTCCGTCCCAAGAAGTGTATCACCGTCAAATTTGTGAAGCTGAATACGGGGCCGTCCCTCGTAAAAACCGGAATAGCGTTGGAGCAGCACCAGCAATTTATCCTTTTCTTCAGTATCGAACCGAACAAATTTACTATCAACTGCGGCATATCCATCGGTATAGGGGGAGGGGAGTTCCAGTGGTGTGCCTACCGGCCGGCTGATATGCTCGGAGCCCTGGGTATCAAGGCTGAGTATTCTTGCCTGGTTGCGGGGTAGTGAATAGGGGGTTCGAACTTCCCTTCGTTCCTGGCTTAGGGGCACGGTAGAGAGAGCCAGCCGGGTCTCTGATGAATCAAAATCCAGCTGTTCTACAGCAGGGCCGAGGTGGACCTCCCAAAGGGGGCTGTTTTTTCCTATTTGATAGGCCCCGACAGTTTTAGGGGCAATATTGTAGTCCGACCCGCTAATATAATAGATAGTTCCATCCGTACCGGCATACGGTTTTACCCAGCCCCTTACCATTTCATGGAGCGTTAAGGAATGGATCTCACTGCCGGTCCCATTAAGCACCGTAATCTCTCCGGTACCGCTGTGGGAACTCCCTACAACTATTTCCTGTTTTCCGTCCTCGTCAAAGTCGAAGGAACAGCCGTATCCGTAGGGCCCTCCCTCCAGTTCAAAGCCGGCGGAAGCTTCTCCTTCGCAATTGTACACATCGACACGGTCGGGCCGGATTACTACTATCTCCTGTTCATCAGTACCGCGAACATCGGCAAAGAAAAAGGTATCCTGTACCGTCGTTACCGGCAGGGAGGACACACGTGTAAGACTATTGTATGATACTTTCTGCCGGTCCGCTGCATTCTGTTTTTCACAGCCCGTGGAGAGTGCGACTACAAGGGCTGCTAGAACTACTGTTGACGCTGTACCTATGCCCCTCTTACTCATGGTTCTCTCCCGCCGGCAGGCTTACATGCACGGTTGTTCCCGTGCCGGGGCTGCTTTCGATGGAGAGGTGTCCGTTGTTTTCCTGGACTAGGGCGGTGCAGGTGGAAAGGCCGAGCCCGAGGTTTGGGCCGCTGTTTCGGGTTGTAAAAAAGGGCATGGCAACATCTTTTTGCAGGGTTTTATCCATGCCGGGGCCGTTATCCCGAACTGTAAACGTGAAGGTATCCTCCTGCAGCCGTGCGGTAATACGGATATATCCTGGTTCACCCCGGGGGGCGGTACTGTCCTTGGGAGGGGCCGTCAAGGCTTCCTTGGCATTTTCTATTAGATGAGAACAGAGGGTCAGCAAATCCGCGGGTCGGCCGACAATCCGGAGGGGGCCTACAATATCAGCTTCAATCTCAATCCCCTTCGACCTCTTTAGGTTGTTATGCAGGTTAACACAGCTTTCTATTACCTCTGCGGCGTTGTAGGAATGGGGCTCTTGGGATGATCGGCTGGAAAACTCTTTGAGACGGCGGATTACTTCACCAATCCTATAAAAACCGTCCTTATATTCATGCAGAATTCCCTCTATATCATCGATCGCTTCTCTTATAGTAGGGTCCTGCTGAGGGACAGCCTTAATAAGAGTGTCCAGATCACGCTTTAAAAACATCAGGTTGCCCTGTAAAAAAGTCAGGGGGTTGTTAATTTCGTGGCTCAACTCCGAGCTCATTAAGGCGATGGAAATAAGTTTTTCCTGTTCAACCAGCCGCTTGGAGGAGGCGGTTAAGCGCTCATTCAGCTGTTTTTGTGTCTGTAACAGCTGCCGGGATTCTTTATGCTGGGCACTGATGACCTTAAGCATTCGGAAGCCTATAAATATAACCAGTACCTGCAGCAGAAAAAACCACAAGAAGATGTGTGAGGCATCACGGATTTGACTAATGAGCATCCATACGTAGAAAATCTCAACAACAACAGTTACTCCTGCTATAATAATATGCCGATAGAGCGAAACAAACGCCAGGACAATCGAAAAATTAAGAACCGCACTTACAATAAACAGGCCGTACAGTCCCAGCTCACCGAAGGCGAAGGGAAGCAGCTGTGTTACCTCATACACATTATATCCTATGTAAAGCATGAGGTAGGCGAGTTCCGTCCACCATGAAATCCGCCGCCGGGCGTAGAAGCCTGACAGAAGAACAGCCGAAGCGAGAACTGCAAGCATGACATTTCCGAGAATTACATCAGGGTATCGGGGGACCGACCAGTAAGAGAGCACCGCCTTCGCTGCGAGGAGTATTTCAAAAGCAACGAACCACAGCAGGGCCGCAAAGGGGCGCTGGGATATAAGCTGTTCCGACCGTATACCTTTAATGCACATAAATCCTGTAACGTTTCATCTTGTTTTTTAGGCCCTGACGACTGAGATTGAGAGATTCGGCGGTTTTTGTAATATTGTAATTTTTAAGCTTGAGGTGTTGTTCAATTATCCGTTGTTCTATCTCTGCGATTGTAGTCGGAAGGTCGATAGACTCCTTAGAAAAAACCTTTGCATCAATTAGCCTTGTGTTTGATTCAGAAGGGGGGTGCTCATGATATACATAGCCGTCCTCAATTAAGAGTTCCCGGACTATCCGCGTACTTACCTTCTCAATCGGCCACTGACGGTCCTGGAGCATCATTTTCTCCACAAAGGCCTCAAGTTCCCGAACGTTCCCATAAAAGGAGTACTGCATTAAGGTTTCTCGGACCCCCTCTTCAAACTCGGGGAGGGTGTACCCTTCGCGAATTGCGATTTCCTCCATAATCGGAATAATATCCTGGGGCCGCGCCCGCAGGGGCTGAATAGTGAGGGTAAGTGTATTAAGGCGGTAATAAAGATCCCTGCGGAATTTTTCCTTTTCTACAGCCTCGGAGAGGTTTCTGTTTGTTGCGGATATAAGGCGCACCTCAACCCTTCGTTCCTTTACACCCCCAACGGGAATAAAAGTGCCGAACTGAATAAAGCGCAAAATTTTAGACTGGAATTCGATAGGAAAATCGCCTATTTCATCTAAAAAGAGAGTCCCCCCGTCGGCAGTTTCGAGTATTCCCTTTTTTGCGGAAACAGCCCCGGTATACGCCCCCTTCACATGACCGAACAATTCACTTTCAAGCAACTGGGGAGAGAAGGCGGAACAGTTTACCGTAATAAAGCTCTTCTCCCTTCGGGGAGAAAGCTCATGGAGGGCACGGGCAATCAGCTCTTTGCCGGTGCCGGTTTCCCCTATCACAAGGACGGGGTTCTCGGAGTGGGCGAACATTTTGACCCGTTCTTTTAGGTGGACAGTATCGGGGTGAAAGCCCACGAAGCTTTCCAAAGAAGAGGACCTTGTACGTAATAAGCGGTTCTCCTTTTGGAGCCGGCGGTTTTGTTCTTCAAGTTCACGCTGCAGGTGATACCGCTCTTTTCGCTTTTCCAGCACCTCCTGTGCATGAAACACAGCTTGGCGCAGCTGGTTGGGGTGTATAGGTTTTACTAAATACTGGTAAATTGCCTGTGAATTTACCGCATCTATAAGATCATCGGTATCGGTAAAGGCCGAGATGACAATGGCGATAAAGTCGATTTCCCCTTGATTCTGCTTATCACTGCTCAGCTGGGCAACAAGGTCGAGGCCGGTTAATTCGGGCATTCTCTGGTCGGCAATAAGAATGTCAAAATGATTTTCCTTGGCAAATTCAAGGGCGTCTATTGGATTATTAAAAGTACGGACCTCATAATCCCCAAGAATTCTGGCGTATAGTTTTGTTATTCCAGGCTCATCATCAACAAGTAAGATAACCATTGCTAGTCCTAGGCTGCAGGGTACTGTTGGTACACACAGTAACACAGTGAAAAGGGGCTATCAAGTAAAAATGGCGATTTAGAGGCAAGGATGTAGTCGGCAGTGGTAATACCTTGTTCACACTGTACATATGTTAGCCGGTGTTTCTTACTCGGGCTCCCGAAGTTGCGCCGGCTTGTCAAGTTCGGCGGTGAACCATTCCGCCAGGGGGGCGGTGGGATGGTCAATTTTCAATACCCGAGACAGAGTGTAGGAGCACCAGGAAAACTTGTCCCGGGCTACTTCGGCGGTCCCTCCCCGTCCGGTACTCTGATAACTAAAAAACCCGTGGACCCCGTCTAAAAAGAGGCGTTTGGCATAGTTGTAATTTTTAATTTCCCAGGTAGTGGAAAGAAATTGCAGCGTGTGGCGACTGTAGGCGGAGAAAATGCGGGCAAAGTCGTCATCGTACAGCCGGCTCCAGTGAAAGATTGTGCGAAGAATGGTGGTGTTGCGACGTTTGAGTCCGCTCATTGTCCGAATACGGTGGTTATGCATGCCGCTGCTGAAGAAGGCCCTCAGCCCGAGATACACACATCCCCGGGGCGGCAGCTGATGGTCGAACCCCGCTTCCCGGACTAACTGCAGCGGGTCGAACCGGGAGGCCTGCCGCCCGGGGGGCCTCGCCCCGAATTCCGGCGCCTCCGGGGCGCCGGATTGACGAAATTGATTGGTCCGGACACTCTTTTCCGAACACATTAACAACCGCGAGCTTGCCTCCTCGTAGACCCTGCGGAGTTTGATGAACTCCTCGCCGGTCCCGCCGCCGGTGGCGTCGGGGTGGCAGCGCTTACTGAGGAGGCGGTAGAAGTGGTCCAGCTCCCGCAGGCTGTAGTTTTTTTGAGAAAGCAGTGATCGGAGTATATCCGCGGGGGTCGTCCTCTTTTCCATACCTGTTAAAAATAATATCATATTATGAAGATATTTTGTACATGGTAACGTAGGAGCACAGAGTGGAACAGCAACAGGCGGCTTTTCTTATTTTTGTTATGGTCACTACCTTTACTCCGGGGCCAAACAACGTGTCCTCCGCGAATTTAGCGGTACTCTACGGATTTAGGAGGACCCACTTGTATCGGCTGGGTATTTTTGCCGGTTTCGCACTACTGATGCTGCTCTGTGCGCTGGTGTCCGAAAGGGTGATGCAGTATTTTCCAACTGCGGAGGTGTATTTGCGGTATTTTGGTGCGGCCTACATTGTATATCTGGCACTAGGTACCTTGAGGAGTAGTTATCGGCTGGATGAAAGGAGTACCGAGGTCCCTCGCATGCCCTTTGTGAAGGGGATGCTGCTGCAGCTGTTGAATCCGAAGGTGCTTGTGTACGGGATTACGGTGTACTCAACGTACCTGATTGCACGGATCAAAGCGGTGTGGATGCTGCCGATTTCCGCACTGATCCTGGCCGTTCTTGCCCTCTGTTCAATCTCACTGTGGGCCCTTGCCGGAAGCGCAATAGGCCGTTTTGCCTCGCGGCGGCCGGTACGTCTGGTGCTGAACGGCGTGTTGTCACTGATGCTTCTGTTTTCGGCGTATCAGTTGTCGGGGCTTGGCGGGGTTTGAACCTCAGTGTGCCGCTGACGGGCGAGGTTGGTTATTTCTGCCTCTGCGTCTAACTGAAGGGCCATTTGAAGGGACTTTCTTGCCTGTTCGATACGGCCCTGCTGTTGGAGCGCTATTCCGTAGAGGTAGTAGCCTATCTGTTTGTGGCGGTCGGTTTCGGCGCTGTAGATATACTTCTGAAGCTTTTCGGCCGCACCATTGTAGTCCATGGCCTCAAGCAGAAGCCGTCCTTTGAGGAGCAGAAAGTCCGAATAGACCCGGCTGAATTCATTGGCCTGGTGGTGCCGGGCAATTTTGAGGGCCGGCCCCTTTTTCCCGCCCTTTAAGTAGGCCGCCGACAGATAGTACCAGTACTCACTTTCATCACTCAGGACTATAGGGTCAACCCTGTTTTCCAGAATATCTACCGCAGTGGAGAACTTGCCCCTTCTGTAGGCGGACACAGCTTCATCGAAGTTCATACTGTCTTCTTCTACCCATGTAAGCCCCCCGTCGCCGGATGCGTCGTCCCCCCGTACCCCCATAGCCTGGCTCAGGTCACGATCGCTTTCACCCCCCATTTCGGTAAAGCGGTTGAAGACGGAGGAGTAGAGGGTGATTTCTTTCTCAGGTTTTGCTTCAGCGAGGGCTTTGAGCCGGTATGTTCCGGCCTTTGAAAAAAAGAGGGAGGTGGAGGGACCACTGAACTCGGCAATGGCCCCGGGGGGGAGCCGTACTTCGCTGTCCATTGAGAGGGTTTCTCCAATTGTAAGAGGGGCCCAGCTGTCCGCTTCCTTGACCGATACCTCTCCGTCTTTGTAGATGAGCTGAACCTCAGCGGCCCACAAAACCGTTGCGGCTGATATGAGTAAGACTACAAAAAAGAGTATGTGCTTTTTCATGAGACCCTCCTGCACTACTATACACTATAACAGCTGTTGGTGAAAAAACAATTTTCTGTTGGCAGGTAGTTTCAGGAGAATACGAGAATACCTGTTTTGTTGAAGCTTTGTGAAGAAAAGCGCGGCCCGAAGGTACGTACAGGAGGAAGCTTTCCCTCCGGACCGCGCTGAACCGTGAGGGTTTTAACAGAGGCTGCCGGTATAGTAGCCGCGGAGTGTATGCCCCGCTGAGTTTGGCCTCGCGGGCCGGGAGGTTCCCATGATGCCGGGGAACTGCGGTGTCATTGCATATGCAACTTCCCGGGGGCTATGCTTACCCTTGACCGGAAGGCTCATGGCGTTTTTAGGTGTTCTTACGCTATTTTTTTCCATAATAAATCTCCTATTATTTTATGCCTGCCTCAATTTTTACTTGAGGGAGGGCAGCTTCAGCTTTTTTAACGGCTGCTTCGGGATATTCGTAGTCTTCGAGCTCGCCGGAGAGATAGGCCTGGTAGCTGGACATGTCGAAGTGTCCGTGGCCGGAGAGGTTGAAGAGGATGACTTTTTCCTGTCCGGTTTCGGTGCAGGCCTTGGCGGCGCGGATGGTCGAGGCGATGGCGTGGGCCGATTCGGGGGCAGGGATGATGCCTTCGGTTTTGGCGAAGAGCATGGCCGCTTCGAAGGTTTCGATTTGCTTGAGGGCTTCCGAGCGGACGACCCCGGCGTGTGTGAGGATGGAGACGATGGGTGCGGCGCCGTGGTAGCGGAGGCCGCCGGCGTGGACGGTGGGGGGTACAAAGTCGTGGCCCAGGGTGTACATGCGGGTGAGGGGGATGTATTTGCCGGCGTCGCCGTAGTCGAAGGCGTAGAGGCCCTTGCTGAGGGTGGGGCAGGCCAGGGGTTCGGAGGCGATGATGTCGATGTCGCGGCCGTTCATTTTGTCGAGGATGTAGGGGATGGCGATGCCGCCGAAGTTGCTGCCCCCGCCGTGGCAGCCGATGATGACGTCGGGCTGCAGGCCGAGGCTGTCGAGGACCTGTTTGGTTTCGTTGCCGATGACTGTTTGGTGCATCAGCACGTGGTTGAGGACCGAGCCGAGGGCGTAGTTGGTGCCCTCTTCGGCGGCGGCCAATTCAACGGCCTCGCTGATGGCCATGCCGAGGGAGCCGGGGTAGTTGTCCGGGTCCTCCAGGAGGCGGCGGCCGACTTCGGTGTTTTTGGAGGGGCTGGGCTGTACATCGCCGCCGTAGGTCTGCATCATGATGCGGCGGGCGGGTTTTTGATCGTAGCTGGCCCGGACCATAAAGACGCGGATGTCCATGCCGAAGCGCCCGCCGGCGAAGGAGAGGGCGCTGCCCCACTGGCCGGCGCCGGTTTCGGTGGTCAGGCGGGTGATGCCGGCCTGCTTGTTGTAATAGGCCTGGGGGATGGCGGTGTTGGGTTTGTGGCTGCCGGTGGGGCTGACCCCTTCGTGCTTAAAAAAGATTTTAGCGGGGGTGCCGAGGGCCCGCTCGAGGAACTTGGCCCGGATGAGGGGGGTGGGCCGATACAGCGAGTAGGCCTCGAGGATATCTTCGGGGATGTCGATTTCCGGTTTTTGGCTGACCTCCTGCTCGAGGAGGGAGTCGGGGAAGATGGACTGCATCGCCTCTAAGGGCACTGGGGTGCCGTCGGCGGGGTTGAGCATCGGCGCCAAGGGTTCGGGCAGGTTGGGGATGATGTTGGTCCACTTTTTGGGAATGTCCTCGGTTGCGAGTTGAAAGATTCGTCCGTCTGATTTCATGATGCTGCTCCTTTTGTGTTGTTCGGCCCGGAGGCGCTCTGTGCGGGCTCCGCGGCCGGCGGCCGGACGGTTTATGTGACCGTCGGGGCCATTTCTACCGCTGGTTGGCCGGTTTTTACCGGACGGTTTATGTGACCGCCGGCCTGGTTTTTTGGGGCCGGCCGGATACAAAAAAAGCCCGGCACCTATAAAGGCCCGGGCTCTTACTTGCCATAAAAAAACCGCGGGCGGTTACCTCTAATTGAGAGGACCCTCCGCGGCCTTACCGGAATACGCTTTTTCTAGCGGGGTCCGGAACGCGGTGCCTCTCCGCAATTCCGCCACCACCAGGAGTACATGGTTGTAATGTTTTTTAGAAATATTCTCTTGCTCATCGATTGTTACTATACATAGATACACCATTTTTGTCAAAGGGTTTTTGTTTTTTTTTGAAAATTTTCGCGTGGGGGGGGATGAGCAACTTTTGTACGGGCTGTGGCGGCAGATCAAATCAATGCTTTGAAGATCTCTACGGCAGGTTCGATGAGTGTGTCGGGAAAGTCGAAGCCGGTGGTGTGGAGGCCGGGGCTCTCTTCACCACTCCCGATGAAAAAGATACAGCCCTTGTGGTACTTGAGGTAGTATCCGAAATCTTCACTACCGCGGAAGGCTTCCGGCAGATGGCGGACCGGGATGCCGATCTGCCCGCAGGCGGCGGCCACTTTCTGGATGCTTTTGTTGGGATTCACGGTTTCCGGGAATACGTCGCTCTCCTCGCTGCGGTAGTGCAGGCCGTAGCGTGCAGCCTCCTGCCGGGCGTGCCCCTCGATGTCCTGTTGAAGGCGCTCGAGTTCTGCTTCGTACTGGGCCCGCAGGGTCAGGCGCAGCAGCCCCGAACCGGCGGAGGTGCCGAAGGCCTTCTCGCCGAGGACTACCTGCACGATGGTGCAGAGGACGGTGCCCTGGAGGTTTAGTCGGGCGGCGATATCCCTGATGTTCTCGAGTTGTTCGATGAGGCGGGCGATCGCAAAGGCGGGATTTATGCCTTCCTCCGGCATACTGGCATGTGACTGCTTTCCCTCGAAATACATGCTCAGACCTTTCGAAGCGAAATGAACGAGCCCCGTTTTGAGCCCAACCGAGCCTGTCGGCAGGCCGGGGAAGACATGAAAGGCGTAAATCTCTTCAATCTTATGGGAATGTGCATGTGCTTTTAGTGTGTCTGCGCACTCCCTGGCGCCGACGCCGATCTCTTCGGCGTGCTGAAAGATAAAGTATACGTCCCGTTCGGCGCCGCTGTGGTCGATTTCCAGCGCCAGCGCGGCCAGGGTGGCGGCATGCCCGTCGTGGCCGCATTTGTGGCCGACTCCCGGGGTTTCGGAGCGGTAGGCGGCATCGATGTTGTCCTCTACGGGCAGGGCGTCGAAATCGGCCCGGAAGGCTATTGGTGGGGTTTGATCCGGGGTTTGATCCGGGCCAAGGATCGAGGCGGGCGAGCGGTAACGGGCATAGAACCAGCGGCCCTGGTCGACTATCTCCAGTCGGGTATGGGTTTCAAGAAACCGCTGCAGGTGGGCCCGGGTCCATTCCTCCTGCATTGAGAGTTCCGGGTGCCGGTGGAGTGCGTGGCGCAGTTGAATTGCTGTTTTCAGGTTTTCAGGCTGCATTGGTTTTTCTCTTTTTATGGTGAGGAGTGTGCAGCAAGTGGGATTATGTCCGGTTCCCGGGCACAGCTGAGCCATATCTTTTTCATGTATATATGGTATTTCTGGATGATAGGGCTGTCAATATTTTTTGACTGCATGCGAATGCAAGGAGGTGAAAAATGCGAGTGTTTCGATTGTTCTTAAGCATTTTTCTTCTCAGGACAGTTGTGACGATTATAAGCTGAGGCTATTCAGGTAATTAGTGCAAGTGTGTTTTTTCTTATTCCGCCAAGACTGCTTCAATAATATCTGAGACAGCGGTGTCGAAGTTTTCCAAAAAGCTGCAGTCGATACAATTAATCTGTTCGAGCATACTTTTTGGAAAACTTTTCAGTCTAACTGCCAGATCCTCGTTTGTAAAACCCGCTTTTTGATGAGCTGCATTCAGGATTTCGGGCCATGAGAAATTGTAGTAGGTATAAATCAGTACAATGTCAAAGATATCTTTTGGATTGTCTCTACCGATTACTGCGGTGAGTTTGTTCGCCAATATATTTTCAATATTGTCAATGAGGTAGTTTTTCTCAGTTAAAACCGGATCCTTATAGCGGAAAGGGCCGTCATTTACAAAATCGATTTGAAGTTTTTTATTGACAATAAGTCTCAAGAAGTTCTTTGTTTCTACTTCAATAGAGATTATATGCGTGTTCTTGAGAGCTGCTCGAATATTGCGAAGGGCAAAGGCAAATCGAGGAGAATCATTAGCAAAAAAGTCCAAGTCATCGGAATATCGTTTAGCTTGGTAGAATCGGTTAAGACAAGTGCCTCCGGTTAAATAGAACTCTGCTTCGACGGCAAAAACTGCATCCAGCACTTGGTCCTGCAGGGCGTACATATCCTTTATGCGGTCCACTTGAGTTCACCTATTTTTAATTCCTTGTCTAGAAAGAATACCTCGGAAATATTTTTTCGCCGAAAGGCATGGTCGTAATTAAAGCTGGGAGGACGATACTCTTCTATCAATAAGCGCAGATCTTTATGGCTGAACAGCTGCAAATCGAGCAGATAATGGGAACTATTCAGAAGGATTTTCTCGAAGAGCTGCTTTTTCTTACGCAGATCATCTCCAGCAAGTATTTTTTGTAGTTCTTCTTTAGCTATGTTACTGTCCCAAAAACATTCTCGGATAATTCGATCATAGTTTGCCATATCTTTATCATACCAGTGCCGGCTACTGGGCGCAAGCCGGGAACGGTATGACCGTATGACCTGTACCTCTAATTTTGGAAGTCCTAGAACCTCCAAAACTAGAATTGGTGCGGTACGACGGACGCCGGGCTGTGGGCCTGCATGTGCTGCTCAAGACGGCGGGTGGAAAAAGTGCGGCCGTGGGCCGGGTAGATTCTACGAACACCAAGCTTCAGTACACTCCGCCATGAGCGGTAGACTTGCTCTATGTCTTCGTTGAACAGGGTACAGTATTGTGCGCCGGCAAAGTTGAGAAAGCGGGCTGCCATATCTCCGCAGAACAGAGTGCCCTCCGGCAGCAGCAGGGACTGGCTGTCGGAGGTGTGCCCCGGCGTATACACCGCTTCTGCCTGAAACCCGAGCAGCTCACTCAGGTCGCTGCGCTCTTTACTCAGCCGAATGTCCTGCGGCCGCAGGGTAAGCGGAGGAAAGCTCAAGTCCCACTTCGGGCTCATACGGCGTTTTAGGTGATAAAGGGCCCTGATACGGCGGTTCAGCAGAGTTCCGCCGGTGGAGGTGTTGTTGTGTCCGGCTGCCAGCAGCGGTTCAGCCTCCGCCCGGGTGATTATGATGACCGCCGGGTTTTCGTCTAACAAGCGGGCAGCAAAGCCGGCATGGTCGTCATGATGGTGGGTCAGAAACAAATATTTTATCTGCTCAATCTGCAACCCATTTCGATCAAGTTCCCGGCGAAATCTTTTGTACTCATTTTTATAGCCGGTATCGATCAAGGTATAGATTCCGCCTTCGCCCTGCAAAAGATACAGCCGGGTCATACTCAGTTTTATTATTTTCATAGTATACCTCCTGACAGCAGAAAGATTGCCCCGCCGTGGGAAAGCACCGCCGGCAGAAGCCCCCAGCGCATGCAAATCAGACCGGCAATTACTCCTTCGTATAGGGTAAACAGCAGCAGCGGGGCGCCGGCTGATGTAACGGTCACGGCCAGAAAGGCATGGCCGGCGGCGAAGGCTATACCCGACAGCAGGGCGGCCCGCAACCGGGGCAAGCCGAGATCGGTCTGTAGATAATCCTGAAGAAAGCCCCTGAAGAGCAGTTCTTCGTAAAAATTTCCTAGCAAAGCTACGGCGGCAATTGCCGGCAGAAGCACAGGTGCTACACCTCCGCCCCGCAGAGCTAGTGGTGTACCGGTATACACCAACAGAAGGGGGGCGGCGGTAAGTACGGCGCCTATCAGGCCGGCGGCCATTCCGGCGGCATTGGCGGCGGTCAGGCTCCAAGTAGAGTGGCAGTATGTTGGAATCTGCGGCTGCTTCGTCCGCACCTGCGGGCCCGTGTGGACAGGCGGTCTGCGAATCCACTCGATCCGTGCTCTCCACTGGGGTTCAGCCAGCAGCATAGCTCCCGCCGCCGCGCCGCTGCCGGCGGCAATCATCAGCAGTAAGACCCATGAATCGATAAAGCGAATCCAGAAAAAGCCTTCCGTACCGAAACTCCACAAGCCGAGGGGTGTCATTGTATCACGGATTACAATAAACAGGGCAATGAAGACGGTAATGCGGAGCCCGGTAGCCCGGCGCGGGAGTGCAGCGAGCAACAGAATCAGTGCCGCAATTCCCGGAGCGACTCTCAACCCATATGTGATCATTAAATCCATTGAAACCTCCATGGCTCTATAATATGAACTATTGTTCACATTTATCAAGAGTTAATACGAATAAAAGTTCACATTTTTAGATTTTTCTGCTACTCTGTTGTTCTGTCTGTGCAGTTGCTGGAAGTATCGCTTATCATTAGCAGCTCACCGAGAAAAGGAGCCTTGTGTGCAGAAAAAGCCCCGTATCCCGAAGCAGGACCGCAGCATTGCCACCAAACAGCAGCTGTTCCAGGCGGCCCTCGAGCTGTTTGCCGAGCAGGGGTATCATCATACTACTACCAAGAAGATTGCCGCCAGGGCGGGGATTGGGGTGGGTAGTTTCTATGCGTATTACAAAAACAAGAAAACTCTGTTCTTAGAGGTAATTCAGTATTATTACCAGCAGATACAGCAGACCGCCTTTCCGGGGAATCTTGACCACAGTGCCGTTGAAGAGCCCCGTGAGTTTCTCGGCACTCTTCTCCGGCAGCTCTATGACGCCCACGACATCTCGCCGAAGCTGCACCGGGAAATAACCGGCATGCGCTACAGCGACCCGGAGGTTGACCGGCTGATCAGCGCAGAGGAGACGAAAACGATCGGCGCTATCCGGCAACTGATCGAGCAATTGGGGCCCGCCCTGAGCGTAGACGATCCAGAGGCCGCGGCGTACATTGTGCACCGCTCGGCGGAGGAAGTGATACACTCCATAAAAATCTTCGGTTCTTCGGTGGAGTCGGAGCGGCTTCTGGCGGAGCTGCAGAGGATGCTGGGTCGATATTTGTGTGGGCCCTAGGGCCCTAGGGTTGATTAACAAAGGCTTTATAAATGTTAAATTTTTACGTAGGATGAGTGCTGTGAATGAACCCCACGTCGCCGACAGCGGCAACCAAGTACACGGCCGCCTGCAGATATTTACTCGGCCCGAGCAGGCCCGGCTGATCAGCCGGCCGAACCGCTTTGTAATGATAGTGGAGGATAAAAACGGGGTGCGACGGCGGGCCCATTGTCCGAATCCGGGGAAGCTGATCGAGTTTCTGCTGCCCGGCCAGCCCCTGCTCATCGAAGGGCATACGAATCCGGATAGGAGCACCGATTGTACCGTTGTTGCCGTTGAGTATAAGGGAAAGGTACTATTTCTGTATTCGGCCAAGGCGAACGACATCGCCTCTTCGCTGGTGCTTCCGCAGCTGCACCCGGCGGGAGAGATTGTTCCCGAGTGGAAGGTGGGCAATTCACGGTTTGACTTTCTCATCAGGGACCGGCAGGACCTGCTGGTGGAGGTAAAATCCTGCAGTCTTTCCGAGTACGGGGTGGCCATGTTTCCCGATACCGCCACCGCCCGGGGCAGCCGTCATGTGGAGGAGCTTAGCGGACTGGTATCTCGGGGCCACGCGGCGGAGGTGCTGTTTATTCTCTCCCATGAAGATACCCAGCGCTTCATGCCCAACCCCCATACCGACCCCCTGTTTTGTCAGGCCCTGCATCGGGCGAACAGTGTAATGCCGGTACGTGCCGTTTCGGTTCGTACTGACCGGCAGGGGTATGTGCAGGTAGTCAACCCCAATGTTCCCATCGATACTGCCACCCCGGCGCTGCGGGCCCGGGAAAACAGCGGGGTATACCTGCTGCTTATTCGGCTGGATGCCCCCTTTACCCTACCAGTACAGCGCATCGGCCGGCCCGTCCTGCAGCCGGGCTGGTATGTGTATGCCGGCAGCGCAAAAACCAACCTGCAGCAGCGAATTGCCCGGCACTTGCGTAAGAGAAAAAAAATGCACTGGCACATCGATTACCTGCTTCAGCAGAGTTCATCGGTAAAGGCTTTTCCGATTCGGACCGCCGAAGATCTGGAATGCACACTTGCCGGGGATATTTCTAAAAACGCCGATTCCCAGGTGAAGGGCTTCGGCTGCAGCGACTGCAGCTGTAACTCGCACCTGTTCTATTTTCCCGGGAATCCCCTGCACAACCGGGGAGTGCTGGATACCCTGTTTTATTATCGGCATGTGGGGTTTATGGATGCATAGCCACACTATTAATGTGGATAGCCACCGCCCCTTTGTGTGCAAGCGCCGCCGGTGTCCACCGGCTTGTCCCTTCATTCTAGTTCGAATTTCAACTCACTCTTTGTCCCGTTCTCTTTTTCGATAGAAAAGGTTCCTTCAAGTTGTTCAGCGAGCATCTTTACTAGAGTAAGTCCAAAACCCGGCGATTTATTTTTATCATTTCTTTCTTCTATACCCATGCCGTTGTCTCGAATGGTGAGGCTTACCAGATTTCCAGTCTTCTCGATTTCGATTACAATACGACCTTTATTCTTCTCTTTGAAGGCATACTTGAAAATGTTTGTTAAAAGCTCATTTAAAATGATGCCGAGGGGGATCGCAATTTTCGAACTGAGAGTACAATCGACAATTTTCTTTTCGATGTGTATATTTTGACTTTCAGGAAACACCGCAACAAGTGAATCTATCAGACTCTCGCTGTAGGTTTTTATGGAAACTTCCCGATACTCTTTGCCGATAAGCAGCTTTTCGTAAAGCATGCGAATGCTATCAACCCGGGAGATAGCGTCCTGCAATGCAGATTTAGCAAAAGCATTATCGGTAGAGCTTGCCTGCATAGACAGCAGGCCTTCAATTTGGGAAATATTGTTTTTTATGCGGTGGTGGACTTCCCTAAGAAGGATTTCTTTTTCCGAAAGCTGCCGATTTATTTCTTTTTCTGCCCGGGTGCGCTTGGCAATATCGCGGGAAAGCTTTATTTTGCTGTAACTAAGGGATGAAATCATATCGGCAAGCTTTGCGTAAAAGGCAATCGCCGAATTGACCGTTTTCCGGCTAAAGCGCGGAACGCGATCGAGGGCTTCGAGGTACTCCGTCTCATCAAATCCATACCGACGGGCCTGTCTTCTAAACAGCTCGTAGTCGATAGTCTCATCCTCGTAAAAAAACTGTCCAATATAAATATTACCCAGATGCTTTCCGTTCACCTCGATGGGGGTGGCTATGTCCCACATATTGTTCTTGCAATGGTAGGCTTTAAACGACCCCGCCGGTACACCACTTGAGAGGGCGAGATCGCTCTCTATGCAGTTTTTTGCAGTTTCTGGATGGGCCCGGTGGAACTTTTTGCATATATCCTGCCAAGCGACACCGACCAGTACCTTTCCGGAAGTGTCAAGTATAGCTCCGCCGATGTTCGAGAAGCTGTAAAAATCCTCCATCATTTTTTGTAATCCTTCGCAATCGATGATATCGGCAAGATTCAGAGCTTCAATATCCCCTTCGGGTTCAAGAATTGCCCCAAGTTTTTTTCTGACGGTCGCTTCGCTTTCTCTCAGCCGGTCCTCCGCGTACTTGCGTTCGGTGATGTCTCGGGTGGTGAATAAAATTTGTTCAGGGATGTTGTATCTATTATTTAGTAGTGTCCCTGTAGTTTCAAACCAGAGGTATTCCCCGTCAATTCGTTTATATCTGTATTCAACCTTGCGCGTTTCTTCTGATTGTAAAAATTCGGCAAATTCCTTTTTTACAAATGAGATATCCTCCGGATGGAGAAAATCCATAACGTTTTTACCGATTAGGTACTCAATGTCATACCCCAGAATTTCATGGGCCTTACCTGCTACCTTATAAGTACCCTCAAGATCGGTGAGGGCGATAAGATCGATGTTGTTATCGAAGATTCTCTCTAAGAGATTATTTTTTTCTTTTAGACTCTCTTCGACCTGTTTTCGCTGGGTAATATCATCAAAGGTAGCATAGACCTGGTAGGGTTTTTCTTCATCCGGATGATAAAGCGGTATAGCTGTAATTGAAAGCCAGATATATTCATTTTTTTCCGGTATAAATACAGCCCTGTCTACCGGACCCACCGTTTTTCCCGTCTGGAGCGCTTGCATTGCAGGGTGTTTGGAACCGTGCACCTCTTCGCCCTGCTCGTCAAGCATTTTCCAGCGCGGGTCAGTGGATGATTTCCCGTTCAATTGGTCAACAGTCAAACCAAGAATTTTCTCCGCCGCCGGGTTTGCAGAAATAATGGTACCGTCGGATGCTTGGTACACAACTCCGGTGGACATGGTCTCATAAAGTTGGCGATGCTCTTCTTCACTATGTTGTAGACTTTTCTGGGTGGTTTTTTGTTCCGTAATGTCACGCACCCATTCTACAAACATGGTCACATTGTTGTTTTCATCTACTACAGGAATAGCGCGGATATCTACCCACATGCCCTCGGGGAGTTCTGCTTCTCTCATCAAAGGCCGGCCGGTCTTAAGAACAGTTTTCGCCAGACAGTCAGGGCATATTTCATCCAGATCACGATAAGTTTTATAGCATTTGGTATGTATCCGGCGCTTGCTCTCCGGAACTTCGGCAAAACTTCGCCAATTACTGTAGAGGATATTCATATCAGGATCATGGATAGATATCATATCCGGCACAAGCTGAAGCACCGATCTGAAACGGTTATCGCTTTCGGCCAGGGAGGCTTCTCTCTTCCGAAGCTCATCTTCTGTAGATGTAAGTTCTTCGTTATATTCCTCCAGCTCTTCTGCAAGTGCATAGAGCTCCTGATTTCTTTTATTGTAACTGCGATAGGCCTCATAAAGTTTGAACGCCATTTTAATCGAGGCATTAAGCACAGTTGCCCCGGAGTTTTTTACCACATAGCCGTAGGAGCTAATTTTCTCGGTTTTTTCAACGACCTCCGGCTCGGTATGGGAGGACAAAAAGACCACCGGAATATCCCTCTTGTTTAGAATCTGTTCGGCAGCCTCTGTTCCGTCCATCCCCTTCCCCAGGTCGATATCCATGAGAATGAGAGAAATATCGTGGTCTGAGACTGCCGCTTCGATAGCCTTTTTTCCGCTATAGGCGGTAATAACCTCATAGCCGTATTTTTCGAGGGTTTTCGCCTCGTTCAAGGCAATGAGGGCCTCGTCTTCTACCAGAAGAATTTTTTTCCGCATGACGCTCCTGTTTTCTAGGAAGGTATATATATTACAGCAGTAATTACCAAATTATAGGATTAATAAGACTGTGAAGCAAGTTTTTCTCAAGTCCTTCAGGAAAGATGCGGGGGGCATGTGTGAGATGTGCGGTATCCCCGGTATCCCCACAGCGGGGCTACCGCACACAACGAAATGAATCTGTGATTCACTTACAGGAAAAATTTCTACGTAAAATTAAGCTAAGGGATTGTACATATGTTTACGTTAGTACAATGAGACAGGGAGGGCAAGCCGCTGCATACGCCGGCACGGGACGGCTGCTGCTCAAGCCACAATTTAAGCCGGCGCGGCGTTGCTCCCGACCTGTCCTCCGGCCCGCCTACGCTGCAGCAGAAACACAAGGCCGTAGACTATCAGTGCCACGACGGACACTACATAGCGGTAACTTTCGGCGATACCGAGGAGATTGGTGGTGTAGTAGGGCCGCAGCAGAATAAAGGTGGTCAGCAGCAGCAGCGCCCCCTCGTACCAGCGGTTCTTAGTGACAAAGTAGTTCTGGGTCAGGGCGGCAAAGCTGAACATCGCCACCAGGGTGGTAAAGAAAATCCAGCCGATCTTCCACCCGGTGGTGATATTCACCAGCAGCAGGTCGGTATTGAAAATAAACATAAAGGGCAGCAGGGCCGTGCGGATATCGTAGGTAAAGCCCTGAACCCCCGTGCGGATAGGATTCGACTTGGCGATTGCCGAGGCGGCAAAGGCCGCCAGCCCCACCGGCGGCGTATCGTCGGCCAGAATCCCAAAGAAAAACACAAACAGGTGGGCGGCGATAAGGGGGAACACCACCCCGGAGCG
>Ga0102934_1000578_pt1 | contig 24846 bp, 20 predicted proteins | sample SalPonR2_A_D1_MG_FD_78175 | JGI IMG/M metagenome (GOLD analysis project Ga0102934, IMG submission 78175) | Salt pond soil microbial communities from South San Francisco under conditions of wetland restoration - Salt Pond MetaG R2_A_D1_MG | ecosystem: Environmental > Aquatic > Marine > Intertidal... | reverse complement strand
TCATTCATGCTTTTGCACGGAACACAGCGACTCATGTCGCTGACTTTGTCGGATACGCTCTCCGCATTTCCCTCTCGTTCTTGTTATTCTCCTTCTTCGCTCCTCCACCACCTGTATACCCTCCCTCTCGCAGAACCCGCATGCGTCTTTCTGTTGGCGATGGGACGTAAATCCTTTGTCGCCGCCGCTTGCCCTGATCGACTCTTCCTATGGTCGGACGAAGACGAGGGGAAGCGAGAAGAAGGGAGAGAGCGCGAAATGAATCAACCGAAAACAGAAATGCCAGTAGTCCCTTTGCGGACGTTTGTGTCGAGCCCCTGGGCCCTCCAAATGGAAGCTTCTAGCAATGTAGTGAAGACAACAAAGGGCTCAGATGGAAAAGGGCAGACAGAGTCAGGGCGGGTGGTGGATGGAGCAATGATGGAGCCAAAGGATTGGCACAGTGGAGACGCGCCGTGCGATGTCGTGATGTTAGCGATCTGGCCGGAACTTGAGGAGAGGCATGCGATAGAGGACGATGATCAGGTAGCGTCACCCGTGATTATTGTGACAGGATGCAATCATGACGACTTGTTGCGGTGGTGGGATCTGAACGATGCGAAGGGTGGTACAATGGAAGAGGCAGTTGGCCATCCGCATCCCGCGACAGGCCCGCAGGCCGTTTGCACGGCCATTACACCTGCTTGCGTCAGCATCAAAAGAGGGGTTATGTGTGACGTAAGTCATCAGCGACGGAGCAAGGAAGAGCTGGCAAGTTTGGGAACCTTGTGCATGACACAGGCAGCGGGTATCCTCCTTTCGTCCCATCTGAACGGGTCTATGGTACTATGGCACGTCGGACAGCGACAAAGAGTGGCTTCCTTTCATAGGCTTCCTCTCTTTGAGTCATTGCTCCTGACAACGGTGGGATTGGATACAGTCGCATGCTATGAAAGAGAAATTGTTTATGCACGACGCGCGGCTGCTGTGGAACAAACGCCTTGGGTTTGAATAAGGAAAAAATGCGGTTGAACATTGGAATGGTAAGTACTGCGAAGCAATTCTTCTTTCTTAATCGAAGAAATTCTTAAAGTTTACTTACTTACAGCATGAAGCGGATGCCAGACGCGCATGGAGGAGAAATGAGCACCGTCGTCCACATTCAGCTCGTTTCGTCTTTAAAAGCCACCACTTCTTGTAGATAACAAAGTAACTAAGAAGGACGTTGCTCAAGTTTGCGCGTCGCCGCTATCACAACGTATCATGGAAAATTGATAATTTAGCAAAACTGGATTCGTTCTCATACACAAAACCACGACTCAAAAATCGTGTTACGTGGAAATGGTCATACACGATACCCTTTGTCACATCATGAGGCCCAACATTTACGACCTAACTTACAAGAATGTAGCACCATGCCTGGTTTTTGGTACTTAAACGGGCCACCACATCATTACCGGGATTTCTTGGGCATTGAAAGTGCAGTGAATTTTTGGGCGATTCAACGTCTTCATTTTGTAGATGTCAGACATAATATGTGTATTTAGTCTCAGAAATTCTCTGCAAAGGATTGGTTTAGCCTTATAGGCTTGTATTTATAACAATCAGTTAAGGGATACGAACAAGTTGCACGTTAACTTTTGCCCATGCATATGTTCTGAATCAGACATGTGTAAATGTGGGTACGATGATTCGTGATGTTCCTTCTTGAGGCCTGAGATTGCGAGATGATTTGACATGTCAAGTCAACGAAGTATAGGCATCATATGTGCCTGCAATCTAAAAGCGCTCGTCGTGTTGACAACCCGTTGAAGCTTGAGTTTCTATTCTACAGACTTGTGACAAGAGAAAAGATCGTCGGATAGAGAGACAAGGAGAAGGCATGATAGTTGATTTACTGACAACCTGTCCATCAGGGAAAGTCTTCGCTCATTATACACAAAAATCACGATGTAAAAACCCATGCACATGGAGCATGATCAACATGTTACCGTTCTTCACATCGTGAGACACAGATTTTTGAATTTAATTTACCATTCCGTGGTATCCTGCCAGGTTATTTGGTGACAGGCACCTGGAGAAAGCTTCAAAAAAGGCCACCATACAAGTATCGGGCTTTTTTCGACGGGGAAATTTTTGAGCGACTCAACGTCTCCACCGCTTAGATATTCAACATAGAATATGTATTCCCCTTTTGGTGCTTGGCAATACAAAAATACCTTCCCAAAGATTGCGTCGGCCTTTCGACTTGCTTGTATGGCAATCAGTCTGTCTGGGGGTATGGATAAAGTGCATGTTAAAGTCTGCCGACGCGTCCCTGCTTCCTGCTGAGTCAGGCATGTTCACGTGCTTGTGGGTGCGACGATACCTGAACAGTGCAATCAGGCATGAGATTAATAGATGCGTCCCCTACATGTCAAGTCAACGAAGCATATGCATCCTATGTAAGGGTTACGTACGTGAACGGAAGGGCACCAGATGATGTCGACGCTCAGGAGAATTCTCCTGCTGCAAAATCTCCGTTTCTACGGATAAATATGGCGTCTCAGGGCTGGAAGCACTTGGTAATTGTAACTCAATAAGCATCAACTCATCCTCCTCTGCATCATCTCGCAGCATGTCGGCAAACTCTGAAGAGCAATCTCAAGTTTTTCCGCATACGTTCACAGGGCACTTGTGTCCCCTGCAATCGGATATTTGTCCTGAGAAGACCCTATGCTTGGCAGCGGCTTCGTGCTCCGCGGATACCCCACATTGTCCTACGGTAGCTCAGCTCCTTTTTTTTCAAGAAAAGCACGTTTATGAATGTAGCAGTGAAGCAGTGCTCACCTTTGGACGCGTCACCGCCCGATTAAAAACCTCTGGCGAGCTTCAGCATGAGAGAGCCCTAGCCATAATGTACGTTGTGGCTGTTTACCTGGGTTTTGTCAGAAAGAGGAAACAAAATGCCATCGGGAGGAAATAACGGGGATGATTGCTTATTTCATGCAATAACTTTACGCTCTTTTTCACTTATTATCTGAAAACAATGTCCACGCAGTCATACATGGGACACAACTTCACGTGCACAACGTGTCGACGTCTCTTGCGGTGCAGCCAATTTAATTCTTCGTGCTCTGGCCAGTCTGAATAGTACCTACGCATCTCCTGTCCTGCAAGTCCCCGTTCGTTTCGGTACCTCTGTTGCCTGTTGCCCTGCGGGTGAGCTTTTAGAGGGCGTACACGTGCCCGCTTTTGTGGCTGAGTTAGATGAGGGAGCTACATCAGCGTCATGTGGCTTCATTTACACCGGTGGAGAATTTCGAATTTGGACTGATCTAAATTTCTCGGCAAGGTATTTTGATGCTGAGGAGGCAAATGTTTACCATATACAGGCAGGAGTCCTCCCATGCTACCTTTTTGGCTGCATAATCCATCGGACTTACCAAGAACAATTCTTTGACCGCTTAGCTGTACACATGCTGAAAGACAATACTGAAGAAAAAACCATGTCAATGGTGGCTCAAACGCTAGGAAGGGACCAGGTCGTCACGCAGAACCTTTTGCGCATCCGGTACGTGGTGCGAAATAGCGGCCATTACGCATGTCTAGCTTTGAATGTGCTTCCCATAGATTACCCTGGTGCCATGAACGGGGAATCGCCTGCTGCTACACCCTCTGCTTTGTCGTCGGTGATGCCACCAGCTGGGTTTCCCGATCCAGTCACGCAATTTTGTGTGCAGAGGGCGGCGTTACGACTTGGAGGAGAGGGGGGAGGGATTGGAGAAGCAGAGCGATTACATCGGTGTACGGCGGAAAGGGAGGAAGGCCTCTTACCTGATGGTCTTCAATTCTCAGCGACAGTAGAACCTGTACCGGTGAAGGGCGTTGAGGTCCCGGTCTCGTGTGTTTTAGTCACGGTAGACAAACACATGAACTCGGAGTTGTCGGCCACACCGGCTGGAATATACGATCAATATGCTAATACTAGCACTTCTACTGGGAGCACCTGTGGGAACAGAAGTCGAAGGAATGCTGCTTCACTTCGTGGTAGCACGAGCGTCCATGACTTCTTAAATGAATCTACCTTGCTTCGTGGGCAGACAGGAGCACACGTATCCGACGCAGCAGAGATTATTTACTACGATGTATCGGGTTCAATATCGCGCGCCCCCCGCAACGATAAGCAAGCTTGCGATCTTGATCGTCATGAGTGGAAGCTGCGCACATCGTGTAACAGCCCTTATCAGGCTGAAGACCAGCTTTTGCCGCGACTTGTATCAAATTGCCGAAAGAGCTGGAAGCTCAAGTGTCTTAAAAAAAGGAAACGGGACATTGGGATTGCACAGCAACGCAGTGATACTGAGTCAAACAGCCGGCAGAAATTTGGAAACAATCCCTCTCAGCAAGATGAGGTTAATCAGCGCAAAGAAGAAGAGGGCGAAAGAATGCAACGGCATTACGAGCTACAGTATCAGCATCTTCCCTCCAAAACCTCGGGCGATGAGACTAAGGAAACTCAAGATTCTAGGAAGCCGGAGCAGGCCAAATACCAGCGAGAGCATACAAAGTCCCAATTAAGTATCGCGGGTCTACAAAAAGTAGAGTCGAGTAAAGCCCTCGCCTCCGCCAACTGTACCACATTCTCATCTCCTGCCTTGTCTACATATTGGCAAAAGGGTTCTCCATCAGCACAGTATCGACACGCCCTCTATCCTGTGGTATTGGATCAAGCTGAGATTGACTTTGGAGCCATGCGTCTTCCTCTGTCCCCATCCTCTGATAATTTGCGTGCTCATGCTGAAGAATCGCACCTATCTCAGCGCTACGAACGATTAAATCTTGATATTCTTGACTATAATGACATTAATCTTGGTAGCTGTAGCAATGGGAATGACGGACCGAGTACTCACAATAAGTGTGAAGCAAGCCAAACGTATCTCGTTCCGTCCTGTAAGACTCCTCAGCACAACGTTGAGACCGCCTAAAGCCATGTAACAAGTTAGGACGATGTAAAGTAATATCCTCTCAGCTTCAACACTCAGAAGAAAAACTTTTTCTTTGAAAGCCTTTTTATCGGCACAATTGTAGTGACGCGAACATTTTATGACCGGTAAACAATGACATTGAGTCTTGAGAAATTTATTTTGGAGAGATGGGAGAACGGCGAATAGGGAAAGGAGGAAGCAATTACTTCCATGCCCATACTTGAATATCAGAGGCATTTTCCCCCTCGAGCCCGGCTAGAAGTTTGCTTCTTCGCTTTTATACAAACGAGTTGCATGCAAAGGACGAATGCAAGGGATAAGAAATTCCATTTCAATTGCAATTTCAGCTAGTGTAAGTCTTCCTGACATGAGCATTTGTTACTGTAGATACCGCTCTTTGACAAGAGTTTTCCTTCAACTTGGACATTTAAAGTCCATGCTGCATGGTCAGCTGCTCCTCAATACTTAGAGAATGATGAGTTTTTGTCTTATAGGAGTATATTAGCTCACGCTGCAAGGCAAGAAGGTTCGGAAAAAGGAACAGAATGCGCGTAAAAATGAAGTAAAAACAGTTTTTCCCGCTTAAATTTCCAATTTGAATTTCTTTCCTGCTGGGTTTCCCCTCCCCAATCCTGTAGCGTCATACGAGGAATTTCAGTAATAAATTTGAGTGCTTTGTATTGCCCATCGCATATCACGCACATGTTCACTATTAAGTACGAGTATATATAGCCGAAAAATCCTGGCCAAACGTCTTCCGAGCTGAAAATGTGGTTCTGAGGGCGCCTGCGTCCCGAATGTCGACAAATATCAAAGGTACTACCTACAGAATACTGATGCAAGGATTGTTTGGCTAATCAGCGACCCTCGTCATCAACAAAGCAAGAGCCTAATGACCTGCACGACAACATTGTGCTGGGGGTGGGGGGAGGTTTTGCCCTTGTCGGCGTTTATTCTGCTGTCCTCGTTGGCGATCATCCGGCAAGGGTAATTTTTATTTTTCGCATTTGTTTTGCATTTAATAAGATGAACTTACACAGACTGACGCCTTTGTATTTCAATCCAGAACCTCACATGTCATGCTGCGGTTTACATCGCTTCCGAAATCGCCCCGTGTGGCACCTTTGCGCCACCAACAGGATGGTTCCTCGCCACCCACAGCCCTTGCGCCAGAAAGCCCTCCCGGCAGCCGTCAATTGTTATGGAACCGAATGTTATTGAGCATTTTGGCTTTGTCACTTTTGTGGGGCACGTCATTGAATGCAGCCTCGCTTATCATGAGTTTTTTCGTGAACCTTCCTCCAGCCACCTTTCCAATTCAAGTCTGTAGAACGGCTGCTCGAGAAATTCATGCCCAGGCTACTGCGTATAAGCAATGTGCCGCCCGCCAAATGTTAGCGTGCGACAGAGATCTAGATGAAGCTGTCCGCAAAGAAAGCGCACGATCAAAATGGGCACATGAGCAAAATATCGCACGCCTTGAACTCGCGGAGTCCCTTCACAGGTAGTCACATCGGGTTGAGGGTGTCAGTTGCCACGGATTGAATTGTTCCTGCGTGATACTCATATCAATTAATGAATGTCAAATCAAATTTCGCAGCAACTGTGGAGCAGCACTAGTAGCGTCGCAGGCCGCTTTGCATGCTTGGCTTAAGCTTTCTTCTACTGAACTCCCGTACAGTCATAATGCCACGCAATGTTCTTTGGAGGACCAGACGCGTACCCGGGCCTTATTAGGCGATTCAAGCATTAGTAAATCGCAGGTGATGGCCTCATCCGCACAATTTAGCAAAGAAAGTAGAGGCACAGTTGCGCGACTAGCGGGATATGCTGTTGCTTTGAATGATTACAATATTCAATACGTGGCAAACAAAACGCAAGATTTTCGCTTGTCAGCTTTGCAGACTTTGACAGATATCAACAATTTGAGGCTTAAAACTATAAATGCAAGTTTTGATGGTCTTTTTGAAGGCTTTGGAGGCCTTGTCGCCTGTGTTGCTCCTGTTAAAAAAACCGATTCAGATAAGTGCACACTACTGGCTAACAGCGCCAGCCAGATGCTTAAGGATATGGTAAATGATTATCAATCGCTTTTTCAAGAAGCTGCTCAAGGGTTCAAAGCTTATAGAGACAATTGGTACGATGTGGCTGCGCGTAGCGAGGCTGCTTTTACTGCATTTTTAAAATTTTACAACGATGTACGCGACGGTATTCGTAGCATAGGTCTGAGCACAAGTGACTTCGGGAATATTTTTGACGTAAACTTTGACATCATGATGGTAGATCCCGGCCAGTTCTTGGATGGAATAGGTATTCTGTCGGATATCCCAGCGGTTCCTACACTCGAGGAGATTTCAAGCGCTCTTCAACAGGCGTGGGATGGGTACATCAAAAACCTGACAGGGGCGTCGATTGAGACGAGCTTGCGGGCCGCACAATGGGCGACGGCCCTGGAAGTATCCTTTGAAAGCTGGGATGTGACACCGGACGACTACAATCCACCTTCGTACACGAGTGCCAATGGATCTGTTGTAAGCATAGGGGCTGTAGCTGGGACGTATGACTCGCTGGCTGACGCCTTCGTTGCCCGGACAGCAACATCATTGGAAACCTTCGATAGCTACAATAATTACATCGAGAGTCTGACGGGGAACGACTCTTTTTCATCCAATGATTTCACCTCTTCAATGGACAACCTCCCGCGCTTCGATTTTTCTTTTATTTTGAAGTACGAATCATTTGTCGAGCCCGACTTTGATTGGGACTATTTTCTTCAACTTGTAAATTCGATTCCAGAGCTGGCCATGGTTACCGATATGATTTATCGTGTCTACAGCAGCATTCGTATCATCTTGCGTTTCAAGTCGCAATCCACGGGAATCAAGCTTCCCACGCTGGATGTAAGTCAAATCTCGATGCTGACCCGAGGGGCGAGTGCATGCGGGAACGCGTCGCAATCTTTGCATCCCCGCAAATTGCTTGCTTGGGTGCTCGCTTCACCCCACCTGCCTCGTATACTCCTTTACGCCTTTTTATTCCCCGTAGTTATCTCTGCCAGCGCTTTGTACGCTGTAGCTTATCGGAATTACCAGCGAGGTTGCGTGTACCGTTCGCAAAGTGGGACGTCTGTATCCCCATCTCCCACGGGTCAACATCCCTCATTTGCGACGCAAACGTTGTATTCTCTAGCTTTCAACGCTGCAGCCTACCAAGGGAATCAAGTCATGTATGATGGATTGAAGGACTACAACCAACGTCGTGCAGGATACTGTGCAGATCTTGGGAAAGCAGCCCAAAACTCACAATTAAATATAGCACGGTACATTTCAGCGTTACATAGTGCACACTCTGAAACACAAGAAAAAGTGCGCTTGATAGCTTCGTGCCTCAATGTCTCAGCGCTGGATTTGTCTTTCGAAAAAGGATGCTGTACCGTTTATGGCAATGGCACGCTTGCGGCGCCTTTCGACTCATCAAGTGAATCTTTTGGATATCCAGAATGTGAGAATGATGTTGGCTTTAATGCCAGTCCTACGTCGTGTCCTCTTAACACGAACTTTGCCCCGCCTCTACCTTTTCCACCTGTTTCTGTTAGCCTAGGCACGTCCTTTTGCCGGGCATCCCTAGATCGTACCGGATCTGCCGCGGATTCTGTATGGACCCTCGAAGATGGAGTTTTCAATTGCGACGTACTTCCTCCCTGCGTCCCGACGTGCTCAGGCCCGCACCCCGAGCTGCTACAAGTCTGGTCCCGCCATTGTGCCTGCAGCAGTGAATGGACCGTCCATAGCCTTGTCATGGCCGGCTCATTAGTTATGTTACTCTACCTCGTGGTGAATGTTGCCCGCAAACTTATCGTACGTGGGATAAGCCAAATCTACTGGCGCCTTCTTTCTGACGGCAAGATGAAAATCTTGGGATACTGTGACATGAATGGCCGGCTCTTATTTTCTTCGCGCAGTGGAACTCTTAAAGTGAAAAGCGGACAAATGGTGAACACCCATTCAAATCCAGTCAGCAGCGAGACATTGGAACTCGATAATTCTATCCCAAGCCCCGTCGGACCTTTAACCACTGCAAATTTTCAACGCAGCTCGGTAGAAGAGAATGATTTCTTAAACATCATAGAGGAGGAGAGAGCGCGCGTGGCATCCGTACGTGACCAAGCTAAGGCAGTCATGCGGGCATATGAGTGGGAAGGGCGAATGTTGATACTTTTGTCCATATTTTTACTGGTTGGAGGTTGTGTTTTATTGATCAAAACCCCGCAACATTTACAATATCGTCCATGAAATACGTAATAACTTTGATGACGATTAGTTGCAAAAATATGATCCTGAGGGTAGTTCTTTTCGCAAACAAATGTTGTATCGCATTTCGTCCCGTCGACTCTGTTGTAATGATGTTCCAACGACTATGTACCACCCAGTCGTGTTGCTTTCTCGTACTCGTATCCGCACACTTAATTCGGCCATTGTGCAAGAAGATCCAGGTTGAGAAGCTCTCCAAGACGCTTCTTCTCCAATTCAATGTCAAGCTTTCTTCCTGGAATGAATTTTTCGTCACCCTAGTGCATTGGTGTTGTAAATAAGCGAAGTGAAGGTGAAAAAATTCTTTCTATGCAACACAGACAAGACCATTTCGATGACGACATCCACCTCATTTCGCATCCCTTTGACATACAAAGAGGCGGCCTGAACGACAAAAGTGAAAACCAGCGACAACCTACCATCACTGCATCAACCACAGGCTTGATGACTCCGCGGGCCACCCAGCCGTCAATGCAACCAATGATCGGCGGACCGTTGTAGACAATTTGCATCCAATAGTTGTTGAAACGGTCAATCAGAGGCCAGTACCCTGAATAATAAAAGAGAAAAAAAGGACAATGATTAAACACAGTTGTTTCGTATTCATGAAGTACCCTGACCATACACACTTCGTGGACACGGTTATTTCACCTATCCCGTGATTATTTAGGGGTCCACTATCGCCCATTTCAAACCAATCACACATCCTCCTTCTGTCTCTCCCATCCCCTGTCACATTCCAAGCCGTGACTTCCTCTCCGTCTTCTGAGTCCTCTTTTTAAAAACCAATCAAGCATTCCATTTCACGCACCAAATACACCGGGGGAGGTATGGATGCTTTTCTCGTAGCACTCCAGCCGAAAAGGCTGCGGTTCCGGCAATGATCCCCAACATTCCAGCCAGTTGGCAAAAGAGTAATGACCTACAGCCATCCCCAGGCCCCAGCTTTTCTTGGAGGCTTTCACAACGGGGGAGGGTGTGTGGTCGCTCTCCATTTCTTTCACGATCTCTGCCGGCAACACCCGATGCAGGTACATCGACTCCAAGAACTTGTTATAGTCTTCCCCTGCAGGACGTAAGGAGACGATGCGATGGGCCCGCCGAGATAGGGAAAACAGAGAGGACCGCTTAGAAGGTCCTGTCGCATAACCCACGATACAGAAAATGAAAGCACCCATTTCCATGGGCTCCCCGCTCCCTCTTCCTTCACGCACCTGTCGTCCACAAACTACCAGCCAGCTCGGGATTTTGGCCCATGTCGTAGTAACTGTTGGTCATGCCCAGCTCCGCCAGCGTCTCCTCCAGCAGTTCCCGGATACTTCTACCCGAGGCGGCCACGGCCATGCCTCCCGCGATTTTCAAATGCAAGGACGAGTAATCCCAGACCGTTCCCGGTTCCCACCGGAGCTCCACCGTTTCGTACAACTCGCGCACGCACGCCAGGTAGTCCATGGAGGCATTGCGAAAGCAAGGAACGGAGGCGCCGTAGGTCAGCTGGTAATACCCGGAGGTGAACGAGAGCAGGTGTTTGAGCTGAACGCGGGAGCGGGGATCGGAGGAGTCGCGTGTCCACCAGGGGAAGAAAGTATGGCAGTAGTCGTTCAGTCTCAGGGCACCCGAGGCGACGACGCGCATGATCATTGTTCCCGACACCCACTTAGTGGTGCTTGCCACATCTAGGGGTTTAGTGGTAAGGGAGTCGGAATCAAAACCAGAATTGAATGCGGTCCATGTGCGACTTGTGTAACGTGCCGCAGGCCCTTCTAGTCCGCCAAACCCACCAGGGCTTGTGAACGGAAAGATCACCAAATAAGGCACGAAGTATACCGATTGAATCAGCACAACATCAGAAAATATGCAAGTTTTAACTCACTCATGACCGTATCCGTGTAAGAAATATTGCCCTTCTCGTACAGGTATTGAACGCCCGAGGAATTGGTTACTACCACCTATATTGTGGGTTGGGGTACTCTTAGGTCACTTCAGTTGATGAATAGCTATAAAGTTCGCCCGTCAACATGTTGAAGCCAGCTATTTTGTTTCTACAGCCCGTGTTTAAGTGCACAGAAAGAGGAGATCGAGAAGCACTCACCGCGAAGTCTTGCATGTGGTAGTCATTTATTGCCTGAGTCACCGGGGCCCAAGGGTCGTCGTCAACAACAGCGGTACCATCCGATGCAGCCACACCCTCAGGAAAATCTTGGAAAACTGGAACACCACCACGGACAGACAAGGAGCTGCCGTGACGGAAAACGAGGAGGAGGAAGCAGCAAACGAAGTGCGCGCACACGATTTGACCACCGCACCGGAACATGGTCATCGAAGGCACCCAAAAAATGAGCAAGAAGAAGCTCTACGTTGCAGGTCAGCCACCTGACAACTAAAGGACGGGAGGAAACTGTATAGAGACGGATGGGAGGGGTAAGAATGTTGACATGTAAGCCATGGAAGTACATGTCAGCGAAGCTTGCACTGAACACTAGAACTGCAAGTGAGCCAGCGCCACGATCGTCAGGCCTCTTTGCCTCCTATGTGCCTGATTTGTGGCCTTAAATCTCCCGGAACGTGCCAATGGACATGTCCAAGAAGGCTGGCACGCCAAGTCTGGTTGTTGGATGTGTTGTCTGGTGTCATGGGAGACTTCTGACGTTCGGTGGGATACTATACGTCACGAAACGTAAAGCATCATGATGTCCCGTTGACCCAGATTTTAAAGCTGTTGATCAGCCTACACCGTCCTTATCATTTCTGCGTGATGATAATACAAAATTTTATCTCAAGTACGACCTTAAAAAGCGCGACATGAACGTGGTGGGGTAATGCTGGCATTGTTATAACGTTACACTTCGCCCGGCTCCTCCGTCTGCATCTTGAGAGGAATTTACGAAAGGCTAATTCGCTCGTCAGTACAACATCCCATTTATTCTTGAAGAAGATTGTACCGTAGATATGCCAGAGTTATTTCCTTGTGCTTATTTCTATGATATCTCGAGCATTTTTCTCAATCGTTTGCAGTTAAGTTACACTTTACTATTTTTCTTGATATACATATCTTTGTAATCTATCGGCATCTCATCGTGCGATAGTGCATCTTTCTTGACAAAACAAAACATTGCGCGCTTAAAGCCTTCTGGTGCACGCGGAGGGATCCCAAGTTCTTCAACACTTTGGAAACCGATCGTCTCCAGCAGATCTTGGGTGAAAGGCGGTCGCAATCGCAACAGGGGAAAGTTTTCGCGTGACTCCTTCGAAGCGTTTTTCCTTTTGCGGTACGTTCGCCAAGCTTGCGGCTCTAGTATGAGACGGCCACCAGGGCGGAGCGCCTCGTACATTCGACGGAACAGCCGAAGCAGCGCTGAGTCCCCCCCTTGAAGATGTACATGCTTTGTCACGCTCAAACATGTGATGACGTCAAACTTTCGAGAAGCTTTTCCTCTACCTTCACCTCGCTCTAACCCTTCAATCTTCTTCACTCCCAACCCATCTTTTTGGACCGTCCACTTCATACCACTTAACTCCACGCCTTTATCCCTGTGTATCTCATCACTCTGCTTCATGCCGTCACTCAAGTAAGCCGTTTCACCACCCGCCTTCTTCCTCTTCTCCCGACCCTCCCAAATCATCCTCGGTACCCGCTCTGTCCCGCCATTCGTGATCCCATGCTCGCTCTCACTTCCTTCCATTCTTCTGTCTTCTGTCTCCTCTTCCTCAAGCGTATCCTGGGCAAAATCCTGACACAGGAAAGAGATATACTTATCGTGCTCCTTTCCATCCCTTGCTTTCGCCCATGCCAGCTTCTCCCTCGCCACCCGGATCAGCTCCTCGTCAATATCCACCCCTACCATGCATCGTGGCCGGTAGGACTCATAAATTTCCCACGCCACCTTTCCAGTGTTGGTTCCAACATCAAGACAATCTTTATGGACGAACCATTCAGGGCTAAGTAACTCGAGTCGGGCATCTTTGTTGCCCGCTCGTGTGTCCGAGCTGGTGGAGAAGGTAGACGCTGCAACAGGTCGACGACGGGCACCATAATAAGCACGGTACGATCCGTGGGCATGTCGTTGCCAGCGGAAAGATGAGGAAAGAGACCTCAATAACGAGCTAGAGGGGCTATCGGTGGAGTGCAAAGTACAGGAGGGCGATGGCAAGTGACCCATACGGATTCTATCGTCGCGCTTTAAAAAGCTTCTGCATGGCCCACTTTCCGCACTTCGGTTTTGCAACGCCAGGACACGTGGTCGAAATATCCTTGTATTGGTGCGCGGTGACTGACGTGAAGATAAAAGTGGTAGGTCCGGTTGTCTTGCAGCAATTTCTACAGACACAGCAGGCTGGGGAGGGAGTGAGGAGGTTACCATCTTTCCATAAAACGATAATGCTTTTCCAGCTCCTGAAAGTGTGGGTTTTCAAGAAAGCTGGGCTTCGTTATGTCTTTAACTAGATCTTTGCGTGGAATATCTCGACCCTGTGTAGTTTGGCGGGAGAGCACAATTGCGCACACGGCGTGATACATGAAATGAAGGAACGTGTTTCGGGGTCATATATACGGCGAGGGGTATCAAACAAAGTCTAAACCTCAGCTCACGTTGTCATCATGAAATCCAGATATTGATAAAGCCCTACACTTCCATTTGGTGAATGGGATTGCTGGAACGCTACCATGCCTCGCCTCATCGACAAAAAATCAACAACGTTCTGATGGTGGCTGGGTTCCTATCTCTCTCCGTCCCTTTGCTTGCAGAAGGCGTGCAATTCATTCTCCGCTTCCGTCGCCGCACTGGTAAATCAAATGTAACAATCGTATACTTACTCTGTAGGCCATGTGATAAGAAGAAAGCGGTTTTCGCAATGATTTTTTCAATTTCAAATCTCTGCGCCGTTTTTCCCTCCATGCGTTCCTCTTAGACGACAAGACTGTGACCCGAAGAGCACCCAGCAAGATCTACCGTGTCGTCGTGTCGGGCGGGCCATGTTCTGGCAAAACCTCGTCGCTTACTCACCTCCGTGACGCGTGCATGCATGCAGGATATGAAGTGTTAGTGGTCCCGGAGGTTCCCACGCTACTCATGCAAGGGGGAGCTCTTTACCCCGGGCTGGATGGTGGGCCTCGCCTTGTTGCGTTCGAAGTTGCGCTTATTCAATTGCAAATCCAAATGGAGGAGTCCTTCGCAATGATAGCGCGTTCGACGGGTCAACCTACTGTCATCCTGCATGACAGAGGAAGTGTAGATGTAGCGGCTTACTTAATGCCGTCGGACTGGCTAGCTGTCCTTTCGGCCTTGGGAGGACTCAGTACCTTAGACTTGGCGTCGCGGTACCATCAAGTTGTTCATCTTGTGACGGCAGCAGACGGAGCGCCTTCTTTTTACACCCTCAGGTATTTTCGCATCTATCCCTCTGTCTTGTCTCCCCGTTGTCCGCTCCCGACTTGGACTTTATCCTCGATGATCCAGGTAGAGAGAGGCTCGGAGGTGTGCGCTTGACATGTTTGTGTGCATGTTCTCACCTTCGTTACGTAGCCCTCGTCCTGTGCTACAGCTGGCAATTGTACTGTGGCATCTTTCAATCCAGCACGACACGTCGTTTTCACAAACGTTTTATTTCTTTTCTAACTGCCAGTTCAATGCTCTCATTATTTCCTCTTTTATGTATCGTAACATGGAACAGCAATAATGCTTCCCGCACCGAGTCCGCAAAAGATTCCCGTGTTATTGACCGTCGCATTAAATCGGCATGGAGTCTGCACCCACACCAAGTGATAATAGGAAATGAGACTGATTTTGCAGGAAAACTCGCGAAAGCCACAGATGTTGTACTAGTGGGGGCACACAAATTTTTCAGTGAGGCGTCGAAAGAGACAGGCGATATCGAGGAGGGAGGCTGTGGAGGAGGGGAAAATTTTGGGAGAAGGAGATTTAAGTAGTACATACTCGTTTGGTCTCAGCAAGGAATGTTTTCTTATTTTTCTTGGGATTGAGAGATACCTTCTATTATCAAGGCATTGTGTCCATCTCTAAATGGGCAGTGTATACCTTGGACGAAGTTCTCTTCCAGGACTTTTTGGTCGTCCCGATCGGCAATAAACTTGACTGAATGTTCTTTGCAGCATATGTAGTACATCCACAAATCTAATCACGCTTCCTCAGCGCAAAGGTTCCACTTTCTGGGGGGGGAGTGACGCGTACGTTACTGTCGGGTATTCGTCCGGGATTCGAGCTACACACTAAGCCAACCTGCAATGAAAGCTCTTGAGAAACCAGGCAAAAATATACCATCTCTCCAAAACGTGAGATTAGGATTGGTACATTACCCAGGCAATATCTTCCACTATGATGCCCGCCTTGAAAGGAAAAGAAAACGTCCACTTTTAAAAGAAGTTTTCGCCGGTCGGAAAGCCGAAGGGGGGTGTAACAACCTGCCTGGCGTGCACCTTCTTTCAGACGCGCGAAACCGGACATGCACACCACGGAGAAACAGATGGACCACAGGAGGTCGACGGTACGCTACGCGTGCATACGAGATGAAGGTCTTTTTGTGGAGGTCACATGCGTGGTGGATTCTTGGTTCGTCCGTGCTTTTTTAGGGGCTAATTCCCTCCCTTGAGCTGGTTCCCGCCCCCTACTGGGGACAAGGAGGGAAATTATCAATTTTCACCTGCCGAAATAGCCGTCAAGGATCATATGGGCAAGAGTATGAGAATTGATCACATTCAATCACGATTGTCATGCTTGTGCTTACCCGCGTAGAATTTTGCCCCCACCAGCCACCTTGGCAGTCCGTCCTTCTTTCTCTGCTCTTGCTGCCTGTTGATCAATTTTCCACTTCATTCATGTCTGCACATATACAGGATTGTCTATGACGTCTCTTGTGACATCATGGCTACGTTCGAGCGGCGAATTTGCCAATTACAGCGGAGCTGATACGCGGGATAACCGCAAATCTATGAAAGAATCAGTGGCCAGTCCACGGTCCGACGAGCGCAGTAACGACGGCTTTTCCAAATGCCGTCCTAGAACTTTCGCAGACATGGCGGAGGAAAACGAAGCGTTGCGGAAAGAAAATGAAATTTTGCAGAAGCAACTTGTGGACGAGAAAGAAAAGCATGCAGAGGAGGTCAAAGATCTGATGTATCGCTTGACGGAAGTAGAAAAACGCGCATCGGCGGCCGCTCTTGCAACTGGAGCGAAAGGCGTGAGTGTGGACGCGATTTGTGAAGAAACAAGCGATACAAAGAAAGAGAAAAAGATAGATGGTCAGGGAGGCATGCACGCAGGAGGGAAAGAAGAGGAGCCACTGGAGGATCCGTCTAGGAAGAGGGAAGGAGAGAAGGGCAGGTGTGACAGCATGCAGGAGAAATGGGAAGGGACGAGGCTGACGCGCGGTTCATTCAAGAAGAAGAACGATGAAGACGCCGTTGCCTGGACCTCAAACAACAGTATGGCCGGGAATTCCCCCTGTGCGGTCGTCCCGGTCGTGAATCATTTGAATGGTATAGACACGCATGCTCCTGGGACTGGGGGCCCACGACGGCCCCAGCAGGCGCGCATGATGCGTGAATTGAAGAGCATCGGTGCCTTGGACGAGGAGGCCACGGATGCACGGAATTCGCTGGATTTGCGGCGTTTGGTGGGCCTGGGAATGTGGAAATGGTTTGCGGTCGAGCAGGAGGAGGACAAGGGGGGCTGGAAGCAACGGCGGGAAGGCAATCGTCCCAAGATGTTGCAGTTCCTGGGTGTGTTCAAGAAGGTCAACATGCGGGCCAAGCCCGCTCCTCAGGTCCTGGTGGAGTTTCAGCAGCAACCCTGTGAATGGTGGTCCGTGGAGGGCCTTGTGAATGAGTACAGGGTCTCCACCGTCCGCGGCATCAACATGTTCTACTCCCGGGAGAAAGTGGCCGCTTTCCTGGAGCGGTTGGAGGGAGGGGAAGGGGTGCGGAAGAGGGGCGGGCGACAGACGGACCGAGGGGCGGGGACCGAGGAGGAGAAGGAGGACGGGGGGGAGGGAGGGAAGGAGGCCGGGACGGAGGAAGGGGGAAGCGGAGCAGTGGAGTGGAAAGAAAGGGGCACGCAGGCGCTCTCGGACGGCGTAGACGGAGGGGTAGGGGGGAAGCGGAAAGGGCGGAGCAGGTCCCGGCCAGGGTCTCCCAGGGATGCTTGCGGTGGCGGGAGGGCCGTCAAGCGAACCCGTCGCAGCACGTCTGCGGAGGAGCCCCCGTCGCACCCCGCCCTTCAAAATGGAGCAAATGCTCTCGGTCCTTATCTGCCTCATCCCATCCGGGCTCAGGCCGCTTCTGTCGCCCCCAGTGACGCCACCAAACCCATTCTTTGCCCGTCCTCCCCCAGTCTTTCCCTCCCTCCCGCTCCCGCGCCCTCCCCCTCCCCGAAACCCCGTCGGCCGGAGCATGAAATCCTTGACGCGTTCATCTCCTTGCACCTGCTCCCTCCCTCCTCCTCCCTGACCGCCCTTCGAAACTTCAAGTTGGAGCGCTTGACCGGGTACGGCCTGCGGGAGTACTGGCTGGTGCCGTCCGGGGGGGCCTTGAAGCCCCAACTGTACACAGCCCGCTTTGGCTCCAAGATCGAAGCCATGGTCGACACACAGACGGGCAAGACGAAAAAGATGATCGAGGCGGTTTACTCGGACCGGAGCCGGCATCATTTCGACATGCGGCGGCTCATCGACGGCTTCACAGGGACGGAGGGCACCGTGTCGAGGAAAGGTATTGTGGGCTTGTTGAGCAAGGAGGAGGTGGAGGACGTCTTTCGGGGCAAGAGGAAGCGGAGGCAAGGCCGACGGGGGGAGAAGAGGCGGCAAGGCTTAGGTCAAAGGGAAAAGGGATTGAAGGAGGAGGAAAAAAAACACGAGGGGGAAGAGCTTGCGGGAGTGAAAGGGGCCGGTGAGGGCAGCCAGGGGACGGTCCCGGGGGGGGAAGGGGAAAAGGACGATGACGATGGCGAGAGGAATTTGAGCATTGGAGTCGCTGTCAACGGGAGCCTGAAAAACGAAGGGAAGGGGGTAGGGGAGGAAGTGGAGAAGCAGGCATTGCCCGAGAGTGCGGAGAAGGGCTCCAAAGAAAGAGGTTTGCTGACGGCCTTGTCGATGATGCTACCGAATGCCTTGGGGGGACAAAAGAAGGAGGGTGATGAGAAGAGGGGAGAGGATGGTATGCTTGGCGTGGAGAAGGCCAGGTTGGAGTCGCACAGGTCACCAAGTTCCGGCACCGCATTGGCGGCAGCCGCCCGTATGGCTCTCAGCACGCGGATGGCTAGCAACGGCGTCCCCGCACCGCAGCTTCCCCAATCTCTCGTTGCTCCGTTTGCTCCCTTGCCGCCTTCGACATTTCCCTCTGCCCCTCTCGGACCGGTCGGTCCGACGGACGTCGTGGGCCCTGCTCGCGGTCACCCTCGACCATCGTCTCCGTCACAGAAAAGCGTCCGCACGACATGCAGCCCTGCTCCTGCCGGTCGCCCCTCCTTGCTCTCCCCCGGCCAAGGAGATCAGAAGGAGAAGTGCGAAGGGGAGGGGCCAACGGTGCTGCGAAGACAACAGCAAGCGCATAGGCACAAAGAGCAGGCCCTTGATCGACCCAGTGGCCAGCCTGTTACCCTTGCCGCCTTGGCAAGAGCGGCTGCGGTCTCAAAGCAACAGTTGAAGCATCTTCCACCGCGCCCACAAGAGCAAGCTTCAGTGAGGCAGCAGACATGAGGATAGGCAAGCTTTCTAGCCCTCGTTGGGTTTGCGAAGGTTTGCTTATTCGGTGATGTTTGGATGCAGGTGTTGCAATGAAATTTGAGAAGATAAGCGTGGAAATCATCCAAGAGGAGAAATGGCACGTCAAGAATGTCGGATCGACCCGCACAGCGCAATGAATGGAATGAATCTAGTAGTAAACATGACCGTGAAAGCTGTAGCCCGTTAAGCGGTGGGAAAGCAACTATTATCGGCTGGTTTTATGGAGCGTCATCATTTTTTCCCCCTTACATCTAGTATGAAAATCGGTACGGACCAACACATATTTTCGGGAAAGGGTTTCTGAACTGTAAAAGTCTCAATTGTCGTCCAGTAAGAAGTGTGATTGCTCCCAAAAAACAGCTCAGACCTCCCGAGCTGATGTCCTGCACATTTGATCCTGAGTTTCTACATTGTTATAGATAAGAAGCTCACTCAAGCTCAAAACCTGCATGTAAGCTTTCAACCACTGTTGTCGTTCAATACCCCCCACAAGCTGAGAAACATGGAACAGTAGTGCTTGAACATGAGGTTCTTCTTTTATCACTTCTATTATTCCGTTCCCACTGTGAACTTCTCTCGGGCATATTGCAACAGTCGCTGCGGGGTCGACGGCCCACTCCCACCATCTCTTGACCCCTTCTTCCGCGGACTGGTTCCGATGCTCACCATATTTGTAACCACCTCGGAAGCGAAAAAGGTTGCGGAGGGAGACGTAGAGGAGAGGACACGGCACGGGGTGTTGTCAGTGAGGCTGAGGGTGTTTCCCGGGCGAGAGAAAGTCAAAATCAAACATCCCTCTGTCTTGCTTTCAAAAGCCGCCTCACAGTAACAAAGGTAGTAATTCCAGCAGCGCACAAAAACGTCATCAAAGCCCTGAGTTTTCACCGCATGAAGACCGCGGTTGAACCTACGTCGCCATTCCCTGAGTGTCTCGGCGTAGTGAACGTCGATATTGATTAAACCCTCCAGACTGAGGGCGCTGTGCCGGGCCATTGCCTCCAACAGAGACGTAAGAGAGGGACAACAGGAGCCCGGGAAGACGATCGTATTGATAAAGTCGGTGCTTTTAAGGTAGTCCACGTAACTTGGAGGGTAAAGAGATCGAGTAATCTTCAGGTCAGGCCAGAAACATCAATATTTCTTAAATGATGTTTTTGAACCATTCACGCACAATGATTAGCCATGCCCCAATATAGGAACGAAGGGGAAAAGCAAGAAAAAACGTCGCACCTACCGGCTTTCAGGCGTGGTGATCGCCTCCATCACAAAGACTCCAGACGGTTTAAGCAGGCTGCCCACCGCGTGAAAATATTCGCCCAGGTGACTGTGCCCGACAGCTTCGATCATTTCACATGAAATAATCCGGTCGAATTCGCCGGGATGCCTTTCAAAAAGGTTGAGAGCAAGTGTTTGTCAGGAATTCGAATATGCAACTTGAACCCTTCATCAAAATGACATCCATCCCGTCTATCACCAGTGGGACATCCCCTTCTAGTACTTTTCATGCGCGAAAGAGCAGGCGCTTGGGAGACGCATCAACAGCATCCCAAAATGCGTACATTCGCCACCATCTCGGATCCGATGCTTTTCTCTGTCTTGGTAATTGTCACTTACCGGCGTGCGAACACCCTGTAGTCGACCAGCTCAAAATGGATCAAATGCTCGAGTCCTTTCGCCCGGACCTTCTCCTCGGCCAACGCCTTTTGCTCCTTGCTCAGGGTGATGCCCACTACCTTGCATCCAATCGTCTCCGCAGCCCGAATGGCGATCCCGCCCCAACCGAAGCCAATGTCGAGTAAGGTATGCTTTCTTTCGACTCGGCATGTCCGGATCAACGTATCAACCTTCCGAAGCTGCGCGTCTTCCAAGGAGCCTTTGAATGCCATAGAGTAGGAAGAGGGAGGAAAGGAGGACTTGACGACGACACCATTGCCATTTCCGGCGGGTACAAGGTCCGAAGAAGTAGCCTCAGCGGAGGCCGTGAGGGAGGAAGGGGTCAGCTCTAGGTGATATATGGCCGACGAGTACATCATGAGTGACTTGTCCAGCATGAGCGTGTAGAGATCGTTCCCAATGTCGTAATGCGCCGAGATGTTCTGCCGAGAGCCGGCCAATGAGTTGTCCATCGAGAGCCGGTACCGGAGGAAATTCAGGCCGTAGCCTATCCACGAGGTCAACAGTGCCGACACAGCGAACCTCTTCCCGCCAGAGGGGGCATCCCGATTCCGAATGAACAAGAGGAAGAGCCTGGTCAGCCCGTCGCTGTTCCACCCGGTCCCCTCGACTTCGAATTCGCCGGCCATGTAGGCACGCGCTAGCCCGAGGTCGTACTCTAGGGCAACGCGGACAAAAAACCACCAACTCTGCACCCGCAACACCACCGTCTCCTTCCTCCCCGCCGTCCGGTCCCCAAACCACAATTTATCTCCTGTCCCGGGTAGGCGCAGGACCAGGCATCCTTCTTGAATGGACGAGGCTAAAAAGTTGCGAATGGGAACGCAGGCTAATTGACCCAGCAAATCTTGGCAGCGTTCCCAAGTACTCCGTGCATTCATATGCGCTTTCACCATCGGGTACACGGGAGCCTCCGTCTCGGGCGGCATCCAGGCTGCCTTTTGACCGCTCAAGGCCGTCGCCACCTCCAAGCCTGAGCGTAAGCCGTCCTCGTGAAAGCCATGGCCCATCCAGGCCCCACAAAACCAGAGCCCGTCCTGACCCTGCACCTCGGTCATCCTGCGTTGGGCCGCTTCCGTCGCGGGGGTAAATTGCGGGTGGGACTCCCGGAGGATTTTGTGGGTCAATGCCCGGTCGGGGGGGAAGAGGGGGTTCAAGGAGACGAAGTAAGGAGTCTCGGTTTCAAGGTTCTGAAGCTGATTCAGCCAGTAAGTCACAAAAACAGGCTTCTCCCGACCCGGCCCGAGCATCCCTGCCGACGTGCCAATATAGTTCCAACTTCCCCACGCCTCCTTCTTGCGGGGCATCAGCCGCGGGTCGCTGTGCAGGTAGCACGCATTCGGCGCGTATTTGAAGGCCTCCAGGTACGGGGCCAGGCGGACCCGCTCTTCCCCCTCCAGCAACGCCAGGGACTGGTCGGGATGGCAGGCAAAAATCGCGTCGTCAAAGGTCTCGGCGTGGTAGCTCGCGTCCGTCACTTCTACCTTGCCTTTCCCATGCACCACCACCTTCTTCACGGGCGCATTCAAGCGGAGACGCTCCCCCAGCAGGGCAACAATTTTTTGCACGTAGGTCTGACTCCGCTGCGCCACTGTCTTCCATTGCGGCCGGTTGAAAAGCTGGAGCATGCAGTGGTTGTCCATGAAGGTCAAAAGCGCGTAGGCTGAGGCAGCCAGGACGTCCGCGGCCGACGACGACCAGAGTGCGGCGCACATGGGGACGATGTAGTAGTTGGTGAATTCAGGTCCGTATTTCTCCTTCTCGAGGAATTCAGCCAAAGTCCACGCCCGGCGCGGGTCCTCGGGTTCGGCTAGGAGAAGGTTAGATGCGGTGCGATTGAAGCGAAGCATGTCCTTGAGCATGGCTCGATAGACGGGCCCGGCCAAGGTTTTGACGGACTCTGAGCACCACTCGACTTTCCCGTCGTCCATGGAGACCGCGAAGCTCATGTTTGTGTTCTCGTCGTCCACGCCCAGCTCTGCGAAGAGTTCCACCAAGTTCGGGTAATTTTGATGGTTAAAAACCATGAAGCCTGTGTCGCACGCGATTATTTTGCCGTCTTCCTCCCGAACTAGCTCCGTGTGTGCATGACCGCCAGGAGTGCCGCTGGCCTCATATACTACCAGTTCTACTTCCTCACCAGGCGCAGCGCAGGTCAGCAAATGGTACGCGGCACCTAAACCTGCCACACCCGATCCTATTATGGCCACTTTACGTTTGCGCCCGTGCTCAAAACCTTTGTCGCGGGCGACCTTCGAGGCGATCTGCCGCCAAGCTTCTTGTATGTCCGCATGTTGCGGAGCCTTTTTTCGAACAGGAGGGGCGCCGAAGTAGACACTATTTTGGTTACCCATACTTTCGCACTTTGCAACAACTGCAAGTACTCACTGCAGTTCGTGATAGGGGAGATGAAAGGTATCAGACGTGGCATACAGGATCCCGGTGTGAGTTCAATGGAACACAACTTCGTGCCACAACTCAGGCCAGCTATAGCGGAAATATGTGTCCAAGAACATGAACACTCTTATGTCAGAGTAGGGATCGAGGCAGACCCTCATTCTGTACAGAAAAGAGGAACGCGGCTAGGGGTTTTTATCCAATGGGCATGGAGGAATGGCTACTGGAGCTTTTCTTCGACTCTCTTTGCTTCCTGCATGCCACCTTCCGGTAAAGAAAGCCACTGGCTATCCATCACATCCATGAGTTCAAGGCCTGAATCTCCTTTATGCAAAGCCCACGGCATAGCACATGAGACGGGCCAGCAAGGACGGTCCTCTAAGAGACAAGCCCCTGTCTTCGCCCACGCTCGCTTTCCCAGGAGGGAAAGTCACGGCCCTCCAAATCGTGTGCACATTTTGTCGGCGCCGATGCAAGCGGAGGGACGCTATGGCATTGAGAAGGCTGGACAATGCTTGTCGTCTTCTAGACAGGAGGTGTGGGCATTTTTTTCCTCTTACGTTGAAATTTTGAAGCTGATATATTTAGCAGAAAGCCCCTTCCTTCCCCCGCCTAATTGTGGCCGCTGTCTAGCACCCCCTTGCTCCTATCTACATGCAAGCAGAGAGCATTTCCTTTATGTGGCTGACTAATACGTGCCATTTTATTTTTCGTTTCACTTGTAGGGGACAGCGTCTTTTGTGAAGGCCCTAAAATTCGACATGGAGCAGTTTGCCCGATACCTCTAACCCCGACCCGGCTGCTCGCACGACCCGTCACTATTATATAATCATGGACCGTGGTTACTTCTCTGTGGACGCCATATTGGCCGCGGAAGATCGTGTCCCCGTCGTTTTCAATACCATGGCGGCCTCGCTCGGTTTCCTTGACCCTGCTTGCAAGGACGAGGATTTACCTGCCCGCTCGCGCGTGGAGCTTCCCCTATGGTTGGCTCTGGCTTTGCAGGCCAAAAACATGGTGCGCGTGGAGCTTCCGAGGCATTATTCGGCGCGCTTCAGGGAGGATTTGTTGGCGGGACCCGATGCCGTGGACATTCGAGAGCGCAGCGCCTTCTTCTACGAGACCGGGACGGCCCTCGCCCGTGTCAAGCGGGATGACCACCTGCAGCGCACGATGCGGATGGTCTTTGCCGGGCCCCGATTTCGGCACATTTTAGACGCTAGCTTGAACAGCGGAGGGGACGACATGACAGATTTCCTCCAGGATTTGCCCCACGCGGAACGAGCGTTGTTCCACGCCGGCTCCCAGGGCTCCAAGGCCCAGGAGGCGTACAAGAAGGGTACACACGCGCAGCTGGATATGGCCGAGGTTTTGAAAGGGGGGAGTGCCCCCGCGGATAGAACTGTGGGGGGCCAAGGAGGGAAAGAAAGCAATCCTTCGTTGTAAAGTGGGAGGGGGTGGCGGGACGAGGGGACGAGTCTGCCGTAGAGTCTGCCGGCTCGCTCGGAATGGAAAATGGAAGCAAGTGCCAGCACCGCACACAGGCATTGCAGTCAGACGTTCCCTTGCCACATGCCTGTGGACAGCGCGACCTGTGTGGACAGAAAATTACGAAACCTCGCCAACATCTGTCTCCACCACATGCTGCGCTCCGGATTGCTTTGATATTTTCTTTCTACAATCCAGCCACGTTCGCTCCCCTCCCTTCCTTATTTTTTCCATTTCATTCGGTAATTTGACGCCCCCCTTTCCTCCCACCCCCCTACCCCCCCCCTCACTTCCTC
>Ga0102934_1000577_pt1 | contig 24860 bp, 25 predicted proteins | sample SalPonR2_A_D1_MG_FD_78175 | JGI IMG/M metagenome (GOLD analysis project Ga0102934, IMG submission 78175) | Salt pond soil microbial communities from South San Francisco under conditions of wetland restoration - Salt Pond MetaG R2_A_D1_MG | ecosystem: Environmental > Aquatic > Marine > Intertidal... | reverse complement strand
TCGGCGGGAGGATCTGCTGCTGCTGCATCTTCAGCAGGAGGGGCTTCAGGCTCGGCGGGAGGATCTGCTGCTGCTGCATCTTCAGCAGGAGGGGCTTCAGGCTCGGCGGGAAGATCTGCTGCGTCTTCAGCAGGAGGGGCTTCAGGCTCGGCGGCATTATCGGCCTCTTTTGGGACTTCGCCCTCCTCCGCTGGCGAAATCATATGACAGTCGATTTGTGTGGTGAAAGGACCCACAGGCACTGGGAGGGAGATCAAGTGGGGAATAATCTGTGCGCGCAGGGACCCGTGAGCTTTGATTTGCGTGGTTAGACCATTCCCGACGCAGTCCTCCCCAATCTGAGAGATCTCCGATGCGTCCGTGTGAATCTCTGCCTTTAGCTGAAAGTTTCTGGACCTATGGGGTGGTACAGCGACAATTTTCTCGTGCGAAGCCGTGCCAACGTAGTGGCCTTGAAAATCTGTGCGTGCATAGATTTGATTGTGACATGAGTGCCGGGGGAGAGTGAAGACGGACCAATCGTGCTACACAAGGCCAAAAAGAGAAAGAAACTACCTACCGGTCAACTGCATAGCTACATCGCTAAATCGGAGAGGAAAGTTGTTGGGATTATTCACCTTCACATTTATGGCCTGCGTAAGAAAGACGTGTGGCATGGACGGAAGGGTTGAGGTAAGAGATGGGTGTAGGCGTCTGACTTTTGGCGCCCTACGCACATGGATCTTCAATTGTGTTAGAACACCGCCACTTCACACGTGCGACATCTCTCTCACGCCGCTTCCACTCTACCGATTTGGTTTTCCTTTTACTTCGAGCACTAGCTTTCTCTCCGTGTAAATTGTAATATGTACTTCCGATTTCAGTCCCGCTATCTGTAGCACCCCCATTACATACCACGTTGTAATCTGTTGCCGAGTGTGGACCATCTAACGTCGAGATGCGCAGAGAAGAGCCTTTTTCATAGGTTATTGTTGGCATTGTAAACCAAAGCACACGTTTGTATACAAGAATCCCAACTACTATGCTTGGCACGAGCAGAATAGCCAGCGTCCAGCCCAGGCATTTGCAACAAAAAGATTTATGAAACGGCGTCGTAGGATACGTAGAGATGTCAGAATCCCAGCTTCCTTTCGTCGTAGGTTCTGACTCTGTCCCATCGTAGAAAGACGACCCGTACGAAGACGAAACCCCACTCGAGCTACTAGATTTGCCACTGCCGCTGTCGCCCGACGATGACGTCCCTGAGGACGATGATGAAGAGCTTGAAGAAGATGGCTGATGGTCAGACTGCCCTCTTTCCAATGGCGAGATCAAATCGAGGGGCATATCTGTGTAGAGTTGCGCCATAATGCAGAGAAATAAGAGAAAGAACGTGCGAGGAACAAACAAGCCGTGCGCAGAGGGGGACTACGTGGATCGGATCGGCCGCACTTTGGATGGTTCTTTGCACCAGAACAGTCACAAAGAGCGTCGTCCAGGTTCTCTTACACACATAATTCGTGATAACAAAAGGCAATCTTTGCTCATTGTAGCGAAATGCGTCCGTCGAGAGTAGCGAGCGTTGTCCGTGACGCCATCTGAGGGCCGTCGACTGGCCTCCGATTTGAATTTGGCGCGAATGACGCCAGAAGCCGTTAAACGGTAACGCCTAGTTCTTGCCTCCCGTGCCCAACCTCCATGGCAAGGTTCCGGCTCCCGAGGCCTTCCCTCCTCACGCCGGGTCCGTGCTCGGGTTCAACATGGGCTAACAGCACATAACTTACTTTTCTGCTTGCTGATTCATCACTCATTATTGCTTTATCGTCCACGAGAGGGAATGGCGACATTGTTACGTGTCCTGATACTTGAAGCCTTTACTGTTCCATTCTCACCAGATAGCCGATAGCACAGTTATTGTCCATAGTTGATCTTCCTGCATGACTTTTAAAGACCTGGCAATTTTTGAGCTTGTAGAGGTTTAATTGCAACCTAGTCATCCGTGCGTGGAGGAAAACTTGTCCTTTGAACACCGTCCCCCCGTAGTCTGAATTTCCCTACCTTCCTTCCTCCACCTTCGAAGCTTCAGACACTTTCACAACGTTTGTCACCTGAAAACAAGCTATCCTCCATGGCTAAGCGGGCTTCATCTGCTGCTACCGAACTGGTACAGCCCAAGGGACCGTGCAATGCGTACATGTGGTTCAGTAATGATCCGAAGACGAAGGAACGGGTGAAAGAAACGCTTCCCAAAGAACACACGGTAAGCGGAAAAGAAGCCTCGAAGTACTGTTCTCATTTGATTTGAACAATTAGATGCATTCATAACATAGACACGGAATGCGAGGTTCTCGTGCTTTCAAAGAGAGATATAACGAGAAGAGAGGTTCACAGATTTCATTTCAACCCTTTCATATACTTTGCACCTCCACAGAACAAAGACATTCTATCCAAATGCGGGGAGATGTGGCGGACCATGAATGATCAGGACAAGGAAGTACGTGGGATTTATGATCTCCCCTGTCATGCTCTCTGCTCGCTATGATCCATCTCTGTGATCTTATTCTGAATGAGCTTTCCTGTAACGAGTAGATCCCAGCCTGTGATGCCTTTTATTTTTTCCATAAAGCCATATGCAGCACAGGCTGAGAAGGACAAAGCTCGCTTCGAAAAAGAAATGGATGCCTTTATCAAGGCCGGCGGCTCGAAAAAAGCGCGGAAGGGTGGCAGCGGAGGCAGCAAGGGCAAGACTGCTAAGCCCTCCCTCCCTTCCCGCACCACCATTTCTGATACTAAGAAACAAGAGAAAAAGGAAGGGAAAGGGGAGGAGGCCAGGGAGAAAAAGGGAAACGGAGGCCAAGGAGCGACGAAACCGAAGGCGCTTGATTTCGCATTTGAACATTTTATGGAGGCTGAGTTGAAGGCGGAAAAGCCCGAACTGAAGGGTAAAAGTGAGAAAGAAAAACAAATCTTTTTGAAAAAGAAATGGGACGAAATGGACGAGAGTCAAAAAAAGGGTAAGGCGGAGGGGCAATTGCGTAGATGACAGTGACGATCATTTCCTATGTATTAGCGTACCAATGTCGCCTGACGGTGACTTCGACGACACGTCGCCACCTTGATTCTTTCACGTTCATCCTCATCCACACCTCATGTGCCTTATACCAAAATCTGTGCTTTAATTTAAAGGTTGGACGTCCGCGGCCCCTGGAAGTGAGAACAAGGACGCCCTCGTTGCCAAAGGCGCGAAAGGCGTTCCCATGCCAGCGTCGCCCGCGACCACGGCGCAGCCAGAAGGGTCCGAAGAAGAGGTGGAGAAGGAAAGAGGAAAGGAGGACGGCGAGGATGAGATAGAGATGGAAGAGGAAGCAGGAGAGGGGGCGGGGAATGAGACCGAAGACGCCTGAAGACGCGCAACACAGCGCTGTATAAGTGATATATGCGCTCTGAAGATATGTGTATGTTTCAGGAGTGAGCTCAAAAAGCGAAAAAATCGAATAAAAAGACGCTTGGCACGGACCGGCTATGACGAGAGCATGAATGTCACGGGGTAGGCGAAATCAACCTTCGGGTGTCGAAGCCGATGTCTTTCGAGCATATTTTCAAATTGCGCCGTTTAAAACAAGAAGCAGCTGTGAAGCTTACAACGAGTGGGCTCGAGGAAGAATGGATATAACGAGGACAATACACCGACACGTAAGAAGCCAAGAATGACTACCTTACTAGTACAATACCGAACTAAAGATGAAAAAAAGGGGGAATAAAACCTTGTTTTACGCCAAAGACATCCATGTGCTGCTCCTCTTAAGTTAAAGAGAAAGACATCCGTGTGCTGCTCCTCTTAAGTTCCCTTTTCAGGCAAAGGGAATTTTTCAGCATGCAGCATACGCTAGTGAGTCGAGATACTTTGTTCCCAGAGACATCTAGTATGTGAGGAGAACAGGGGCTGCCCCTGAAAACCAGAACACTTGATGGAATCGGACGATCTTTTGCATTTATTTGCACGAACAACTTATTAAAGGCCCCCCTTCACCTACATTTTGGGTTGCATGCCTCTGCATGGGCCATGGAAGGATCGGATCGAGGCGGCCCAGGAGGTCACACGGGCTGGGCTTTTTGTGCAAACGGTATGCAGCTCTCGCTATCGGTTGACAGTAATAACTAGGACAAATCTGAATGCTTACGAGTAACTTTTAATGTGACAGCCAGTGATGTTGCGTGTTGAGTCCGGTCCGAGCGGAAAAGATGAGGCTTTGACCTCCCCCGTTGTTCGCCACAGATCAACACGACGGCTTCGCGCGCCAGTGTCTCGACCTCATCCTTCGTTGTTTCTGCAAATCTCTTTTCCATTGTCGACAATTGTCATCGCCCTTCCTCAAAGAACAGGAACAATTATCCCGGAGCCGTAACACGCTGTCGAATTGAACCAAGCATGTCTTCCCTATGCGATTTTTACCATCGTCGTCGCCGCCGGCGGGTTACTTGGCCGTTGCTAGCGGCTGCGGCCGCAGCTTCCTCGTCCAAAGTTGTACTGGCTGCCGCTGCCACAACCACGTCTCCTCCTCTTTCATCGCTCCCACCCGCTGCCCGCCGTGGCAGTCGTCGAGTGCCGGACGCGCCAATAAAGCCTTCGAGGACACAGGAGGGAAGAGAAGGGCACGCCCCCCAGGCCCTGGGAAGGAGGTCTTCGCGACAGGAAAGCAAGCCTTTAGGTGGTACAGATGGTACGACACGAAGGGCAAACGATAATAATATAGACAATACGGAAGAAAAACGGGTGCAGTTGCCCCAAGTATCGCTCCTGGACGAATACTTGCCCTTGCTCCTTGAAGACATTCAGGTCGTGGATCAAGAACTAGACCTTGAATTGCAGCAGATGTTCGAAGACTTGTACGCCTCGCCCGACCTTCCATCCCCACGGCGCCTCTCATCTCGGGAAGCCAAATCACAACGAAGGGGAATGGCATCTGCGTTCTCTGATGGTAAGGCAAGAAGAGGAGGCAGGGGGAAAGGGCCGGGGACCGGGGTCAGACGGGGAGGTCGCGGCCTGAGCGTGGGGCCTCCGAGCCTTGGAAATGAGGAGGAGCGGCAAGCATTACCCCCCCCCGTCCCAGACTGTGACATGCTAGAGGGGAAGGGGCAGCATCTGGAGGTTGGGGAGGGAGAGAGACGGCTGGAGGGTGCAAGGAGGAGGGGGGTTGCCATCTCGGCACAAGCCATCGGGCGCCTCCGACCTGTCGCGAGGGAGGACAAGGGACGGAAGTGCGGAGGGAGGGAGGAGGAAGAAGAGGAAGAGGCGGCTGCCGACGGCGGTCGGAGACGACGACCTCGGGGCAAGAAACCGACGGGCAAGAAGGCGCTCAGGGAAGGGGGGGCAGGAGCAGGCCAGGGCCAGGGGGGGGGAGTGAGGAGGCCAAAAAGCTCGACAACAAGGCCGACGTTTCCCTCCCGGACTGCGACCGGCAAAGCGCTGTCATCCAAGCCCCGGGCCAAGCCGGGCCTGTCCCTCGACCCATCCCCCGGCGCGTCTTCCCAGGGGCCCAAGGGGAAAAAAGCGCGAACCAGGCAGCGACGGCAGCTGCTTCGCCTAGACCGACCACAGCACCGGCTCGCAGGGTCCAGGGTACCGTTCCCGCCCACGGCCTGGGCCATGGCGGGCGCCTCACTTTCCGGGCTCGGGTGGGCCTGCCTGGCCGTCCGGCAGATTCAAGGGGCGGGCCTCGCCAGCCACTACACTTACCTATTGAACCCCACACAAGCCGTTTTCAGCCTCGTCCTTGGCCCCACCCTCCTCTTCATCCAGGCTGGGAAGGACCTTCTTTCCCCCTCGCCCTCCCAGCGCCCGCCCCTCGTCCTCCAAGTCCTCCTCCCCCTCGCCCTCCTTTTCGCCGCCACGGGCACGATCTTCTTGGCAAGGACCGGCCCCCCTGCGGTCATTGCGGTCGTCCTCGCTGCCGCCTGCCTCATCCAGAACGTGCCACATACGCAGCCACCGGTCGGGCGGCCCGATGGGGCGAGGAGCGACCTCGACGCGGGAAAGTGGCGTCGATCCCTCCTCAGCCTGATGGCTTCGGGGGCGCTCGCCGCACTCGTGGGGGTGGGTTTGCCACTGAGCATGGCCGAGCCGGGCCGCCTCCTTCGCCTCTCGCCCCCCGTGTCTTCCTCGGGACCTGTCTGGAGCGTCCGGTTGGGGGCGTTGACGGCGGCGGTGTGGTTGAGTCAGATGGCCGTGACGACCTTCCGGGACGCCCAAGCCCGCCAGGAGGTGTGGGGGGAGGAAGAGGAAGAGGAGGAGGTGGGAGGGCAGGGACGATTGACGCGCACTGGGAGGCATGTGCGAGCGTTGGGCGCCTGCTCGGCCATGGCGCTAGTGGTGAGCGGGGTTGGACCGGGCGCGGTGCTGGGCAGCCTGCTGCACTTACTGCTCCTCTCACATCTGACGTCGGGTGAGGGGGAGCGGTCAATAGCTGGGAAAGCGTTGGCGGAGGTGCAGGGCGGGATATGGGCCGTCATGGCCTCCGTGTTGGGCGACGTGATCGCCTTGCCGGCTTTCAAGGAGGTGGGAGAGGCCGGATGGGAAGAAAAAGGCCGGGGGGCAGGGCAGGAAAGGGGGCTTACCGACGAAGAAAGGGACGGTCTGTCTACGTTGGCCGCAGCTTTGAGAGAACAACAACAGAAGAAGCAGGAAGGGTATCTCAGGAGCCCGGATGCGGAGAGTGACGAGCAGGCGAGCGCGCTCTTTGGCCCCTCTGTTATTGACGGTTGAAGTATTGCTAATGCAGCAGTCCAGGTGGACGATCAAACCGACCGGCATCTGTCATGTGGAGAAAAGCCGGGGAGTCCGGTGAGGGAGTTTCGGCGTCCCGTTTAGTTTTGGCATGAGAGAAGCGGTCCTGTCGTGCACGCTCCAGGGGCAGGGATGAAGCCAAAGAGAGGCCATCCCCATGTTATTTATTGTTGATTTTTTCTTCAGCTGTCGAGCAGGAGGCTTTATGATAGAAATGAAAGGTATGAGAGCTTTTCTCAGCCGAAATGGCACACGAGGCGCTTTCTCCTCCGGCGGCGCGTTTCATAACTTGGTAACGACTTTAATTGCTTTCGTTTGGCATATTCTTTGTTATATTTGAAGGTCCTTCCCCGGCACTTCTGTCAATTGTGGTCGAGCTCTAGCGACGACTGATTGAGCGATCAGGACTCAGAAGCGGCTACTGCATGACTCCCGCCCACACGCATTGGCTTTTACTATGCATCATTCTGTACATTTCATTGAGTCCCCTCTGTCATGCATTCTACCAGAATCATCATGCTCAAACGACAAACATTATAACCCCCACTCAGATTACTGTCCTTCCCCTGTCTCCGTCATCCCAGCATCTTCCCCCCCCAGCACCCTTAAATTTTAATGATTCTCACGACGCACCCGTAGAGAAGGACGCAGGCATGACTGTCGAGCACGTGCTGTCCCGTTCCCTCTGTCCCCCTGGCGACTCGATGATGGTGGACAGGTGGGAGGGCAGAGACCGCAAGAGGAAGCCGGACACCCGCTCGCTTACAGTCTGCTCGGTTTGATCTCTCGAGTTCGCCTCCGATCCTGCACCGGAGAAAGATAGTCTACCCCTTCTTGCTGCGCCCCGATTCTTCTCTTTGAGGTGCGACCACACCATGCAGAGGGCGAACAAGAGTAGGCAGAGGCCCAAGTAGAGCGACAACGTCCACGTCGCCGAGGGAAGAGCTTGTGAGGGGACAATCGCGAATAAGACTGTGGGGAGCCACTCGAGGACGACGCTTGATGCAGTCAATATCCCGCAGAAGGTGCCCACCCCTACTTGTGTCACCATCGCAGTCTGTTGTTGGGAGCTGTTTGGCCATATTGTGCTGGCTAAGATGCCTTTTTCGTAGGTAGATATAAACCCCACGCAGAAACCAACAATGCCGGCGATGGAATAAAGCATCCCCTCATCCCGCGAAAAGGCGCTCAAAGGATCTGTGGAATCTGCTACGTCTGTGGGGGCGGCCGCACAAGCGACAATCAAAACCGCCAACGCGATACCTAGTGGAGGGAGTTCGGGTGCGTCCAACGGGTCAGGGCGTGCGCGGAACTCTTCAGCAAATGACGGCGTGAGGTCCTGTTCCACACGTGCCGCTGCAATCGCTGCGCCAAGCGCCGAAGCTGTCGAGGCGGAGGACGCACGACGGAGCCGAGAGACGTCCTGCTGCTTCTGTACTCGGGAGTATTGAGCGGAAAGATACCCTAGCGTCAAGCTCATACCGAGGAGGGAGGTGGCAAAAGCTACAACAACCGCCTTGCATGCGATGTCTATTTTCAAGTCTAAGCTTTGTAGAATGTAGGTAGTGGCAAGATACGAGAGGCAGCGAATGCCTCCCTGGTAGAACATGCGCACGAACAGGAATCGCACAATGAAGGGAGGGCTGAGAGAGACGACACAGGCCAGGGCGCCAGGGCGCAGAGCACGAAAACAGGCTGCCATGCCGAAATTAGGCGTCCGCACATCCCCTTGCGGGGTTTCGTGACCTTCAGAGGTGCCAGCTCCAGAGCGGGGTCGACTCGAAGAGGAGGCGCTGACCACCACTTGCTGTCGTCGCTGCGTTCTTTTCATATTTATTCCATCCCACGAGAAACATAATCGCGCAAACATAATACAGAGACTGGCGGTCAGGTTGACCAGGACAGTCGAGATGCATGCGTATCGCGTAGTGGTTTGTGGATTCGTCCCCAGCGCCATGGACAGTATCAGATTAGGAGCTCCGACAAGGAGGGTGGCGAGGCCTACGCCCACCAAGCTTGCCTTCCCGTTCAGAAGGGCAGCGGCATCACTGTAAGGTCGCGAGTGCATGTGGCTCAAATCTGCCAGAAGAAATCCCGTCAAAGTTTCGGCTGCAACAATCATCCCGCCCCCCACAGCCACCACGGCGGTCCACGACACGTGCTGCCTGTTTGCAGGAGAAGGTGGCGAGAGTAGAACGAAAGCCACGACCGGGCCCACACACGAAGCCGCCAGAAAGACAAAGACCAACGCATGACTTTTGCTCCCGGCGCTCAGAACATCATAGAGGGCCCCCCAAAACGGGGTAAATACAGCGATGATGACCAAGTAGCACATGTAAACTATGCTTAGGGGTTCTCGTACGAAGAGGTGACCCTGAAGCAAGCCAGGACTATCGAGCGTGGGACCTCGTTCCATGACTAAGGGCAGCAGGAAAGCAAGGATGAAAATACGAGTGGTGCTCTTAAGTGTATGCGCTCTGATATGACAAATGTGAGGGTTGAGAAGTCAGGTGAGAGACCATCGAGTTTCTTTGAAAGATACCTCACGGCCCAGCGTTTTTTGGCGGTTATGCAAACTTACGCATATATGGGAAAATGTCGTGTTGTTCTGTTAGAGGAAGAACTATCGATCACATTTGTTTGAGAGGTTTCGAGACGGGAGCCTTTGCGCACTGTCAGATCAACGTAAAAAAGATTTTGTTGGTTCTCCGTTTCTGGCCTTAGAGAAGGCTTTTGTACGTCGTTGCCTGGAAGCCCGCCGGTTTGCTCATAGTGTGGTCGAGAATTACTTTGTGGGCGTATTGGAGTCATCTCTTCTATAGGCTGGGAAGAATTCGACGAAAAGGGGCTAACTTCATTGACCGGTATGCCACTTTGGTCTTGAGGCATGGCAGACGATCCGGCCAATCCGGAGGGACAACCCCTTTCGTTGGGCATACAGTGCTGTTTGAGATAGTGTATCGTGTGTGAGAAACAAAAACCTGCGTGTCTTGATGTTGCACTGTGCAAAGTCGTAAACCATGTTTACTGATGACGGGTCGATAAGATGTCTACCAGGCTACACAGAAATGCAGAGGGTTGGGCGTCTGGACCCATTGGCAAATCAAACCTACGATCGCTATTCAACTATGCATGTAGATTTGAGACACTCGGGACTCTTATAACAAACAGGAAAATCTAGCGTTGAAGACGATACGCAGCTTCTTTATTTAAGAGCCAGCTAGTATCTGGTTTTGCCTCTCAACATAACAAGCACTCTTGCCCAGAATCTCGCTTGAATATTGAGAATCAAAACGCGCGATTATGCATTCCGCTGAACAACTGAACCCAAAGCAAACAACGTTGCAAAGCGTAAAGCGGAAATTTATTCCTTAGAGAACAATATAAGGATGATATCAGACAGACCGTTTAGAACCGTTTCTTGAAACGGTTTACGGAGCAAGACGGATTACAGGCCCGACTGCCCATCGATCAAGCATTTAAATACTCGTTCTCAATGACTTTCGCCACGATCAGCACAACAAATATATATACATATATTTATATACATGACTTTTAGCTGACTTGGACGGGAAAATTTAAAAAAGACGACGTGTCTCTAATTTTGGGTCGAGTTAGAAACAATATTCCTTACTTTTTTAAAACTTCATATGGATTCCGGCCCATTGCTTTCACAAATTTAACTAAATAGAGTTTAACTTCGATTATCCTTCAAGTGAGGTCATACATATTAAGTCAATCAGCATCAGATTGTAATTTTTAGCGTTCAACTACTTCAAAAAGTGCGCGACAGCGAAGCGAATGGAAAGTGAGACAAGAGGAAGCCTGGCTGTATTGAAATCAATGCCATGTATCTTACCAGATAAGAGATGCCACAAAAATAAGAACAAATTTGCAATCGATTGCATTAGCCATAACTGAAGCATAAAGTCCAATTTTATTATTTTGCACGATTATTTTGCACGATATTCTCATACGCCACAGCCTTTACTGCTCCCGCTTGATAAATGACGGCGAAAGTGGCGTGCACATTGAGTTTTGATTAACAATTCTGTATGTGTATCGACATTAGATGGTGTAGATGGACTGCTTTCTGATGTAAGCGTCGGGAAAAATAACAAGGCCCTGGGAGGTACAATTTGCCCTGAGAGGTACAAATATTATATAATCGATCTCACATTTCAGGCACGAACCTTCCCTCTGGTTGCCATTACGATATCCTGATCATGTCCGCATAAACATTTGATTTTCTGACGTTATTGATAAGTTACCATTTTCTTAAGATCTGTGTGTGTACCTGAATTACAATAATGGAAATTCTTGATTCTTACTGGTGACCTTGACCGACACAAGGGCAGTATGCTAGAAAATCATTCAAAAACAAAGTCTTTTTTTTTGTTTCCAGCAAAATAATAACAAAGCACACGTCGCACGCATGTTGGAATTGACTTCAGTAGCCTCCCCGAGCTGTTAGAGTGGATACACGTGAAGATGGGAATAAATAAGTCAGGTTCCCGGGTAGGCTTTCAAGCTACGAGGAAGAAGATGGAAGTACTACTTTAGTAAAAGGATCGTGGACTGGCCCCCCTCTTTAACGGACGCATGGCATTCCTAATCAGTTTCATCTACGTCTACAAAGGACTAGTCCTCCGGGCCAAAAAACGCTTTTGTGGGCAAATTGAACGCACACATATACCGGTCTGATCGGTCTTTTTTGTTGTTATTCTTTCTTCTGCTTCCGCCTTCGCGCCTTTCTCCCTATTGCTGTGTGGTGTCGGTATGTCGTGTAAGTGGCACACTGAACACTGTTCAACCACGAATTTCCAAACCAAGTCACGCTTACCGTGGTGGAATAGTTTCATGAGCTTCGTTTGAGGATGTTTCCTTAAAAAAGATGGCACATGCCCTTCTTGATGTATCGTCCACATCAGGCAACATGATGCTGCCCGTGTTCCTCCTTTGCCTTGAAGAAGGCCCTCGCTTTCAGACGGCCTGGAACATTTTCATCAGTCTCATGTGATAGGGATGTCTACACACTCAGGCTTTCCTTATGTTAAGTTGGGCAGAGTAGGGCTTTGTTTTTAAACATGCCTGTGACAAGTCCTGCAGCTTCCGTGGAGGGAGAAAATTTGCGAACACGGCAGGTCGCACATCAGCACATGACAAAACAGGTATGAACCGTCCGTGCCAAGGAAGTCTTGAATAAGGTCACTTTGGAATGTTTTTGCCGGAGTACTTGCTTAAATGATTGTCGTTAAGCTCACAGTGTTCATTGATGTACTTAAGTGACATAAATCCGCTTGAATGGCCTCATCAGCAACATCCTGACTATTTACTTCCCTTGTCCTCGACCACGATCTCTCACCTCATTCCACCAAATTATCATTTCGACATCCATGTGTGCTTGAAATCATCTTCTCCTCTAAGGTGTAATTGACGAAGTGTTCGCTTACCTTGTGTCGGATATGTTGCAGAATAAGAGCCAGTCTATCGTGCCACCCTTCCTCCTTGACGGCCTGTCCTAATTTTTTGATCAGATTGTGCCCTTTCTAATCCAATCCTCACCACGGATACAATGGTGTTATATTGCTTCAATGTCTTGGATTCCTCAGGCACACAAGCGCCAAAGTGCTCTGTTTTATGATCCACTTTCTTCCTCCCCTTGACCCCCAACTCCTACAGAGAAGTAAGGCAACTGCTGCGCAAGCCATCGCCAACGCCTTCGTTGCCTCCACACTGACCTGGCTACTTTGGAGTCTCTACGGCGTATTGGCAGGCTCCCTCTTCGTGGACATCTTCTACCCACAGGCCTGGCACGTCTCGGAGCACCGGCTTCTTCGCACCCTCAGCTATCTGTCCCGGCCCCTGGGCGCCGTCCTCTTCGGGCACCTGGGTGACACGTGGGGTCGTACCAAGACGTTGACCGTCTGCTTGGCCGTCATGGGGCTCGCCTCGGGCTGCATGGCCCTCCTCCCCACCCATCAAGTCTGGGGCTGGGCCTCCTGGTACCTCCTTCTTGTCCTTCACGCCCTCCAAGGCCTGGCCGTGGGCGGACAGTGGGGGGGATGCCTCTTGCTCGCCTATGAATTCTGCCGGCATGACCGACACAAGGGCTTGGTCTCCTCCCTCCCCCAAGCCGGACGAGCCCTCGGGTACATGCTCACGGCCCTCATCTCTGCGAGTCTGGACAAGGAGAAACCCCCGACAGCGGGAAGCCCCTCCGGCGGTACAACTCTGCACTTGGCAGACAATGATCTGCGATGGCGATGGGCCCATGGCTTTGCCGCTGGGCTTCTCCTCCTCGCCCTTCACCTCCGCCTGCGTATTCCCGAGCCACGAGAGTTCCTGTACTTGAAGAAACACCGACGCCTCCGGGCTTTCCCCTTGTTCCGGGCCTTGCGGGCACAACTGTGGAACATCATCTGGGCCCTAGGCGCGCTATGGGTGGACGGCGTGACGCAAGTCATGGTGGTCGGCTGGGGCCTGCCCGCCCTCTTAACAGCTCACGGCATCTCCATGGAGACCCTCCTGACCTCGCTCGCAATCGCCGTGTTTGTCCAGGCCGTTTTCATCGTGGTGGGAGGGTGGCTCGGAGATCGGCTAGGGCGCCGGAAGCTCTTCTTCGTCGCCTCTATGAGCATGGCTCTGGGCACCGTCTTCTACTTTTATGCCCTTTTTCGACTCTCCTCCCCCTCGCGCGCTTACCCCATCTACCTCGCCAACATCCTCTACCTCGGCATCGCCTACGGGACCCTCCAAGGCGTCTTCCCCGCCTTGCTCGTTGAGATTTTCCCCGAAAATGTCCGTTTCTCCGGGGTCGCGGTTCTCTACCAGGTCTCCCGCCTCTACTCCTCTGTGGCGTGGCCCTACGCCTCACAGGCCTTGCTGAGGGCGTCGCGTGGAGCCAGGTTCAAGTTCTTGGCCCTGGAGAATGGGGAGAATTTGACGGGACTAGCAATATTCGTGGCTTCGGTGGCCGGTGTCTCGGCGATGAGTGTGCTGATGATCCAAATCTACTCCAGCGGAGGCAGAGGGGAAGGAGTCTTACCATTCCCGTTGGTATCGAGGAGAAGCAAGGTGCGAGAGTATGTTGGGGGAGGCATTCAGCACCAGCTGCAACAAAAAGAGGAAATAATGAACGGGTCAAGAGAGGAGGGGGAGGGAGGAGGAGTGAGACCGTTTGAGGAAGTTGAGGACAGCGAAGAAGGGGAGGGCGTAGGGCTGGAAACATACGAGTGGAGGGGCTCAAGGAGGGGAAGACGACCTCCGGCGGACGGAGTAGAAGAAAAGCTTGAACCCGATACCTTGAGCGGGCTCGAGGGAGGGGAGGGTGAGATGATTGAGGAGGACGACTACAGTTTTGACGAAGAGGAATACGAGGAGGATGAAGAGGACTCGGCAGGATCGGTCTTCTCAGATTTCGACGAACCACCTATGCACGACCATTCAAGTCATCCCACACATGGGATGGAGAATAGCACATATAGCGTCGCAAGGCATGTGTAAATGTGAGGACTTAGAAAAGAGGTGTTTTAGGCGGCGTGGAGAAAACGACGATGAACGATGGAATGGCTGTGAAATTATTGTCATTGCTCAATTAGATTGCTTGTGACGACTAGGTATGTGAGAACGAAGCTCTCCTGATCGAAGCCCAAAGTCACGTTGAGTAATAATGCCGGCTTAAACAAACCCACCGACGTCAATGCATGCGCTAGGGGACATATTCAAAGGACTCAACACAAAGCATTTCGAGGCGTGAACTTATCCACGTGTATGGAGCTGATGAAAGCAGTAGACCGAGGAGCAAAGTTTCGGAGGAAAAAGTGAAGGTACGAGTTATTTAAAGGCAAGCTTGTGTCTGTATGACACATAGTGCGAACATTTGTGATAGTCGTCGTCGGCAGACGTATCTCAGTGATTGTAAATATACAGAAATATTGTGCAGGATGAGGAAAAGAGTGCCCTTCCGACAGGCAGACAGCCTCTGAGAAAAGCAGAAAAGTGACCTGGTATGAGGATGAAGTCCGTAGCGCATATAAAGCAATGCATATGAATGTGAAAATCGGCATCGGAAAAAAGGTCAAAGCTTGAATGCTGAAGTGGGACTTCGGTAGAAAGTTTGCTTTCTTTTGAAATTTGCGCCGAAGTCACATTTTGTAACATAACACCCCTAATGTCCCGATAAAGACATAAAGAAGATGTTGCTGCTGATAACTTATTTCGAAGCCGAAGCCTTCACCAATGATAACGTGCCAGTTGTTACCAAATTTTTTATCAAACGTAATCTAGTACAAGTTGGGGGCATGGCAGTATGAAATGTTCGTGAGCCTTATATCCAGCCGAGGAGATAATGAAATTATCAAAAGCCACTGTCTCAGGTTTATTTTTTGCATACCTTAATCATACCGGCGGCTGCTTCGTAGTTCTTGGAGATGGCATGCTTATCTACGGCCATGGTGATAAGCTCTACCGCCTCGGAGAACATTTCAGAAGCCATATCATGTTGCTGTATGATGCACGAGATGAAAAGAGACGGTTAACCAAATAGCGCGCCCACTAATAAGCCTATGTGAGAACAGAAATTGACTTGTTCACCAAGAAAACATCCTCACAAATAAAATGACGCAGAGCCATCTGCCAATAAAAGGTTTTAAAAAAAAAACTTTGCGTACGAGGTCCACCACCTGTAATAAATCTTTATAATTTACCTTGATAATGGGCTGTGTCATGAGTTTCCGCAATGCATCTTGCTCGTTGTAAGAAGGCAAAATAGGAGCCGTGGCAGACTTTGCAGTCCTGTTGTAAGTATGAGTATTACCTGACAAAAATTGTGACTGCGACATGGCCTGAGGACTATTACTGGAATAAAAAATTCAAGTTAGTGTCTCTCAAATGTGGATGCTATATAGTTCCAATTCTTTAACCAGGCTTGTTCGATGAAAAAAAAGCCGCTTCCTGGCCCATATTTGGATTTGTATGTAACCTCCCCTTCCTCTTGCCTTTTTTTGGGCACTACCATCCTGGGAGACAAATAGGCCAGAATGAGATTATCTCGAAACAATTGAGAGTGTCGTGTGCCATTTTAAAAATCATTTAATGCATACTTTGTAGCGTAAACTTAAGTTGTTGGTCTTCTTGTTTTCATTGCACTAGAAAAATGCACTTCACACGCTAGAAAGGGACTTGTTCGCACAAAGAAGCAAACTTCACAATATAATAATCTTTTTTACACTTTTTATCATGTGCTACGTGAATCTTTCGGGAAAGATGCCCAGCATCACACTGAACGGAGATGACAGAAAAAAAACTGATAGCATCTGTTTTCAGATGCTCTTCTCCTCTCTCTCCAACTGCATTTATGCAAATGACACATGTGAAAAATCTGGTCTCTCTCTTCGCATGATATAAGTGTGGTGGTGAACGATACATGCCGTTCACATATACCCATAAATACACTTTGAGGATACCCACAAAGCAGAGAGGCGAAGGCTAAGGAAGACTGATGTGGCCATCCACGCTGGCCACCTGCTGACATCCACTGCTTCACGGCACGCTCAATCAAGTTCTTTACGATTTGAGCGCTGAGCTTTAAATCCATCTTGAAAAAGCGATGTCATCATAAGTGACGACAAGGCATCTTGATCCGCGAAAAGGCAGAGCATTCGAAACCATTTCTCAACAAATGAGTCGGCAGCTTTCAATAAACAGCCTAAAAATCGTATCTTTTCTCGCTGCGCATGATCTGCTCAATTTCGTCAGATCTTTCGTAAGCATGCCTCAGGAATCAAAGGGATGGGGACGACGGCGTTTTCCTGCATGTCTACTGGCTTCCCACACTCTTAAGCGCGTAACCTCTACCAATATAATTCAACATCAATCAATGGTTAATACTTCCATTGGACATTCACTTATTGATGAAGGACCGGTTTGAGGTTTCTTTGTCGCATTTTTTGGCATACACATCGGTTGGAAGATTGACGAGCCAAACCAAAGCAAGAGCCACAAATGTCGAGAGAGCCTCTGGCGGGTGTTCAAAATTTTGTTGTAAGCCAAATGAATTGTAGATTTAAGGCTTTTAGGTTTAAACCTCAAGTTCTTCAGCGTGAAAGCTTCCGTATAATCGGGATGTTTTTAGGACAAAGCGCGACATATGTGCATATGTTTGCGTGAGAGAGAGAAGGGGGTGCAACAAATAATTTCCCGGAAAGTTCTGCATGTTCGCGTCAATGAAGTCAAGATTTTACGCCTCTCATACCTCCCGACCACTGAAGAAGGCAAATAGATTGTCAGGTTTTCAATTCTCTATGATACCCGGATAATTAGTTAAATTTGGTATCCCAAGATGGTTTCATAGAAGCAAGCCGCGTGGGAACTTTTTTCAGCAAAAGACTTTCCATAACAAGCTTTGATTCCTGGCGCATGATTGGCAAGGTAGCTAGCTTGCTTGCTCGGTCAATGTGCCTCTTTGCTCCTACCGCTGTTCAGGTAGCGTCTGCTGACGTCGAAGCGTTCTTTAACGGCTCCGGGCATGTCGCTACTCGCCACGACAGCCCTAATTCCGTGGTCCAAGGGGTTCAGGATATCGCTGCAACCTATGCGAAACTGCCCACAAATCACTCGCTCGACTGCATGTGATGTAGAAGCGAGGATATCAATGACGGGGAAAATGTGAGACGGCCAAGCGCCGCGGCGGGGAGGCAGGCGGGGCTGGCTGACGTCTGACTCCGCCTTGAGGCTGACAACGTTACCACGTCTTCGCCGTTTCCCGTCCTGACTCACTGCCGCGGCCGACGATGTCGAAACCTCCTCGTTTGCCTTTTCTCCGATGACCAAGGGTGCCAGCAGCCTCCCATGCGTTTTTCTTGACTTTTAAAGTGCCGGGACTGGTAGAAAGAGGTTTTGAGTCGGGGCTCTTACTTTGATTGCATGCGGTTACCTGTGGATCTCGCGCGGGAGACAAGGGGGCCACGCCTCCACGCTTACTCAGCGGAAAACTCCACGCACGACTTTTTTCTTTTACTATTTTGACGGATTGAAAGCGGTGGCGAAGCTTTCGATCTTTGTAACTGCTTTTCTCTGCAGAGGTTTCAAAGCTTTCACGACTCATTCCACGTAATTCAGAGAGCATTTCTACGTAGCCTGCTCTGCCACGCACGACGGCCGTGGCACTGAAGCTCTTTGCTGAGGTAGCGCTGCTTGCGTTTACCCCCCAACCTCAGACCTCACTTTTTTTCGCTTTTTTCCGCGTATTCCCCCTCAGAACAATACACGCATTACTAAAAACAATGTCAGCTCTTGATAGCAATGCCCTCCGAAAGGGTAAATGGACGGTAAGTGTGCAATAGGTGTGCGCACGTAGCAGCAAGGGATAGGGTGGCCTAGTCAGTCTCCTTTAAAGGAATTGGCTACGTGAATCACTAACATATTGCGACGCGCACCCCTTCACTTTTGAATTATAGAGCGAAGAAGAAGAGTTTACACAGCAAATGATTGAGTATTTCAACACGGGCCTTCTTCCTCTTCCGAACGGTACCACGTTGCGCGCCTATTTGGCAGAGAAATTGAAATGGTACGTCAGACAGACAGAGTGCTGTTTTCTGGTATGCATTGCGAGAGACTACCACCGCCCTGGGACTCTTTTTCCGAATGCTTTGAATGTATTACCAAGGATCTTGCATGTTGAATTGCTTCCGCGCGAATCGGTTGTCCGCGTACACGGCGTGCAGGCGTGAGCTTGCAAGGCGACATGAGTAGTCCGGCCCCCTGGCTTCCGCCATCGTCAAGCGGCGCCCACCTTTTTCTGTCGCCGCTTGCTCTTGACATAATTATCGAGCATAATATTCTAACATGTTCAGATGACGTTATTGATTTTACCCGCTCGGATGAGTCTTCTCTTATCAGGCGGCACGCGAATTCACGGCATTGCCCCCTGCATTGTCCCTCACGAAGTCCGCGCGTTTGTACCAGCCTTTCTCCCCTTGCTCCACTGAACCTCTTATCGCAAGGCTTCCTCCACTCTCCCCCACCTCCCGACAGTGACCCTATGCGCATCACGAAGAAGTTCACGGGTGCCGCCTGCCTGGGAAGGCGGGTCTATCGGCCCTCCATTTCAAGCTCATCCACGCGCGCAGAACCTTCTCCGAGTGCCGTGGCCTCTGCTAAGAGCCACCTGATGGAATTGGAGGCACGAATGTGGCAGCGACTGGAGCGCCGACGGGAGAACAAGGACTACATGGGATGCTTGGAGTATGATGCGGGCGGGTATGACAGTTCTTACCTGGTGTCCACGCCCGCCATCGACGCTTTACTCAGGCAAAGTCGGAACGACCCACACTTCTGGGACGAGGACGTGTCCTCGACGCACTCGTCAGCATCGGAGAGGCGGGGAGAAGAAGAAGAAGAGGAAGAGGAGGAGGAGGAGGAGGAGGAGGAGGAGGGCGAGGAGAATATGGCCGCAGTTTCGTGCATGCCTGCAAATTTTCTGAAGACGTCGCGAGCGATAAAGACTGAACACCAGGGGCTGGGCTCTGCTTGGACCGATCAATACGAGGGAATCGACCCTCTCTTGCCCAAGTACTCCACCTCCTCGGTCTCCTCCTGCTCCTCCTCCACGACCGGGTGCAGCTCCAGCGGCAGCAGCGAGAGTGCCTGCTGTTCGTGCTCTTTCTCGGACGGTGATACAGCCGATGCCGACGTCAGCGTGTCTCTGGGCCTCGAACTTCAGACGTGCGGTTCGGTCCGTGGAGGCAGTGGGAGTCTCTCCCGACCCATGAAGAAACGGGCACGCATGGCTGCGTCCACGGGCTCGTTCACGGACGGAGAATACCCGGAGGAGGAGGAGGAGGCGGTGGAGGAGGGATTGCGGAGTGGGTGGATGGACGGGCGGCGGCTCTGTTGGGTGGCGGGGAAGGCATGGGAAGGGAGCCTGGAGGAGGGGGAAGAGGCGGATGCGGGCACATTGATGAACGTGGTGTCTCAGCTGCACAAGAGTGGGAGCCACGAGGACCTGGTGCACTTCGTTTGCGGCGTGAACCAGAAGATGGAGGGGGGCGCGGAGAACGCTGGAACGTCCAAGGGCAGGGGCTTGCTCCGGTAGAAATAAAAGCGGAGGGGCGGTATGGTGGAGCAGGCAAGGAGAGAGGCCCTCTCAAAGCACCGGTGTTGTGGGCTCCGAGGCTTGGTCGTAGTATGGAAATGAATAGGCCACATTTGACATCCTTTTTTTTTTGGAAGTTTATGCTGTACGTCGATGCGTAAGCATGCAAATGTAGAATTTTAGTAAAAGCCACCTGACTAACTTGCTCCTGTTTGCGAGGAGCCATAGCCGAGGGCCTGGCGAGACCATCGATGGATACCGAGGTGGGACCGCAGGCAATAAGCATGATATCTTTTTGATGAAGAAATGAGTATGTTTTTGAGCTTCAATTTACGGACCGAGTGTAACGTAAGGGCGTGACCGTGGTGTAAGAATAGATCAGAGGAAAGCACGCGGAAGAGGAAAAGGCCGAGCAGTCCGTTAGTGAAGCGCTCAAGCATGCGCCTGTCACAAAAATGTAGGAGGTGATGGGAGGAGGAGAGTACATGGAGATGGGGTGGGATCTCTCGGGAGAAGCTTGGTGAGGAGGGACTGCTCGTGTGAGTGACGGGGATCGGAAGAAAATGCTTGTACTACTGTCAAGAAGTATCGAATTGACACAGGAGGGGACGACGGTAAATTAGGAGGCAGGAGTAGTACAGTAGGTGGCTGGCGGCCCGCCTGGTCCTCAAATGGCGAGCACGGAAGAAACGACTTGGACGCCCACACGAATTTGCGAAATCCTCTTTTTGTTTTATCCCCATGAGTATGCACACGGGCCTCCCTCTCACGTCTTTCTTACACGCCTTTGCCGTCGTCCCCTCCCCACGCCCTGTACATCAGTTGGTTCCTTCCCTCGCGGCCTCCTCCCGAAAGCGTCGTAATTTTCTGGGAGGGCCATTCCGACCGCTGCCAGTCCTTTCCCCGGCCACCGACGCCGCGCCTCCTACGCCCAGTCGTCTCCCCACCCCCCCCTCCCTACCCCCCCCCTGCGCCACCACCTCCTGCCCGCTCAGAGTGTAGAACAAGCCCATGGCCTCGGTCAAGAAACCGCGGACTGTTGTGATCTCCATCGCCCCCACGTGGTTCATCTTCGTGCTCATCACACTCCGACCCCGCAAGACCGTGTCGCTCATGCCCTGCAGACCCCTCCGAATCTTCTCCATCCGCACGTTTTCGATGTCCTCCACGAGTGAGCGGGTTCGGTCGGGCATGGGAAACTCGTCCGCTGCCGTCGCGAGCAACAGCGTGGCGATTTCCACGTAGTAGAAGGGCAAGTCTTGAAAAATACCTTCTTGTGCCCTTTCTTGCCGCAGCACCTCGGCAAGATGCTCGCTATCCAGCCATTCCGGGAGGACCAGACGGCATTTTTTTTGCTTTTTCAGGGACAGGCCTAGCCAGAGCGGTACCTTGGCACGTTGGTTTGGGTAGAAGGGACCAAAGGTACCCCGAATCAGCTTCAGAGGAGGATGGTTGAAACGCGCCTCGATTTCAACAATCATCTCTTCGGCCTGTCGCATTCATCAGGAGCAGGGGGGTGAGGAGAGCGGGGGAAGATGCAGAGAATGAAGCGGTCAAGCCCAGTGCGCATTCGCAAAATTGGCACAAAAGGTAGCTCAACGCCACCGGTGCTGTCACGGTATAGTCTGTAGGAAACCGCTTGGAATAAAATTCGATAGGCGCAAGCCCTCACTACCGGGCAGGTGGAGATAGGATTAGAGAACAGGGAAGCAGACGACTCACCAGAAATTCCATTTCGCTCGACCGCGACTGCGCCGCCATCCCCCCGGAGGAAAAAAACACACTGGGATCACTGTGGGAGTGAAACTAGTGGATTATTACCAGATGAGATCGCATATGGGGGAAAGAAAGGACCTTGAATGACCACAAAATGTGCGTCTGGCGCCCTTTCCCTCTCCTCGATGTGGCATCGCTCAGAAAGTCAATTTGTGGGCGATGGACCGCGCTTTCCCTCAAGTCAAGGCATGCGGCCTTGGAAAAGCCCCCATTAATTGTGGTTGTGGCGGTCGTGGGCGTGAGGGGAAAGGATGTTGCGTCTGGCCCCGAGTGGGACACGCATACCGGGACTCCACGTGTGAGGGCATACATTTTGCGGCGGAAGACAAAGAGGAAGCAACGCGAGAGGAGAAATACAAGCAGCGATAACTCCTCACTTTTCATGACCTCCGGAATCCATCCACAGTGTCGCCCTCCACTAGTGCTATGTTATCATACGTGCGGCTGTCCTCTTTTTCCTTCTCCCCGATCTCCAAGGGGATGGGAAGGTATTATAGAAGCCGTCATCTCTCCGCCTTGGGCGCCCCTCCTCGTCTCAGCCTCAAGCCTGATGAGCCGCGACGATGTCACGTCCAACAACGTCGGACGCTTGCTGCTACGCCACACTACGACATCAAAAAAGTGGGTGTGGTAGGCTTGGGGCTCATGGGACATGGTATTGGCCTGGTGAGCGCGCAGGCGGGCTACGAGGTGATAGCAGTTGAAGCTCAGGCACCAGCCTTGGAGTCCGGGAAGAAACGGATTGATAAGTCACTGAGCAAGATATTGAGTAAAGCGGTGGAGAAAGGGAAAATGACGTTGGAGGCAGCCGAGAAGGAGAAAGAAAAGGTGGAGCGACGCATCACCTACTCATTGGATTTGGCGGCCTTGAGAGACGCCGACCTCGTTGTCGAGGCGATTGTGGAAAATCTAGGTAAGGAACGCCGAAACATGTCCCGGGCCGGACGTGCCGATGCAACATATTCAAACTGACCGCTTCACTCGACCTAGGCTCCGCATGCACACGTTGACAAGGTCCTTGGGCCCCAGCGTGGGCAACAAGCCATGTCGATTCACCGCCCCTCTCGTACCTGTATTGCCCCCTTCTTCCAGATGTAAAGATCCCCTTCTACAAGCAGCTGGGCAGCCTGGTGAAGCCCACTGCCATTTTCGGGAGCAACACCTCCTCCCTCAAAATCGGCGACTTCGCGGCCCCGTCCGGACGCCCCCAGCAGTTCGTCGGCCTCCATTTCTTCAACCCGGTGCAGCTCATGCGCCTGGTGGAGATCGTCCGCTTGCACGAGACCGAGCCTGCGGTCTTCGAGACCGTGAGGGGGTACGTGGCACGGATCGGAAAGACGGCGGTCACGTGCCAGGACACGCCAGGCTTCATCGTCAACCGCCTGTTGGTCCCGGCCTTGGTGCAGGCGATGCTCATGAAAGAGAGGGGGGAGGCGAGCGTGGAGGACATCGACGTGGCCATGCAGCTAGGCGCAGGACATCCCATGGGGCCTCTGCACCTGGTAAGGAGAAGGAGGGAGGGGGACGCATGGGGGAATGGGCAGGATGGAGGGGGGCGTTGGATGAGGGAGGGTTAGGGGAGGGGAGGACGGGCCATGTGGGCAAGGAGAGATACGCTCCAAGACGGAGGAGGATGACGGCCTCTCGCTGCACACGGGCGTTTCCTTTCCCTGTCGTTGGCGCCTCCATACTGACATATCCCTCGTCTTTTGCTCATGGACCTTCCCTCCATCAGGCCGACTACATCGGGCTCGATACTTGCCTCTTCATTCTAGAAGGGTGGGTGAAAAAGTACCCAAATGAGCCAGCCTTCATCGTCCCCTCCTCTCTTCGCGCGCTTGTGCAAGGTGGAAAATTGGGGCGCAAGTCGGGGGAAGGCTTTTATGTGTGGGAGGGCGACAAGAAAGTCAAGCCAGCCATGTGAGGTAGGAGGCTCGGAGGGAAGAAAGCCTTGTAGCAGATACAGGCAGGGTGAGAAATCTAGTGAGCAGTCGCTGAGATGTAGGTGAGAGGAGTGGGAGCGGATTAAGTAGGCATTCCGATTCTATCCGGGGGGTGGGAAAGGCCAGAGGAGAGCGGCGCAACGAGCAATTTTGTCACGAACAGGCGCACACATATTTCAGAGGGAAAAGAAAAATCAAACAGCGCCCTTTCACTTCGAATGACGCGTACCACGCGTCTGCATCCCTTGCCATGTACATATTCGTTAGGGTAGACCCGCCCTCCTCTGGTCTTGCCCTACCTCCCTCTCACACCTTTCCGGGACGCTAGCCGTGCGTTTCCCAGTTTTTCAGCGTGCGAAGGCAGGGCATTGCACCTCTGCCGATGGCCCCTTGCTGTCAGACAACTGGAGCACGCGCTTGCAAGTAGCGCCACACTTTGACCCGCAGCCTGTCTTGAGTGCAGCATGGAATGGAGCACAACATTGCAACGAACAAAGTATATTTCCACTCCCGGTATACGATTGAAAGCAGGCTACTTCCCATCCGATTAAGTTCTTTCACGCGTTCGGCTAAGGTGCCTCCCCTTCTCCACACCGTTGAATACTAGTGCTTGTCCTTTTGCTGCTGCTCACATACCCTCACATTTTGGTACCTTTGATGCTTATATCTACTTAAATCAGACACGTACTCACAAAAAAAAATCGCATTCACCGTCAGTCTTGTTCCTCCTCGTTCTACGTTTCCCATGACCCATTTAAGGTGCCGTCTTCAGCTCCTCCAGCTTCAACTCCAAGTCCAGAATTTCGTCCTCGCTGATTGTCTTCTTCTTCTTTCCATCCGTAATCAGCTTTTGAATACGCTTGATCTCCTTCTTCTTCTCCTTGTCTGACAATGTCGTTTGCTTGTTCACCTATCGCGAGAAAAATGCGGAGTGTGAGTGTGCTGTACTTAGTCCAAGCCGACACACAAACGGACAGTCCCATATGTCGCCCGATTCCCATGACGTACCTTGATCTCATTTCCCAACGCGTCGATCACCACCTTGTCACCCAGCTCTTCCTTCACCTCCTCCTCCTCGCGGGTGGCCACTGACTCCCCCTCCCGACGCAAGCGGCCCTTGTCCATGATCCACTTCTCTTGGCAGACCGCCCCCGCGAACTCTCGGTTGTGGGAGATGATGATGACGCCGCCCTTGTAGTCGTGAATGGCCTGCACCAAGGCGCCGAGGGAGTCCCGGTCCAGGTAGTTGGTGGGCTCGTCCAGGACGATGATGTGCGGGTTC
>Ga0102934_1000574_pt1 | contig 24877 bp, 20 predicted proteins | sample SalPonR2_A_D1_MG_FD_78175 | JGI IMG/M metagenome (GOLD analysis project Ga0102934, IMG submission 78175) | Salt pond soil microbial communities from South San Francisco under conditions of wetland restoration - Salt Pond MetaG R2_A_D1_MG | ecosystem: Environmental > Aquatic > Marine > Intertidal... | reverse complement strand
GGGGGAGGGGGGGGGGGGGGGGGGGCGCGGCTGTGTGCGACTCCATGTTCGGCTCCAGACTGCGCGCCGGGGGGGGGGGGGGGGGGGGGATTGGCACGTCGAGATTCCAGTGCAGGAAGGTGATTCCAGAGACGGCAACGAGGACGAGGCTGGATTATGACACGGATCCTCCAGCTCTCTGTTCTCACTTTGCTTCACCCTGTTTCTTCCCGTTGCTTGCGGTTCTGGTCGTGTAATTCCCCCTGCACAGCTTCCTACGGTCGTCATCATGGGACCAGTCTTAAAAATCGGCCGTTCTTCTCGGAATTTGTCATTCTCTATAGTTTCAAAGGATGATGATTGAGAGACGGAAGACATGGAGGAAGACCGAGGCTGATTTGACGATAGTGTTGACTGCTGATCTTTCTTACTCTTGTCCGCTTCTCCTTTTTCACCTTTTTGGTCATCCACATGTGGCGTTCCCGGCAAAATTATAATGCCACTCTCCGATGGGTAAGTGGCATCTATCATCACAAGTCGAAATGCAACATGGTACTTGCTTCCATTCTGCAATCCGGAGACCGTGGCCTGAAGGGGTTGTCCTTCGGCAAAACGCTGTGTGACGTGCTTTCCCGAGGAGACCAGTCCCGGTTCCGTGGCTGGATGTGCCCACATAAGCAAAGACTCCGCGTGAGGAAACAGTTCCTTTGCAACGTCTAACTGTAACCCCAAAATACCGTCACCTTCGTGCACGTGGGCCTTGAGGGCATACGCTTTCAGAGCTGGGAGTTTTGGAGTAAGCTCGTGCCCCAAGACATACCTCGCCCATTGCCAATATCCATCGTCGTCGTTCGGCAGTAGCTCCCCCTTCCCATTCATACGCCTCAAAAAAGGTTGGCGAATATCTTTCGGTCTCTCTTTCACCGGCCCTGGCGGCGAAGTACGAACCACGCTACCTTGCACCTGCCAAGTATATTGGCGAAACTGTAATCGAATTGATGGTGCGAAACTGTACTTGACGTGATTCTGGAGGCCCGCTATTGGAATTTCTGCGCGAGCGGACTCCACTGTTTTGTGATCTTTGCTTCCAGAAAAGGCTCGTTCTGTCCGTTGGACACTTACACGGTACTTGACGGCTTTGACCTCTGGGTTGTCGTTACGAAAGAGGATGCGGACGTGGGCGGCTTGCCAACCAGCTTCCACGATACAGAGCACTTCACCAGGAGGGAGACCGGGAGGGGGCCTTCCACCATTGTCTTGCATGTTTTTCTTATGAACGGGATTGGCATTGCCGCCCGTGCTGGCAATGACAATTTGATTCCAGGTCATTTCATTCTGACACTGCTGTTGTTGTTGCTGCTTCTCCTCGTCTCCGCTGACAGCCGTGGCCTGGCTTGTATCCGCCCCTAAAACACCCAACGAGGGCCATAAAGACTTACCTAAAGGCGGAAAGTCGCATGAAGAGGGCGCGACAATGGGTTTTGCACAGCGACACACTTTTGCTTTTGACGAGACGGAATTTCCGTATGCTTTCCCCTCAACTCTATGCGCGGAATAGCACCGTCAAGCAAACCCTCAGTAAGAGGGAAATTTCCAAGATGGCCCAGTTGTCCCTTTTCAATTTTGTCTCCCCTCTTTTCCACGCGCCTGTAATTGTTTTTATCATTTCCTTTTCCTTTTTCGGAGGGACCCTCCTTGCAGTCAGATACATGCATTTCCTTCAACAAGGTGGTTGATGGAAAAGTGGATATAGATGACTTCTGCCGACATTGCTCATCCGTATGCGATACCTGCTTGGTAGCTTGCTGGTGTTGGTTCTGCTGTCGTGCCTGTGCTTGTTGTTGTATTCTTTGCTGTTGAAGCCGTTGCTCCCTCGCGACCGCCCGCGAGGAAGCTTCCTGCTGTGCAGCAGCAATGCGTTCGTTCGCCTTTGTTGTATGGCGAACAAGCTTAGGAAGGAATTGTGTGAGTCGTGTTTTCTGCGCCGGATCTGCTCTTCCAAGTGCAGCTTGCGTCTGATCTTTGCTGTCTTGAATTGGGACTTTATGTAGCTTCGGCGGTTGCCGCTGCTCCTTTTGCTTCTCTTTATTAGGAAGCAACGGTGGAGGTTCAACGATCGCTTTGGGTGTAGACAAGAACGTAGAGGAGATATTTGATGCAGCAGTATGCGACGGGGAGTGTGCATTTTACCCGCACTCGCGTCATTTGCTTCTGATGCACTTCCCGCGGGAAGTGATTCCGCAGGTTGCTGCACTTTTGATTGGAAATCATCGACAGGTTCCTTCCCTGTCACTACTCCGTTTGCCCCCCCTGTGGCATGTGCAGCACCCACTGCTCCCGTGTAGTGCATTCCAAAGGGCTCCAGCAACTTTCCCGGCCATTCTTTCTCCGCTCGGACTGACTGCTGCTTTACATGATTCTTGTGGTAGTCCAGTGGAGCATTGCTCATGATGTCCATGAATTCTCCTCCAAATTTAGTGCCTCCATCTGCTTGTCGCAGGATCGCGATTCGGTTTTCAATCATCTGGCCGTCCTCGTCGTAGACTAGCTCATACATGGAACCGTGCTCAACTTGGCGGTGCTCCAAGCCATTTCTAGGCCGAGGAACCTCAAACAAAGATGAGGTAGCAAGGGAGGGATAGACACGGCCTCGAAATATTCGGCGACCCTTCTCGGGGCCACTGGTAATGCGAACATCCATGTCGTCTCTTTTTGCAATTGCTCCCTCCCCAACCCCGCGCACTCGATAGAAAGCTTCTATGACAGTCCGCTGCGGTTGATCTTGTCGCCAGTGCTGCTCTGTCGTGGCGTAAGGCATGGGCGCATGCACTTTCACAAAGCCATGTGGTATGCGCGGCTGTAGAAAAGTTTTGGCTTCGACGCGCCAACCATGTAAAAGGCACCAGCGACCAGCTTTCCACACTTCCCCACCCCTTCCTATCTCACCCTCAAAGACATCCCGATGGGACAGACTCAACCAGACCCCCTTTCCTTCCGGTTCATCGTTCACCCAAGCACCTTTGAAGATGTCCCCGCTGGAGAGCATCATCCCCACCCCTTCCCCATGCCGTCGGCCCGCCTGATCTTTCTCCCCCCTGTACAGCGAGGCTAGCACTGGAGCTGGTGTTCCAGCAGCCTCCTCTATCGTCAATTTTGTCATGTAGGGGTCCACACGGACTTTTGGAGGGTGCTCGTTCAAGAGCCGGACCTGCTCATCCCGGAGCGCTTCAGAGAAAGCCTTCAAGCTTTTCCATGCCCGAGCTGCGTCATGCATGCCTTCCTCCAGTAAGGAGAGGACCCCTTCTTGGCTCCAAAGAGAGGGTAGATTGCAAGCACCCTGCCCATCGCCTGCTTCTCCAGAGGGCATTTTCACCGTCGGTTCCTCCCCTCCAGCCCCCCCCGTAGGCACGTCCGTGTGCCGGTAAGTTCTTGCAGCGAAGTCAAAGACTACGCTGGGACCAATTTGCTGATCCAGTTCTCGGCGGGCAAGCACAGCCTTGCCCGTTCTCGTCACTGTCAGCCCGATACCTTGCCTCCGCTCGCGTCTTTCCAATCTGCCTATGTAGGCGCGGCCGTCGCTGAAATAAGCACGGCCAAAGACAGGAATACCCTTCTCAAAATGGGCTTCCAATCGAAGATCCGTTTCGTATTGCTCCCCCAAACCACTGACTGGTGCGTGGCCACAGTCTGTGGCTTCGTGAGAGGAGATTTTGGAGTTGTTTTTGGGAGACGAGCAACTCAAGGGGATAGGAGCCGGACTACATGTGGACTTGCATTCATAGGAAGGCATAACAGCCGTAGGCGCGACCGACACGCCCGTGCTGACCAGCGCCTCTGGGGTACCTTCCGTGTTAACCGACGAAGCTACATTCAGGGCCCCCTTCCTCGCGTGGCACAGCCAGACACTGCCTCGACCTTCAAGTAGGTCCCCCCGAAATTCTCCTTGCATGACCCGGCACCATTGTGATGGTCCTTCCTGTTCGTGCTGTTCGCCCGTCTGGGACCCGTCGCGAAGAACCTTTAAACCCCTTCCGCATAAGTTACCCATGGCATCTCTCCTCCCCATCTTGTCCACCAGAAAGGAAGTCGAGGCGCCGTCCTCTAACACGCCTGCTACAAACATTCCCTCTGCCCGCGCCTTTTCCTCATGGTCCAACAACAGACCAGGACCATGGTACACGCCGCGCTCCCAGAAGCCAACGTAAGTGAAACTTTCTGACTCCATACGGCCGAAGCCATGCATTTGGCCCTCAGCCATTTCACCCCAGAATGCGACCTCCCCTGTTCTACAGACGTCAGTATTATCTGTGCCTGCACCTGAACTGGGTAGGACACATACCCCCGTGCACGGTGCGAAGGGGTCATCGTCAGGTGCCGCACAACTGATGACCATGCTTCTCAGACTGCTAGCCATGCGGACAAATCAAGCGTCTTCTCAAGGTCAAAGGGGTACCCTAAGAATTTCGCCCAGGAGATCGATAAAAAGCTAGGCTGTGATTTTTCCACTTCCAAATTCGAGCTTCTTCCTTTCCTCGAACTCTAATATACATTCATTGTACTCCCACAGTAGGGGACTTTTCATCTCTGTCGTTTGGATTTGTGTGTAACGAGAAAAGGGACGAAAGGTGAAAATGAATAAATTATGGAAATGTGTACATGGCATATGGGCTCTTGGAAAGTCCATGCCACACTCTTCCTTTTTCGCGTTTGAAAAGACCTTCTCATTAAATTTTTTCTTATCGCAAAAGTATACACATGTAGACGTGAGAACAATTGCACCACAGCACCATTTACTCTTGGGCGCTCAGATGAAGTAGGAGGTAAAGCTGCTGTGGCACAAAAGAGGGCTGACACAACGTTGCAACCCTCCAACCTGCACAACATTGTCCTATTGACAGATTCATATTTCAGTTGACATTGTGCACGCCCTACGGTTGACTGAAAATTCAGTATACGAAAAGTTGTCTCCAAATCTATACGGGGGGTACCGAGGATGTGCCGGGAGGATGCGCTAGGCGCAAGGAGCTACACTGCCGATATGGCCGCGAACGCATCTCTTTTCCTCACGCATATACCCGATTCAGACGACAGCAGCATTCATACTGCATGAGGGAACACCGCTTGGAATGCGAAACAAATTCCATATATTGAGGCGTAAAAGGAACAATGTCTTCCGGCCACGCCAAAACTAGCGACGGCCGAGGCGGGCTTCGGATGCTCATGCCCAGCTGTGGTGTGCTTGCTTTTCCTCGCGGGCATCGCGAAAATGCTGCATCAGTGTAAATGTGACTTGACTTGTGGATACATCCCACGCGTTACATTTATACAAAAGCCTGTAGGTCGTTAAAAACTGTATACTTTTCCGTATATGTTACATTTTGGTACAAAAGGGTTGTGCGTGGTCGGCAGCGGTATTGATGAAAGTGGAGGAGAGCGTGAAGACGAAAACCCGCGCGGTACACCGTAGGGGGGTACGCGCCGTCTTCCTTGACAAAAGCTATCTCTTACTATTTGCTTACATTCTTCAAAGGAAGTTACATCACAATCTTTTTTGGGCTATTAAAGTGTCTTTCAAGGCAGTGACAGGCGCCAGTGGCTTCTATCAGACTCCTACTTGTTGCGGAATTTTGGACGCCGTCAAGGTACGAATGCAAAAGGTCTCCAAGCTGTTTGACGTACCCCCGTGATTGTATTGAGCCAAAGTCTTTCATTACGAGGCAGGATAGAAGTAGTCGCTACATTGCAAGGGTGGTGACATACTTTCTCAACAAATTCCTGTACCTCGTTATATCCCCTAATCCGTTTGCTGATCTTTTATGACATGTGTAAAGAAATTAAGTAGTTGCTCATTCGCTTGCTTGGCTGTAAAAAGTCGCCATGCTTGTTGTGCCTTGCTGCTCTTGCGGCACAAAGCTGAGACGCAAAGAACGCAGAAGCGGATATCAGGCTCCTAAGAAAAGACTTCCTACAAATTCGCTTGGGATATCCATCTCAACAGGTGTCAGGGCTTGGGCGCATGTCGACTACCCCATATTTATTAACTAATTAATGCTTAGAATAGCCTGCCGGATTGTGAACCTGGAAAATCGTTTGGGATTGCTGTCCTCCCATCACTAACATCTCTTTACAGAGATGAAAAGATGGCCCACCGTAATCCAAATTAGAGCATCCCAAGGTCGGTCGATTAACATTTTCGTAATGCATCATTATGTCAACTTTCCAATCAAAGGAAGTTTAGTAGCATTGATGGCAGCCGTATCAAACATTATAAGACATAAGTTTAATACGGAGGCCCGGGATTTTGGTGTTGGGTAATATTCTAAAAATAAAGAACGTTAGTTTTAATATTGGCGGCATGTGTAACAAGCGTAGATTACAAAACCCTCAGAAAGCTCTACTTCATGCACAAAACAATCTCACATTCCATTGTATGAAATGTTCAAAACGATGGTAAGCGCTTTGACGGGGCGATGTGAAAAATATGCTGATGCAATTCAAAAACTTAATTTGCGGAGAGTAAAGCGGAATCGTAATCGCTGTTTTCGGGCGGCATGGAATATCGCCTCATTTTAAAGGATAACAGGTACCACGCCACACGAGAGTCATGTGATCTGAAATCCATAAAAATATCCAACAAGAATGACTTGCGCGAACAGCATGCGGACGAACTCTGGTTTATTGCAGAAGGACATCGAACCGTTCCGAGCCTTTCAATTAATTCCCCGAGAAAAAGCGTCATCGAGCGCTCTCCCGCGGGCCTGTGCCTCGCCTCATTCCACTTGCATGTACACAGAGGCCGGCCACAAGCTTGTTTGGCCGGGGTGGCGATGAAAAAAAGAATGGCGCACAAGCCTCGATATCGATCGTGACCTTGACATGCGTGGCCTTTGCCTTTAAATAGGGCATTGTTAGGCTGCGGCCTGGTCTTTCTGGGTGGCTGGAAATGTCCTCTGCGTTGCTTTGCTTGCCTAGGTGGTTTCGACCGAGGTCCTGCGCATGGGAACAGGTTCTCGAATCACGCGCTCGGCCATCCACTCAGCAATCGGGTGCACTCCATCTTTACTTTGTCATCAGCACTCTGAACGGCCTGAAATTCTCATACAGGTCCTTTTCGAGGCGGTGCGCGCGTTTGAATCATCATCGCCCCCCGTCGAAGTCAAGTTTTCATCCTGCTTCATTTCCATTCGACCTGATCATCAATTTCCGACGCTTTGGCGGAAGATAGCAAGTTAAGGAAGCACCATGGCCGATCTGGACATCTTGAGCTCCATGCAGGTGAGAATCAGGTGTACTGCTTGGTCCATAACAGCTTCTTTGATGGGCCTCGTTGCCCCAACCTGAGGTCGCTTCGCCACTTCCTGCGTCTCCTGCAATCTTGCTCGCTCCACTCTTCACCTCTCCTTCCCTTTTCTCACATGCATGTTTCAATAGGAGCGTCTGACTGCTCTTGCGGGAGATAAGGCCGCTATTCAAAAGGAATTGGCCAAGGTCGAGGAGCGTCTGCAGGAGGCCTATCAAGGACAGGGACCACGGCCCCGGGAGTCCGAGGCGGAGTTGGACAAGGCCATGAAAGATTTGGAGTACAAGCGAACTACGCAAAGCATGTCATTGATGGAAGAAAAGAAGCTGTTACGGCAAATTGGCCTCTACAAGAAGGAAAAGATGCGCATAAAGGAATACAGCCTTGTAGAGGACGGATTGAAAGATCTGAAAGTGCTCAAGTCTCAGCTCTACGAAGAGCGCAAGGCAAAGGAGGGAGCCATGGTGGAGCTTTCAAAGGCCTTGCGTAAAATGCAACTGGCTCAGCGCGTAGGAGTGGCGGCAGAGGAGCTGGTGGAGGAGACCCTTGAGGTGCCCGAAGAGTCCATGTCCCGCGTCGTCGGCCGGGGGGGGGTGAACCTGCGGCGCATCGAGGAGACCTGCCGGGTCAGCCTGGATTTTAATCATGGACGGGGTGGCAGTGGGAAAGTGAGCGGCACCGCAGCTGGCTGCGCCATGGCCAAGGAGCAGATCCAAGAGATCGTGGCGGCTGTCTCGGAGGAGATTGCCGTCCCGCCCACCCTGGCTTCCACGTTGCTGGCAGGACGGGCGGTCAAAACCCAGGCTTTGATGCGGGAACATCAGGTCCGCATCGAGATACAGCGTGAGAAGAACCTGGTGAAGGTACAAGGGCTGCCGGCTCGCCTTAAAGGCTTGCGGGCGGCGCTGGCGGCCTTAGAGGCCCAGACCGTGCGACGTGAAATGCCCGTGGACGGGAAATTGATCGGGCCCGTGGTGGGGAAAGGAGGCGTCCATTTGAAGCAGCTGGGGGAAGAGTTTCCTGGCGTGGGGATCGACGTGGACCGGGAGAAGGGGGTGTTCGTGGTGTTGGGTCTGGAGGAGGAGGTAGGGGTGGTGGTGGAGAGCTTGGAGCGCCTGGTCTCCAGCCTGGAGGACAAGGAGGAGAGGCTGACGATCGACAAGTTTACCGCACACGTGCTGATGGACCAGCAAGGGAAGATTCTGAAGGCCATGCGCAAGACAGGCGGCTGCAACCTCTTCATCGACGTGAAGAAGGAGGCGGAGACTGGGGCGCTGGCCGTGCGCGCGCCCCTCGCCCTCCTGGAAGGGGCCACGACCGAGGCCCGTCGCGCCTTGGCGGAGCTGGAGACGCACATTTTGACGATGAACGTGGACCCGTCCATGGTCCGCTTCATTATCGGGAAGAAAGGGGCCGTGATCAACGCGCTGCGTCTCCAAACCCAGGCTCTGATCGAAGCGGAGGACCGCTCGGGCCTTTTGCGGATTTACCACCCGGAGGAAGCCGGACGCTTGGCGGCCAAGGCCGCGATCCTAGACGTGGTGCTGAAGAATCAAGCCATGGAGGTCACGGTCCCCCGGGAGGCGGCTTTGTCCTTAAAGGGGAGCAAAGGCGCGGAGCTCCGCGAGAAGTTCGGGAGCGGGGCGGGAGGACTGGATGTGCAGATGGACATTGACGGAGACACAGGGGTGGTGGGTTTGCGGGGAGCGCCCGAAGCGCTGACAGCAGCCCGGACATTGCTCGAGGCCTTCGCGGAAGAGAACTACGGGAGGGAAATGGATTTGCCCCCGGAGGATTACTTGACTTTGATTTCGGGGGGGGAGGACTCTTTGAAGAAACAGGTGCAAGATGCGACGGGTGTGAGCCTCTACACGATCAAAGAAGACAACCTGCTGAAGATTCGGGGGCCCCGTGTCGCCGTCGCGCAGGCTGAGGGAATGCTGCGCCAAGCCTTGGAGGGCGGGGAGGCGGAAGGAACCACCGTCCACGTCCCCCTCCACCCGGACGCGTACCCGGGCCTGGTCGGCAAGGGGGGCGCCGGCATCAACAAGTTTAGGGAAGAGCACGGCGTCGCCCTCATCATCCTGCGGATGCGCAACCAGATCCGCGTCCGAGGGTCTGAACCTGCCCAAGTCGCCCGGGCGGCGGCGGCCTTGAGGACCTTGCTCGATAACTTGCGGGCCATCACGGTCGTCCCGGCCTCGGCCGCCGCGAAGGAGGGTTTGGAAGTGCGAAGGCGGGCTCTGGGCTCCTTCAAGGCCCGGTACGACGTGCAGGTAGAGGGCACGCCGGAAGGATACAAGCTCCGAGGGCTGGTCGCAGAGACGGCAGCCGCCCGTGATCGTCTGGTGGAACTGCTGAGCCAACGAGCGCGGGCTGTCATCCCTGTCAGCGCTTCTCAGGCCTTAGCCCTGGCCACAGCAGGCGACGGGAACTGGCGCAAGGTCCGAGAGGATTTCGCCGTAGCCTGTGATTTGGACGTGGACCAATCTGCGGTGATTCTCACCGGGGCCACGCCCGCGGTGGAGCGGGCGCGGGGGTTCGTCTATCAAACGCTCGAGATCCTCTTCGGAGGTATGTTTGGAAGTGTTCCCGTGCCCGTGCCGGCGATGCCAGCCTTGGCTGCGCCCAGCGCCATCGACGCGATCAAGACACGGACGGGGTTGGAACACGTCGTGGTCGACCGGGAGGGGGCGATAGTCCGCGGTCAAGGTACCCCCGAAGCCGTCCAGGCGCTCCCGGACGCAGTGGACAGCTTTTTACAGGACTGGGAACAAAGTCACGCGCGCGTCCACTTCGAAAGCTGGATGTTGCCGTATTTGCTGGGGAAAGGCGGGGCGAAGGTGAAGGAGCTGCAGAAGCGGACGGGAGTCAATGTGGAGTTTGATCGCGAGGCGGCCGTGGTCCGTCTGTCTCCGGGTTTCGCGGGAGCGAACAAGAAAGGAAAGGAAAGAAAGCAGGCCAACAGTGAGAATAAGGAGTATTCGGAGACAAATTTGGCTGAGAAGGCCGGGGAATTGGTGGCTGCGGCAGTGGAGGAAGGGGAGACCGAGGAGGGGCATGCTGCAATGGAGAAGACTGAGACGGTAGAAGAGGAGGACGAGGAGCAGGTCATGTCGGAAGTCCCTGATGACGTCAAGGCGCGCAGCATCGCGTCCGTGCAAGCGGCTAAGGCCTGGCTAATGGAGCAGATTGAGACGATCAAAAAGGAGCACGCCCACGTCCTCGTGACCGTCCCTCAAGAAGTCCTTCCGTATTTGATCGGGAAAAAAGGCGCGAATTTGGCGAAGATCAAAGAGGAGAGCAAGGCCGCCCTAGACATCATGGATAATGACGGAGGAAGGGACGGGGGAAGGGAGGGCGGAAACCGATATATGGACGGAAGGGGGAAAGGCTCAGGTCGATCTCTTCCAGCAGAGGTGTCGCAGGCTCCGGCGCCCAAAGGGATGGTGTATGTCCAGGTTAAGGGCACCGAAGCCGCAATGGCTAAAGCCCAAGAGCTGATAGCAGCTTTTGTGGCAGAATGGCGGGCGTCAAATCTTGAGAAAGAGGTAAAGGTATTACCGGACCAGATCCGGATTGTTGTGGGTCCGAAGGGATCAACGATACGGGGAATCGCGGAGGACAGCGGCGCGAAACTTGACGTTGACAGGGAAAATCTGGTGGTGATTGCGCGGGGGACATCGGAGGCGGTTGACAAGGCCGTGGCGCTATTGGAGGCCCTGATAGCTGAGGATTTGGCTGCCAATCCGGGGCGCAGCATGCCGGCAGGTGAGAGGGGCGCCACGAATGGTGCCACCTCTGTACCGAGCTCTAAGTCTTCGGGCCCGTCTTCGGCGGATCAGGTCGCAGGTGACGGCATCGTCGGAGATGACACGAGCGGTCACAAACCCGTCGAGGGGAAGCAGGCGACGGGGGACTGGAATTTTCCATTCATACCACCCGGTGCTGATGCGTCTTATTCCAAACTTTTGATGGACAAGCAAGCAGCTGCAACAGCCGCAGTGACCGCAGAAAAGAAGAAGAAGAAGAAGAAGAAGAAGAATGCGAAAAGAGATGATGGAGATGACGCCGAGGGGGACGAGAAGGTCTTAAATGCAGGAGGGCGGCCCATGTCCATCAACGGTGGCACGGTCAAGAAAACTGAGGATAGCGGTTCGAGTAAGAGCGGGAAGCTGATCCCGGCGGAGGGTGAAGAGGAGCCGGTTCATTTTAAGAATGCCATCCCAAACAAGGGAACTGGCAAAGAGAAGAAGTTGACAGAAGATGCGACAGCAGCCAACGTGGCCCGAGAGACACGCGCGAACATGGCTCAAGTAGCAGAGGTTGTAACGACGGAAAAAGCCGGCCGGCTTCTTGACCTGATTATGGGCGGCAGTAGAGCCACAATCTCCGGCGAGTGCGTGCCCGGAAGTGACGGGCAAGGCGAGGCCGGGGACGGGATGCACACTGGCCACGGAGAGGGGGCACCGACGGGCGCGGCGGGAAGCAAGACAGTCTTCAAATCATCGGCGACCATGCTGCGCTTGTAGGGAAGTGCATGTCAAAGCTGGGACCGGGCCAGGTGGTTAAGCTCACCGTGGAGACATGGCTGAGAAGTCCTGTACTTAGGCTTATCACCTGATTCTGCAGTCCACATGTAGTCAGTAGCCTTTTTATCCACCGTGCTTAGGTCAGCTTTCAAGACTTTCAGGTACAGTAGTTACTTTCAAAGAATTCGATGTGTAGAATTGGCTAGGATCTTTAACTATTTTGTAATAGAATAGTGAGGCAGCGTGTCTGAATAGGGTGTTTCAACCACCCCCGATATCAAAACTACAGCATCCGAAACGATTTAATCGACGCAAACTCGAAGATGTCAGCGAGGTTTTAGACGCGAAATTTCGCAAAAGAGTCACAGTTGTTTGAGGCAAATTACTGATGGCAGGAAAGGTAGCAATAAAAGAAATGCAAAACGACGTGATTGATATCGGCGAACCCCTTCACGTCTGCCACGCTTGACAATCAAAGAATCAGAAATCTAGAGGAGGGAAAACTGAGGAGAATGAAGGAATCTTAAACGTGACATTGCTGTCTAATACAATCTACTTCATCCGTACATCATCTGAAACCAATCCGCTTGGAAAGAGTGGTCTGGCACATCAATGCGTGAGCCCAGGCTATTCCCTCAGACGACACACTTTCCCACAGAAGAGATCTGATACGTCTTTTCGTTTTTTGCCAGTCCGGCTTTTACTGTTATCACATTGTCTGCGGCCCTACAAAAGATAACCTTTCTCTCGTCCTCTCCTTCCATTGTACACAGTTGCCTCTCGTGTCCTGCGCTATGGGAAATACTTCCGGCGCAAGTCCTCTAACACCATTTTTGCATCTTTCATGTCTCTACTATCCCGTCCGGATGCCTGTACATTGGGGAGACTGGACGACCTTTCCTCCAGGAAGCGGAAGGCCGCCTTGATATTCTCCTTATCCACGTCCGACATTAGCAATCTCATCATCTCAAAGCTTTCCACGCACGCCATCCCTTCCAATACTTTGCAGACCATTTTGGCGTCTCCTTTGTCTTTTCCTTGGCAAAAAACCTGGGCCGTGACGGAGAAAACATCGTTAACGACATCCTGGTCGGTGACGCGTTTGAAAACTCTCGGGAAAGTCTTGGGATTGAAACCCCGAAGGTAAGCTGCCAGGTAGCCAACGTCGCCCCTTTTCTTCAGAGTACGCCAATGAGTTTCGAGCATAGTTACAGTTTTAGGCGGAGGCGGGACTTTCAGAACATCAACTGCAGGGGGAAAGGGTCGGTCTTTGGGTTGCCGAGCGCCCGTACTGCAGGGCACAGGGTCTCTACTGCCACAGCTTTCTTCTACAACACGCACTCGGCGAACGGGCTCCGCGGGGCATTGACGGGGCTGCGTTGATACTTCCCGCACAAACCAAGATCCACCTTTTGTCTCTCCTCCCTTTTTTCCTCCTGTCCTTGCCCCGTGGCTCGCTTCCAAGCCCGTCCGCTGCGCCAACAGCACGTCTTCAGGCTCTTGGGCCAGATTCTCCTTGATTAATGCTCCCACGGTACCATCAGAAGGGGCGACATCGGGCACTGGAGAGTTCAAAGATTTATTTGTTTTGGAGGACTGCTTGCGTGCTGCTGGCAGGGTCGACGGTTGCCGCATGGTCTGCAGCTTGGACAGAAGGAGTCGCGCCACGCCCTGCTCTTTCTGTGCCTCTGTGTTCTTCTTGTCCCTTTCTAGAATCCAATCTAGGTCCTTCAAGGCCGCAGTAAGCGCCTTCTCGGCTGCTTCTAAAGGCACCGTGGGATCGCGGTCGCCCTTCAGTGACTCGCCCGCGCCTGCTGTCGATCCAAGCACTTCTTCAACACGAGCCACGCGCGACTCCGCCGCTCTGCACGCGGCCTTACCCCTTCGATACCGAGCCTTGATGTTCTCCGGTTCGCTTTCCAGCACTCGACTGGCGTCCCTCCTAGCCTCCTCCCAGAGACCTTGCCTGAGGTAGGCCAGGCACCGGTTGTTGTAGAGCGGCAGGTGACCCGCGTCCCGCTCGATGCCCTCCGAGTAGTATTGGATGGCACGGGCGAGGTCACCCCGCGCCAATGCCTTGTTCCCCATCTCTTTCAACGCCAAGGTCTCTCTCAAAGGCCCTCCATTCCGCGAGCGTTTCCCCTTGACGGGGGCACTCCCGCCGCCCGAGGCACCTTCGCTCGAAACATTGGTCTGCACAAGGGTGTCGTTAGACGGCCGCATTCTTTCCCCGGAAGCTTCCTGAGGAAATGAAGCCCTAGGGTGGAGTGTGTGGAGTGGCAGGGAGACCTCCCTCGGGGCTTGTGGGCTGGCGGTAGACAGGGCCCTGATGGATGACGGCCTTCCCGCCTCCCCTTCGACGACGGGGACACGTCGAAAGCCCTCGGCAAGGGGGGGAGGAAAGTCCGCCTCCAGGCTGGGCATTTCCATGGAGCACGTCTCATTGGAAATGTCAGCCAAGGGGACCGGCCTTGGTGTCGCCTCCGGGTAGCCTTTCTCAGGCTTGGAGGCTGATCCCTCCCGGTCCCGTGGGCCGGACGGCACGCACGAGGATGGGGTGGAGGCTGGAGCCGATGTCTCATCCCTCAATCCTTGCACGGCATCCTTGCCGTCTTGACTACAGGCCCGGCCCTCCTCGTCCATCTGGTGCAGCAAGGCAAGGGCCTCCCTCGCCACTTTTCCATCCATGCTTCCCGCCCCCCACCGAAGAACTTCTTCTAGATCCTTCCTCGCTTCTGCCCGCTTTCCCCTCTGGCGCCGGATCGTTCCCCGGCGTAACCATGCCTTAGCATAGGAAGGATCTCGGGCGATGGCCAGCGTGCAGTCCACTTCCGCCTTCACCCACTCCCCTAGCCGCATGTACACCAGAGCGCGGTTCCCGCAGACAGCCGGGTCTAGCGCATTGAAGCCCAAGCTCTTCGTGTAACTGGCAAGCGCCTTGGCGTACTCACCTCGTTTGAAAAATGCATTCCCTTCCTCCTTTAATGACGCGGCCATGACCATCCGCTGTGCCGGCAGGGAATCGCACGTTTGCCTGGTGGCCGCCAACAGGCTTTCGGCAGCTCGAACCTCCTCCTCGTCCTCGTTTCCATCCTCAACTTTGGGAGCTAGAGCCTCTTGCATAGACTTGGATGAGACGATCGTGGGCGCCCTGTAATCTGTCCCCTCCCTGGCTCCCACCACCCTCGACCTGCTTGCCGTCACCGTCCTCATCGGCCGGACGGGAGTTAGCCGGTCAGAGTTAGGACGATCAAGGTCAACCAATTCACCGCCGATGGAGCTCTCGACCGCCGTCGCCAGCAAGGCCTTGTCCCTTTGGCAAATTTCAGCGGTCCACTTCTCTAGTCGAGCTTCTTCGTCCGCAATTTCCTCGGGGGGTGTTTGCGCCCGGAGGGTCGTGACTTTACCTCGCACTTGCGCGGGCGAAAAAAGCCACAGCCGGTCTTTCACTTCCCGCTCCAGATCTGCGGAAAGACCGTCTTTCCCACTTTTGAGCCTGCGCAAGATGCCTCGGAGGACCTTGGGATCGTCGCAGCTTTGGATGAAATTTGCATCCAACAAAGCTGGGGTGATACGAATGGGCGGCTTCTCGTCTTCGTGTCCTGCGAGGAACAGCTCGGAAACCAAGTCCATGTGCACGACACAGAGGGCGAAGGACGGATTTCAAAGTGACCTGCATGGACGTATTGTGACGGTGAATCGTGAAGCAATTGGGTTGAAAAAAAGCCTAGGGCAGGGGGTGGAACATGTTGAGCTTTTTGGGCGAGGGGAGGGTAACAGGGAGGCAAGGCGTCAAATACCATCTACCTTTCCAATGCAACGATAAGCCACTCATTCGTGTCCAACTACGATATGCGGACCCCCCACTATTTTTCCAGGTGGTGCGAGCGTGTCAAAGATGCCGCGAAGCCGGTCCCGTTCCCTCAGGTGAGTTATATATTCCGGGCTCGCAATCCTCCCTTCGACTTGCTCGGGGGGTTACCCGCTCGAGGCGCTTGATACTCACCACTTTCCCTGTCTTTCGGTCAGTCGCGGCAGTGGCCGGCGACGAAGAGGTCGAGAAGAAGATCGTGATTATGACCGGAATCGAAAACGGAGGGAACGGAGCAGGAGCTCGGGCCGACACCGGGAAGGAGATGGCCGCAGGAAGCATTCGCACCGAGACGATCTCAGGAAGGGAAAGAAGGCAGCTCGACGCGACGGGAGCTATGACGATGACGAGAAATTTAGTGGGAGGCGTCGTCAGCGGCCCTCGCCCTCGCTATCCTCCTCTTCCTCCTCCTCCCTCTCCCCCCCTCGCGGGACGGACAAAGCATCGAAGGGAGGATTACACCACAAGCCGCAGTCTACGCATTTCACGTCGCGCCCTTCCCCGCTAGAGCAGCGAATCTTGGACGAGGAGGTGATTCGTCGGTTTGACAGCCGCATTAAGGAGCAGCTCGAAGAAAAAGTCTCCGTGTACTGCGAATCCAGTGAGTTTCAAAAGCTTTTGGAGGACATGAAGAAACGAAAACGTGAAGAAATGCTCAATCGGATCGATCAAGACATACGGGCCGAGCGCGAGGCTGTCCTTGATTTGGAAAGGAAGCGTGCCGAGGCGGAAGCGGAGGAAAAACGGAAACTTGCGCAAGTCCTGGAGGAGAATCGCCGTAAAGTAGAGGAGCAGCGCCGTCTAGAGATGGAGGAGAAAGAACGTCAGGACGAGCAGAAGCTTCTCGAGATCCAGCGGCGACAGCAGATGGAGGAGGAGGAAGAGAAACGGCGGGTGGTGAGTGTGCTGGGGGTGGGGGACGGAGGCTTAACAGGGGCAAGCGGGGAGTGCAGGCAACCGTCACAGGCACGGGCCCTCGGACAGCACCGTCCGCTCTCTTTACTCTACCCCATGCCCCCCTTTTGCGTGCGCGAATGTTCCCTTTTCTCATTGTGGAGTCCTCAACCCCTGGTCGAGCCAACGGTCGGCACGGCACCCGTCTGCCTGCTGAGGGTCTGCCCTCCTGGTGGCTGACGCAGAGAGGGGCTTCTCACGGAGCAACGTCCACGGAATTTGTACGGGGGCACCGGCGAAATCGCGTGCAGGTCGTGCCTGCATTGTTAATTATATGAGGAGCACACGGCGGGGAGCAGGCCCAAGCACGGGCTGACCGCCCTCCACTTCGGCCGCCTCAGGACACAGCCCTGTCACCATGGGCTCTTCATTCCGCCGCGTCGGGGGCGAGCAAGGCTTTCCCTTTTCCCCTTCGCCGCCCCTAGACCTCCACGTCCCTCTCCCCTGCCCGGTACTCACTCTCTTCCCTTCTTACCCCCCTGTCTCCCACGCGGCCCCGTCCGCCCTCTGTCTCCCCCATGTCTCCCTTTCCCGTTCGAGCAGGCGGAGGAACAAGCCCTTCTGCAGGAGCAAACCAAGATCCTTCGGCGACCGGCCACCAAGATTTCACTCTCTCTCAAGAAGAAAGGGAGCCTTTTTTGAGGGGGCGCTCAGGGCACTGGGACGGTGAGGGTTGAGGGTGGCGAGTTCTTGGGCGAGTCAAGAGGCGTGCCGCATTCGCGGGTGCCAATAAGAGCGTGGATAGGGAGCCAATAAGAGAGTGGATAGGGAGAGGATTCAAACACGGGAAAACTGCTTGCTAGGAGAAAAAATGCACGAAAGATAGCAAGATTCGGCCCCGGCAGGCGCCTCGTCTTGCTCTGTTGATGGAGGGCTGTTGTTCTTTGCACCCTTTCTTTATCGGTCAAGGAAAGCTGCCGACACAAGACACGCGACGGTGGCCCATTTTCTTGCGTGTTGCCCTTATCTTCCGCCTCCCCTTTGCGTTCTTTAATCCGAAACACCACCATCCTTCGCCTTGTCATCCGAGTCCTCCTTATCGCGCCGCTTACAATCTTCCGCTCTGCCTTCTGGTCTTAGCTCACCACTGACCCGTGTCTTCGTGGAGCCGGCTTGCACTCAAGGCCAGCCCTCGACACTTCCGCCATAAAATACACTCCGACATACATACTTTTCCTCTGCCTCCTTCTGCCTTTCCCTTAATACAAGGCCCCTCAGGCTCTCACTCAGCACTCTCCAATATTTCGGTCTCCTGTATCGTCAACAAAATATCTGCCCTCATGCTTGATAGCCGTCCACGACAGGTGCAAAACGCCTCTTCCGTCTCGTGACCCCCCCTCCCCCTGCCGGAGACAACCCCTTGCCTTTCTCTTCCCTCCGGCCGCCCTGTCCCTCGTCCTACTTACACTCCGAACGCGGACAGCCTCCTTTCCTTCGAGGCCCTCTTCAATCACTTACCAGTCCCCCTATTCTCACCATTGCTGTGACCGACAGCGGGCTTCCGATTCAGCTAGATCGTCCTCTCCGCCCTTCCTCCTTCCCTCCCCATTAGGTTCCCCCCTTTTCCTCCTCCCACCACCCACCCTACTCCCTCCTTCCTTCTTCCTTTCGCCTCACTTCTTTGCTGCTCGCGTGGGCCGTCCTGAGGTCTTCTTGGGCAGGGCCTTCTTGGCTGTGGAGAGAGTGGGAAAGGGGGAAACGATTAAACACCAAGGTGCCGATAACAAGCATGCAGACGAGCCGAAGGGGCTCACGCGAGTATTGAGCGGCCAAAGAAACAAAGGGCATGATTTGCACCCTGCCAGAGCCATCGTCCTGCTCCCATCCCCCTCATTCCCCCAGACCACGCACCGGGGCCCACAGCCTTCTTCTTCGGCACCGGCTTGGTTGCCTTTTTGGCCACTGTTTTCTTCGGCGGCGCGGCTTTGGAAGCGACGGGCTTAGGCGCAGCAGGCTTAGCAGGGGCGGGCGCAGGCGCTACTTTCTTGGCGGTGCTTGTGGCTTTCTTGGCGACCGGCTTGGCCGTTTTCTTCACGGGCACCTTCTTCTTGGGTGCGGCTTTCTTGGAAAGGGCCTTGCTGCCACCGGAGCTTTTCGCCTTGGCCGAAGCTGCAGAGGCAGGAGCAGCCATCGTAGCCTTTGCCGCAAGGGCGACACGGGCACTGGGCCTCCGGGGGACAATGGGTGCGGGACCAGACTTCTTGACAGCGCCCTTCTTGGGGGGGGGAACAGGGGTCGTGGCTGTTTTGCGGGCCGGCACGGCCGGAGTGGGCGGCGTGGATGGCTTCGCCCCTTTCTTTCCGGTGGTGGAGATGGCCTTCTTGCTGCTTGCGGCTGGCGTCTTCGCGCCCTTCTTGGTGGGAGTCCCCTTGCTCGCAGATTTCCCCAGAGCCAGCGTAGAGCTTTTCACCTTGGTGGAGGGCGTCATCCCCTTCTTTTTCAGCGCAGATTTTTCCGCGGTTGCATGCGTCTTTTGCTGCTTGGAAGCGGGCGTTTCCCCCTTGCTGCTGCTTATGGAAGACCGTCGGGAGCGTTTGCCTAAAGCGGATGGCGTCTTGGCGCGGGGCGTGGTCGAAGCACGCTTGCTCCCTGAAGCTCCCACCTTCTTGCCGCCAGAAGAAGCGCGTGGGATAGGGTCGGAGGGGGTGCTACTCTTGCTGCCTTTCCAAGGAGACAAAAAACCCAGCACCTGCGCCCATGCATAAGAGGTATATGGGAGACAGTGGACAGATGTGAGGATTGAGGCGGGCAAAAAAGCACATCAAGGATGAAGGCGTCCTGGTAGCCCTCTACAAAATCCGTCGTGTACGAAACAAAATCTACTTTCGGCACGCCGAGGATGCATCGAAACTTGCTGGTGATGCGTCGTCTAGTCAGCCGAGGTGGGCCGCCTGCGCATTGCCGCCCCAAGTCTCACGTGCCCATCGAGCACTCGCTACGCTCTACCCCCCTTTACTAGGATGGTGACAAAGACTTACCGGGTTGACCAAGTCGCTCAAGCGTCGCATGGCAGTAATGGAAGAGTGTTGACAATTTGCAAGGAGGCTGATGTGATGTGTGTGACAAGTGTACGTGACAGGAGAGAGGGGATAAGTTGGTCTGAAATCGGAGCGGTTGACCGTCGCGGTTGCAAACTGCAACATTGCCGAAACACACCGAAAAGGCATTCCCGTTTTGCAAAAGCATTCACAACGCAAAATAATGACGCGTGGCAGAGAATTTCCACCCTATTGACGCACAGGCCCGTGCAATGTGCATGCACGGGCCATTATCCAAGGGCCTGCTAAGGTGATGCAAGCGCGAGATGGAAAAAGAGCCGAGAGCGCGCGAAAACGGCCCCCCTGGAAGGACCCCAAATTAATCCCGCACAGCATGGCCACGACCGACGACGGGACACCAGGATGCATTCAGTCGTATTCGTAAAATCATTAATCGTTTGGCATGGCTTGCTCCATGATATTAAACACAGCATAGACGACATCGATCAGGCGGAAGTTACGGGATGGCACGGACACGTAAAATTCATCGACGGCTCGGACCGGGATATCTTCCTGCACGCCATTTTTGAAAGCCTTGCAAAAAATAATCGGGCACCGTGCCGGTCTGCTGTCTCCCACGCCGCCGGGTGATCTGGCACATGTGCACAAACTCCGACTGTATAATGTGGGTCTCTCATTTCGTGTGATGGGGTTCACGGAACAGTGGCGTCCATTTTTTCAAATCGATGTTAGTCATTGACAGTCGCTTCTTTTTTCTCGTTCCTGCTGTTCTGACCTGTCAAGACTTTCGACGTAGTGCTCTGATATCAAGCGACTTCCCAAAATGTTGTCCGTGATGTAATGCTGCTTAACACCTCCTAGTTCCGCGCCGCTCACATTGCATCAACAGCATACCACAGATTCTGACGTGTGAATGTCAGCGCGACCAATCGGCTGAAGAATACGAGACGGAACACGGCATCATTTTTTACAGCAATGATGATGATGATGGCCCCACGAGCACGCGCCAGGTTCCACTGGAAAGACGCCTTCCAACGCGAAGATGTTCGAAGAATTTGGAAGTAAGATCAAGGCATTAATTTGGGTTCTATTTGCTTCGGACTCGATGTTAGGGTTAGGGTTAGGGTTAGGACTCGACTGCGCATTTTTCATATGTCCTTGATCTAATTGAAGGTTGTCGCCTTGCAACCTTGTGAAGTCTTGCCTTCGGAAAATCCAGTTCATGTGATGGTAACAATTCATATCCTCGTCCCCCCTCTTGACACATTTTAATCACATCTTATTCCTCTCTCGACTCATCCTAGATATGGGATTGCTATTTTGATCACGGGTTTCGTCGGGAAGCAGCTCGTGTGGGAGATTGCGCAAAGCAATATCAAGGAGATCCATCAAAAGCAACATGAAGAAGGTAAGTGGGAAGTCTTTTATTGATAAATGGTTGATGTATATTCGGTAGGCACCCTTTTCATCTTTGGAAAGGTGAAGGGACATCCATGCGTTGTACACGATGCTCTGATACCCATTCTGAGACCTGTCAAAGGTCTTTGGATAGCAAATTTTCAGCATCAGCGTAAGCCTGGTCAAACGCACATCAGAATATTTGGTCGCTTGTGATTTGCGGCGATTTAGTGCTCACATTTTCTGTGTCGACACCTTTTTGTACAGCCTCTGAGGCGCTAGAAAGAGCCTACGCGGACGGCCGTCGCCTCGCCGCATTAAAGAGGGCCCGCATCCTGGCCCAAATTGCAGAAGTGGAGGAGGCGCAAAGCAAGCAGAAGTAAGGCCGTGAAGATACATGAGAAGACCAAAGACGCCGTGTTCAATCTTCGCCTCGTGAAATTCGGACCCGGATCGCGCCTGTCCCGGGGGGGTGTTCATACTCGCACGCAATGTATAGCACGCAGCGAAGACACGTAAGACACAGGCTATGTATGGCATGTGAGAGCGAGAGGTAACAAGAAATATAACAAATAGGTTCGCGTCGTGGAAGAAAGAGAAGCAAAGGTCGACTTTGTGCTCGGCGTGCTGGCGCTTTCTCGATAGCTCCAAGTCGTCTTTCCTCCACCTGATTGTGTCCTCTGACATTGTGCGCCCTTTGTTCTTCCCGTTGCTTTCCTCGTTACATTTGGGAACTTGGGTGACCGTGGTGTTTATAACAAGATAGTATGCCAATCAAGAGGGGGATGCCTCTCGGTCGATGGCCTCCGCTTCCTCTTGGTGTGAGAATCTCATTCCTCGAAAACAGAAAAGAAATTTCGACCCCTTACGCACGTCTCCACGCCGCACCTCTTCTAGTCGTCGTCGGTCTTCTTTTCTCGAACATTCTCCCTTTACGCCTTCGATCTCTAGGAAGAACACTGCTGCATGGACCTTCCACAGGCCTCAAAGCACCATGCCTCCCCTTCGTTTTATTCTCGTGTTTTTCGATAGAAAGCATGAATTCAATATTCCTTCCCTGTCTTCTCACGCAATTAAGAAGATGACAGACACATCAACATATTTACTTACGACATCCACGTCCGGTCATCGTCACAGAAGCCGTGGAGGAGGCAAAGAGCGACGACGTGGGCCAACAGAAGCTTCTTCCTTCCCATACATGGCTGTCGTACCATATCCCCCCAATTTCCCCCCCCCGTGCCCTGTCCCTCCGATGGACAAGCTGCCCTTGAGCCTAGCACACCTCTCTCGTCTTCCCTCCTGGATGGAGCTGACCCTCCTTGCATCGATCCTACTGCCCACGTTCTTTGGCCGGGACCCGCTCGCCCGCCTCCCCCTCCTTCTCCTCCTCCGCCAACGGCTTTTTCGCACCCATCGCCATGCCCAGTATGACGCTTTCCTGCCCCTGCTTATCGTCCTCCCCTACCCGGAGTTTTTTGCCACACCCTGATCCCTCCATTTCCTCGGAAGTAGCCTTGCGTTTCCATTCCTCCCCGCCCCCCGCGCCGGCACCCACCTCCTCCTGCCCGCATGTTTCCTCGCCCACGTCCTTTTCCCCTTCCCTCCTGGATCCCAGTAGGGCGGAAAGCGGGCCAGCATCCTCCTGAGCCCTCTCCTGGGCCCCTCCCTCCTTCCCCACCTCCCCGCCGGTAGCAATCTCGGCAGCCGTCTTCACCGATTCCTCCTCCTCCCGCCTCCTGCCCTCCATACCTGCCTCCCCCTCCTCCTTCTCCCTTCCTCCTTCGTCCCTCGCCCCCGCTTCCACCTCCGAGGCCCTGACCCCCGCCTTGTCCCCCCCTCCGAAGCCCCCGGCCGGTCCCTCCTCCCCCCCCACACTCCCACTGTCGCTCACCCGGCTGCTGCTGCTGCTTCCGTCCCCGCCCTCCGACGCCTTGGGCGAGCTCGAGGCGGAGGAGGAGGATCGCGGGTGGCTCCCAAGCGAGACCAAGGCAGCCAGGACGTCCGTCTCATCCCCCGTGGTCTTGGCCCCTTTCTTCTCCGCGCTCCCAGCATGGCTCCCGCCCGTGCTGCTGCTAGCGCTCCCTGGATACGTGCTCTGAAAGGCGGAGTGACCGGTGGGGGGTGTGGAGCTGGCGGAGCCTGAGGACGGTTTTTGAATATTCCCTGCCTCCCCAACGCCCGCTTTGTCCGCCTGCGGAGTCAGGGCCTGGCCCAAGGAGGAGGGAGATGACCCGTCCCTCTTCTCCCCGCTCCCGTTCTGGCGGTCTTTCCGGCCTTCCAGGGGATGAGTGGCAGAGGAGAGGGGGATTTTCAGGTCCTGCTCCTGCTGTTGTTGCCGCTTGGCTTGCGCGCTGGGAGAGGCGCGTCGGCGGGAAGGGGGGACAGGCGCGGGTGCATGTTGTTGCTGTTGTTGCTGTTGCTGCTGTTGCTGTTGCTGTTGCTGTTGTTGTTGTTGTTGTTGTTGTTGTTGTTGCATGGACATGGCCATGTGCGCCGCCTGGAGCTGTTGCTGATGTTGCTGCTGGAAGAGAGCCATCTGGTAGGCATTCAAGGGAGAGAAGGGGCTGGGGCCCGCGGGAGCACCCATTGGGAAGCCGGGGAAGCCCCCGGCGGCGGCGGCGGCAGCGGCGGCGGCAGCGGCATTGAAATCAAAGAAAGGGAAATTGGGGGGGCTCTGGGCCGGTATGGACGTCAAATTGGAGAAGGGAGGCGAGTGGGCGGGGGTCTGGGAGCCGAAAGGACCGTGTGGGGCAAAAGCGTTCAAGGCGGGAAAGCCCGGCAAGGAAGAGAAGTTCCTCGTGCCTGCGTGAGAGTTAGCTTGTCCCCCCGTCCCCACCAAGGCGCCCATCTGCGCCTTGTTGAAGAGTCCTTGGTAGGCCATCATAGGGTTGGGGGACGGCGAGAGTCCGCTGTTGGCCCCCGGGGAGGCGGCCATTGGGGAGAAAGGGGAGGGGACGCGGCTCCCGGCGGGGGGGAGGGCCTTGGGACTTTTGCGGCCACTTCCCCTGACACCGCCCGCGATGCCCGCCAGGCCCGTGCTGATGGTGGGCAATCCCCCTCCCGTCCGGCTGCCGGGCCGCCCCTTGTCCTTCTCCCTCGTCGAGGGCGGGGAAGGAGACACAAAGCCCCCGCGGGAAACCCCGACGCCCGAGAATTTCCCACCGCCCCGGCCTCCGCCCCCGTCGTCTTCGTCCTCCGTGTCATCCTCCTCCGAGGCCGAGTCATCGTCGTCCTCGCCCCCGTCCCCGTCTGGGTATGATTGGCGGGAGAGCCGGCGCTTGGCCGAGTTCCATCTGCGGGGGAGGCGGTGAAGGAAAGCGGGAAAGTGAGAACTCCGGGGGGGCCCCAATCAGTCTCTAGGTCCTTTCTTGCAAACATTTTTTCCCCGCATTGAGGACACGCGCCTTTGTACACGTAGCGACCCGGCTCGTCCAACCCATCTTCCAACCCCCCCAACGCTACCTTCCTTCCCGACCACAAGCCCGCCCTCGCCCCCTCTCTCCCTTCCTCGGACCCTGCAACCCCCCAACAAACCTGTTCTTGATCGCGTTGTCCGTCCGCCCCGGCAATACCTTGGCAATCTCAGCCCACCGATTTCCGAACTGTGCGTGTGCCTTCAACAGCAAATCCTCCTCATCCTTGGTCCAAGCATCTTTCTTGATGTGCGGATCCAACTGGTTGTGCCACCGCTCCCGGCACTGTTTCCCGGTCCTCCCTTCGAATTTGGTGCAGATGATGCCCCAGTGCTTGGTTCCGTACTCACGCACCAATGCCGTCAAGAGCTCGTCTTCCTGCGGCCGCCATTTTCGGACAGCTCGGCGTTTTTCGGTCCCGCCCACCAGTG
>Ga0102934_1000573_pt1 | contig 24921 bp, 17 predicted proteins | sample SalPonR2_A_D1_MG_FD_78175 | JGI IMG/M metagenome (GOLD analysis project Ga0102934, IMG submission 78175) | Salt pond soil microbial communities from South San Francisco under conditions of wetland restoration - Salt Pond MetaG R2_A_D1_MG | ecosystem: Environmental > Aquatic > Marine > Intertidal... | reverse complement strand
TATATGGCTGACGAGTCTCCAATGATGAGGCAGTATAAGAGGATTAAATCGCAAAACAGCGATGCGATCCTCTTTTTTCGCCTTGGCGATTTTTACGAAATGTTTAATCGGGATGCGAAAGAGGTATCCCAGCTGCTTAACCTCACCCTTACAAAGCGTAACGGCATACCCATGTGTGGGATCCCTTATCATGCTGCTAACTCTTACATTCCCCGTTTGCTGCGGGCGGGCAAAAAAATTGCCATATGCGAACAGACCACCCTGCCGGAGAAGGGCAAGGGAATTGTCGAGCGTGAAGTGGTGGAAATTGTAACTCCCGGTACGATTACCGAAGAGGATTATCTTGACCAGCACAAGAATAACTACCTAGTTTCAATTGGCTCTTTCAAACAGGGCATTGCCCTCTGTTATATTGATATTTCTACCGGGGAGTGCGGGGTCCGCGATTTTCCCTTTCAGCCCAACGACGAACTGGTGAGGGAAGAGTTAAGCCGCTTAGATCCGACGGAAGTACTTTTGCAAGAATCGCTGCTTGAACAGCGGGAGGCTTTGGCCCGTTTTTTCGACGGCAAATCTCACATCGTCCTGAACCGCTATCCCGACTGGACCTATGATTCGGCCGGCTCATACGAACATCTGTTGCGATTTTTCGGAGTACATAACCTCAAGGGATTTGGGTTTGAAGAAAATGATCCGGTTCTCAGTGCCTGTGGAGTGCTGTTTGAGTATATCGAGGAGAATGCCAAGCATGCAGCCGCCCACATACGCAGTATACGCCGTATACAGTCACAGGCATATGTAGGCTTAGATGAAGCGACCCAGAAGAACCTGGAGCTGGTTTCAAACATGACCGACCGTCGCCGCAGCTACACCCTTCTAGAAGTAATCGATCACACACGGACTGCAATGGGCGCCAGAACCCTGCGCAGCCGTTTATTGCACCCGCTTCGGGATATCTCGCTCTTGGAGCAGCGTCTGAACCATGTAGAGCTGTTTTATAAAGACCAGATGACCCTTTCGCAGTTGCGCAGCCGGCTGGCCGGTGTAAGAGACATTGAGCGACTCACCTCCCGGATTGCCCTAGACAAGGCCCATGGGAAAGATCTTCTTGCAATTCAACACTCCCTTGAACAGGTTCGCGAACTCTCAACTCTGCTACCTCCTCAAGCTGCTCTTGAAACACTCGATACAGACCCTATTGACTACAGCCAAATAGATGCACTCATTGATCTGCTTGCACATGCAGTTCATGAAGATCCGTCGATCTATTTAACCGAAGGACGCTTGATTCGAGCCGGATACAGCTCCGAGCTTGACGGGTTGCGCGAGTTGAAACAGAACAGCAGCCGGGTATTGAGCGAGTATCTCGAGACTGAACGTCAAAACTCAGGCATTCAAAACTTAAAAATTAAATACAACAAAATAATTGGTCATTTTCTGGAAGTCACCAAGTCTAACCTTGAACGGGTTCCTGAACACTTTATTCGACGACAGTCCCTGGTGGGCAGTGAGCGCTTTACGACTAACCGCCTAAATGAATTGGAGGAGAGCCTGAATAACGCCGCCGAGCAGATAATTGAGCTTGAAAAAAAGCTATTTCTTGCCCTTCGAAGTCAGGTTCGTAAATACATCGAGCAGCTTCTCTCTCTTTCCAAGAGTGTAGGTGCTCTAGATTGCCTGCAGAGCCTTGCGTATGCAGCTACGGTACACGGCTGGCGTAAACCGAACCTCCATGAAGGTGCAGAAATCAATATTACCGAGGGACGGCATCCCGTAGTTGAATACCATGATGCTCCGGGGTCTTTCATTCCCAACTCAATGAGCTTAAATTCGGGTGGCCAGAGTTTTGCACTTATTACAGGGCCTAATATGTCCGGTAAATCCACATTTTTGCGGCAAACGGCCCTCATTGTGCTGCTTGGGCAAATTGGATCATTTGTGCCGGCAGAAGAGGCGAGTATAGGGCTGGTGGACAGAATTTTCTGCCGAGTGGGTGCCTCCGATAACCTCGCCCGGGGAGAATCAACTTTTCTGGTTGAGATGAATGAGACTGCCTATATTCTGAATTCAGCAACAGTAAACAGTCTGGTAATCATGGATGAAGTCGGTCGCGGTACCAGTACCCATGACGGGCTGTCAATTGCCTGGGCTGTGAGCGAATTCCTATTACAACAGCACGCTAAAACCCTGTTTGCCACTCATTACCACGAGTTAACCGCCCTCAAAAGCGACTCAATCCAGAATCTGTATCTCGAGGTAAAAGAGGATCAGGGGGAGATTGTGTTTCTTAAAAAAGTACGGCAGGGAAATGCAGGCCACTCCTACGGGTTACACGTCGCAAAGCTGGCAGGTCTCCCTGAATCTGTATTGGATCGGGCTGCCGATATCCTGGCGTCTCTTGGAGAACTGGAGAACACCCTGCCGGCATTGCAATCACCCGCTGAGCCTTCTGCGAAACATCCCGGCTCAAAAACCGAATCAACCAACCCAGCTATTGCTCCTTCGGTCGACAGGAATAGATCACAGCAATCATCCCTCTTTGATGTGTCGGAAATGCTCATGGCAGAGATTCGGCAAGTCGACATCAACGTGACCCCTCCAATTGAAGCTTTAAATAAAATTGCCCGTTGGAAGTCGGAACTTGAAGCAGAATAGCTAGTTACTCCCTCTTATAGAAAAGAGGGGGTAACGTGAATTACATGTTCAATTTTTTACTTCCAGTATATCCATTGCGCTGCAGCTTGTGCGGCGAGCCGCTTTTGCAGCACCCCTGGATGAAAATGGGTATCTGCAGCCGCTGTGTAGATGCCCTTCGAAAAGAGTCGGTAAGAGACACACACCGCTGCAGCACCTGCGGAATGCCTCTTATATCGGAAAAGGACAGCTGTCTTACCTGCCGCACAAAGCAACACCATTACAGCTCGCACCGGACCCTTTTTATGTATCAAGGCAGGGCTCGCAGCTTACTGAAAGCGTACAAGTTCCAATCTGTATCTTCGCTGGCGCTTCTTTGGGCACAGCTCCTGTTCGAGGCTATTCAACAGGAATTTTCCCATCCGCCCCTTATCGTGCCAGTACCTTCCCGGGGGAGCTCTGTTCGTACCCGCGGGTGGGACCAGATGGAGTTGATTCGCAAAAATCTCAGCCGGAGATATTGCCTGTCCACTGCTAAATTACTCAGCCGTACCGGCGGTTCTTCTCAAAAAAAGTTGAATTATGCCCAGCGCATGCTTAACCTCACCGGTCACATAACCTGCACTTGTACCGCAACAAAACTTCCACAGAAAATTCTTTTAATTGACGATGTGTATACTACCGGTGCAACATTAGATGAGTGCTCCCGGGTACTGAAACAGGTAGGAAACACAGAGATTTTTGCTCTTACCCTGGCAATCGCGCCGTATTAAGAGCAATTCGAAATATGGATGTCGTAGGACATCCATATTTCGAATTTGCTTAGTTTCCTTATCAAAAATTGGTATATCAATACGGTTGGAGGCATTCTAAGGTTTGGATAGTGCATCGCACTATCCAAACCTTAGAATTGCTGCCGTATTGACTATTTACACAAGCGATGGTACATTAATCGTAACAGTAGAACGGTACGGAGGTAAAAAGGAGTCGTTTCAGGACTCCTTTTTTATGATATAATGGAATGGAAGATTGATGAGAGCAATTTGTATGTGGAGCTTGAGCCTGTAATCCGAGGTTTGGGTTATTCAGTTGTTGAATTATCCCGTCAAGCAACCAAAGGTCGCTTACAGATACGAGTAGTTATTTATCACTACAAAGGTATAGGGCTCTCGGATTGTGAATTGGTGCATAAAACCATTCAACCAAGAATAGAACTTATAGAAGAGTCGGAAGATGTATATCTCGAAGTAACTTCTCCGGGAGTAACCCGGAAAATCAAGAATGGAACCGAATTTCCAATATTTATTGACCGCCCGGTCAGAATTTTGATGCAAGATGCTGATGATTGGCTAAGCGGAACAATACTCGGTGGGAATGACCAGGAAGTACAAGTTCTTACAAAGCAAGGAGAAATTGCCGTCTCCCTGCCGGATATAAAAAAAGCCAAGTTGGCATTTTCGCAGGAGGATAAAAAAACAAAATGACGTCAGGATTAGCCGATGCAATTCGCGGATTGGTACAGGATCGCGGAATTCCGGAAGACCTTGTGCGCAAAACCATAGAGGACTTTCTATTCGCCGCATATAAAAAGAAATTTGGTACCAGTGAGAATGCAGTGGTACGCTTTAGTGATGACGGGTCGGAGGTTGCAATCTTTGCACAGAAAGAGATTGTGGAAGAAGTAGAAGACCCGGTGTCAGAAATTGACCTGGATGAAGCCCTAGAATATAACGATGAATGTGAAGTCGGTGATGAACTGCTGATCGAAATCAACCCTCAAAGTTTTGACCGCATTGCTGTACAAAGTGCAAAACAAAAAGCAAAGCAGACCCTGCGGGAAATCCAAAAGGATACTCTTTACTCCGAATATAAGGAGAAAGAGGGGGAGATGATCATCGGTTATTATCAGCGCGAGCGAAACGGAAATATTTTTGTCGATCTGGGCAAAGTAGAAGGCATTATGCCGAAACGTTACCAATCGCCCCGAGAGGTATACCGACCGAATGATCGTATCAAGGCGCTGATTTATGAGGTAAATAAATCCAACACGGGACTTCAAATTGTGCTATCCCGTACCCATGCTGAGTTTGTGAAACGAATTTTCGAGTTGGAAGTGCCTGAAGTTTATGACAAGACTGTCGAAATATTCAAAATAGTTCGCGAGCCCGGCTACAGAACCAAGCTAGCGGTCTACTCAAACCGTGATGACATTGACCCGGTAGGAGCCTGTGTCGGAATGAAGGGTGTCCGAATACAGGCCATTGTTCGCGAGCTTGAAGGCGAGAAAATCGATATTCTTAAATTCGAAACTGATCCCCGGCTTTTTATTAAAAATGCACTTTCACCTGCTGAAGTTGAAAACGTGTATATTTTAGACGAGTCAAAGCGGCAAGCCCTGGCAGTAGTCAAGGACAGCCAACTTTCACTTGCTATCGGCAAGCAGGGCCTGAACGTTCGCCTGGCAAACCGCCTGGTGGACTGGAATATCGATGTAAAAACTGAAGATCAATTTGCAGAGCTCGATATTGCCGGACAGAACAAGCAGGAACTAAATGCCCTGTTCACAGATATAGAAACAGAAGAGGAAATTACCACTATTTCAGAACTCCCGGGTATTTCTGAACGCCTGGCTGAACTTCTGTACGCAAACGGAATTGAACTGATAGAAACATTAGTTCAGCTAGATCCGGAAGATCTTGCAAAATTAGAGGGTATTACTAGCCAAGATGTTGAGACTATCCAGTCGATCATTTCGGAAAATCTTGATATAATAGAAGAACCAAGTTCTGAAGAGGACTTAGAAGAAGAATATGAAGAGGAAGGCGAAGCAGCTCCTGAAGAAGCGGAAGAGTTCGAAGCTGAACCCGCAACAGAAGAAGAGGAAGTTGCCGAAGAAGTGCCTGTTGAAGAGGAAGCAGTTGACACAGAGCCTGCTGACGAGTATGAAGAGGAAGAGGTGTATGAGTGTCCGGAATGCGGGCATGCAATCACAACAGATATGACCTCTTGCCCAAATTGCGGCGTCGGTTTAAGCTTTGAAGTCGAAGAGGAAGTAGAGGAAGAATAGGAGATTTAGAAGGAAATATATGGCAGAGGAACAGGAAAAAAAACAAGACAAACCAAAAGCGACTCTTATTAAGCATAAAAAGACTCCCGCAGCGCAGTCTTCGAAAGGCAAATCAGAAGGGAAGTCCGAAGATAAATCGGAAGGAAAATCTGAAAAGAAAAAAGTCGTAGTAGTTCGCAAAAAGAAAAAAACGCCTGCTGCAGACGACACGAAGACAGTAAAAGCCCATAAAGAGCGTGAGGAGCGAAAAGCAAAAACGGCAGAACGCTCTCAGCCCGAGTCCAAGGAAGAACAAAGCACCCCCTCTGCCACAAGTGCTTCAGGAGAACCAGAAAAACCTGTTCGGAAAGGACCTCCTAAGCCCGCCCCAGTAAGGGGAGAAAGAGTTAACTTCGAAAATTATAACCGTCCTAGCCGTCCAAAACGCAGTCCGGAAGCGGCTGCCGGAGATAGTGCTTCGGCGTCGGATGCACAACGCCGAACAACCCGCTCTCAGAACAGCACCGCAGCACCTAAGAGCGGTGCTCCGGCTCAGCAGAGCTCAACCCAAAAACCAGGCACCGGTGGTACTCAACGGCCTGTTGATCGTCGAGATCAGCAGGGAGCTGGACAGCGACCGGAAGCAAGACAGGATCGAGGATCACGTCCTGCAGACCGTTCTGCCGAAAATCGCCAGGCACCGGGCGGAAGGCCTCAGCAGCAGGGTGGTCGTCCGGCGACCGGGGGAAGACCCCAGCAGGGCGGTCGTCCCGCAGCAGGTGGACGTCCGGCACCAGGCGGAAGACCCCAACAGGGTGGTCGTCCCGCAGCAGGTGGACGTCCGGCACCAGGCGGAAGACCCCAACAAGGTGGTCGTCCCGGTCCGGGTGGAAGACCTCAGCAAGGTGGCCGTCCAGCACCAGGTGGGAGACCCGCTCCAGGCGGCCGTCCGGCACCAGGTGGACGTGGAAAACCGGGCGAGTCAGCCCCTCCAGGCCCTAATGATGTAGATCAGAGCAAGACCCACGCGGCTAAGAAGTTCTATAAATCGAAGAAAAAGCAGGACTACCGCGCAAAGAAAGAGAAAACACGGGAAAAAGAGTTTCAGATGAAGCGGAAGCCCGAGTATCAGAAACGGGCGAATCCGGTTCCAAAAGAAGTAGATATTATGGAAGTGATCACGGTATCGGAACTGGCCAAAAAAATGAATTTAAAGGCCTCCGAACTGATCGGAAAACTAATGAGCATGGGTATGATGGTTACCATTAATCAGCAGATCGATGCAGATACCGCTGAACTACTGGCCGGGGAATACGGATGTAAAGTAAATATTGTTTCGTTGTACGATGAAACCATTATTGAAACCGAAAAAGACCAAGAAACTGAACTAAAGCCAAGACCACCAATCGTTACTGTCATGGGGCATGTTGACCATGGTAAAACTAAGTTGCTCGATGCAATCCGTGAAACGGATGTGGTTGCCGGCGAACACGGCGGAATCACACAGCACATTGGTGCGTATAAGGTAAGACCTAAGAACGGCAGTAGCGATATTGTTTTTCTTGATACACCTGGTCACGAGGCCTTTACCCTAATGCGTGCGCGGGGTGCACAGGTTACCGACATTGTTATTCTGATAGTCGCAGCCAACGACGGAGTCATGCCGCAAACTGTAGAAGCGGTAAACCACGCCAAAGAGGCGGGTGTTCCAATTATTGTAGCGGTGAATAAAATTGACCTGCCCGAGGCAAACCCCGATAGAGTAAAACAACAGCTAGCGGAGTACGACCTCCTGCCTGAAGATTGGGGCGGTACTACCTTGTTTAACGAGATATCAGCATTGAACCATCAGGGAATAGAGGAGCTGCTGGAGACCCTTGCACTGCAGGCGGAAATTCTTGAGCTAAAAGCCAATTATGACTGCCGTGCCGAAGGTAAGGTAATAGAATCGCAGGTGGACCATGGCCGTGGTATTGTCTCAACGGTGATTATTGAAAGAGGAACCCTACATGTGGGAGACACTTTCGTGGCCGGAGTTTTCCCAGGAAAAGTACGGGCTATGTTCGATGACAAGGGAAACAAACTCGAAAGCGCTACACCGGCCACACCGGTTGAGATACTCGGTTTTACCGGTATTCCCGACGCTGGGTCTCCATTCCAGGTAACAGAAAGCGAACGGCAAGCCCGCCAGGTTGGTGCAAAGCGCCAGGAACTTGAAAAACAGGGTGAAGCCCAAAACGTCAAGAAAGTAACTCTTGATACCCTGTACGATTCAATACAAGAGGGTGAAATCCAGGAACTAAAGGTAGTTATCAAGGGAGATGTACACGGTTCAGTAGAAGCCCTGCAAACTGCATTGGAAAAGCTCTCAACGAAAGAAATTAAGTTGCGGGTAATTCATGCTTCCGCCGGCGCAATTATCGAAAACGATGTACATCTGGCCTCCGCATCTAATGCAATTATTGTCGGTTTTCACGTAAGACCTACTCCTAAAGCTCTTGAACTTGCAGAGCAGGAAAAGATTGATATCCGAAAATACAACGTCATATATGATGCGGTGGACGATATCAAAAAAGCTATGGAAGGCATGCTTGCACCGGATATCAAAGAAGAGGTTATTGGTAACGTTGAAGTTAGAGATACCTTTAAAGTACCGAAGGCCGGTATGATTGGCGGTTGTTATGTGACAAGCGGCAAGGTGAAGCGAAACTCTATGGTTCATATCATCCGCGATGGAGTTCAAATATATACGGGTAAAGTTTCCTCGCTTAAGCGTTTTAAGGAAGATACCCGTGAAGTTGAAGCCGGATACGAATGTGGTGTCGGAATTGAAAACTTTAACGATTTGAAGGTCGGTGATCAGTTCGAGGTGTATGAAACTAAGGAAATCGCAAAGACCCTTGAATAGAACCGAAGAAAAATCTGACTGTTAAAACAGTCTGGAGTAGACAAATATGTCCGATATAAAAACACGCAAAGTAGCGGCGAGAATCCGCGAAGAAATAGGTACACTAATAATCCGGGGGATCATTAAGGACCCCCGAGTTAACGCTGAATTATCGGTGACTGAAGTAGATGTGGCAAAAGATACAAGTACTGCAAAAGTTTATATTTCAAGTTTTGGAACTGAACGGAATTTAGCTGCCGGCGTGGAGGCTCTTAACCACGCCGCCGGTTTTATCCAGTCCAGGCTTGCAAAAACACTTCACACAAGAAACACCCCTAGACTGCGCTTTTTTGATGATCATTCTATCGAATACGGTACTGATATGATTCAAAAGCTAAAGGAACTCGATTCTTGAATTCAAAGCAGTCAGGCTTAATTTTTCTAAATAAGCCTACCGGTATTACCTCTTTTCAGGCACTGAATGCAATTAAGAAGAGCCTAGGTCATGGTAAAATTGGACACACCGGCACGCTTGATAAGTTCGCCGAGGGTTTGCTGATTGTTTTAGCCGGTAAAAACACCCGTTTGGTTCCCTATTTTGAAGGGCTGGACAAAACTTACCTGGCTGATATTCGCTTTGGAGCTACTACAGAAACCCTGGATACTGAAAGCCCAGAGGTAGAACATACAGTTGTACCGAATATTACACATATAGAAGCTCGATTGAAGGATTTTCATGGTGAGCAGGAACAGATACCTCCCCAGTATTCTGCAGTGCATGTAGATGGAAAACGTGCATATCAGCGAACTCTTCAAGGAGAACACGTAGAGATTCCGTCACGAAAAATTATTTTCTACAGCATTGAAGTTTTGGGCTGGACCGAACCGGTCTTATCTGTGCGGATTCACTGCTCAAAGGGTACATATATACGCGCCTTCGCCCGGGACCTTGGAATAGCCTGTGGATCAAAGGCGTATCTTGAAGGGCTTCAAAGAACAAGAATTGGTCATTTTGATGTAAGCAAAGCGATCGACCCTAAGGAATTTAAGCCTGAAAAGCACCTGCAGTCGGCAACTCCGGCACTCCTTCAACTGCCCGGAATAACTGAAGTTATGGTGGAGGAAGAGTCGATATCAAAAGTTTTGAATGGTAACCCTATTCAGCCGGAGTGGCTCAGTATTCACGAGATTCCCGATGGGATCTATGCTCTGGTAAGCAGCCAAGGCGAACTTTGTGCATTAACAGAGTTAAGCGACAATAACTGGAAGTATCGCTATGTTGCAGAGAGGAACTGACGTAAAGGTCCTTTCATGGGACGTGTTTACCGGTCAGAGGCCGATGAGGCAAAAAAACGTAGCTCTTACTATAGGAGTGTTCGACGGCATCCACCGGGGCCACCAAACCCTTATCGAGAAAATTGTGAATAGAGCTGAAAGTGTACCGACAGTGCTTACTTTCCGCTTTAATCCCCGGCGGTTTTTAAAACCTCATCTGTTTCCCGGTGATATCACCTCACAGCACCAGAAGCTGAAAATTTTGGCGGAGCATGGAGTCAAGACAGTCATACTCATTGACTTTTCCAACAATTTTAGTAAACTGTCAGGTAACGATTTTTTGATGGCTATACGCCAAAGTTGCAATTTAACATATTTGGTGCTGGGAGATAATTTTAGGTGTGGTTTTGAAGGTAAAACTAGTGCCTACGATGTGAGAAATATTATGGCAGCGTACAATACACCCGTTGAAATTGCACCGCCAGTCAACTGGAAAGGTGCGACTCTCAGTAGTACCCGTATTCGAGCTGCACTTAGAGAGGGGCAGATTAAAGACGCCTCTAAAATGATGGGGAGAAACTACATTTTAGATATTGCACACACACCTCAAACTATTGAGGATTCATATAGAACAATAGAAAAAATGGGATTACACCAGGTTGTACCACCTCCGGGTACCTATCTGGCAGATATCAAAACCCCTACACACACAACTTCCGTTCGTCTAGATGTGACACAGGAGTACCTCCGGTGGCATCAGCCGAAAGAGGAAGAATCCGTATTGATCGAATTTAAAGACATTAAAGGTAAAGGAGAAAGAAGCCATGCTTGCTAAAGAGAAAAAAGAGGAAATTGTTAAGGAATTCGGTAAAGACGCCCAGGATACCGGGTCTACCGAAGTACAAATAGCGCTCACCACCGCCCGAATTACAGAACTCACAGAACATCTGCGGGATCACAAAAAAGATCACAGCAGCCGCAGAGGCCTGCTGAAGCTGGTAGGACACCGGAGAAACCTGCTGAAGTACCTCAAGAAAACAGATCTTGATAAGTACCGGGAAATTCTCAAGCGCTTGAATCTAAGAAAATAAAGGATAGTTTATATGACTCATCAAGTGAGTATTAAAATAGGTGAAGAAGAACTCGTTATAGAAACAGGACACATGGCAAAGCAGGCTAACGGCTCTGTATTTGCCACCTACGGCGGCACGGCAGTACTTGCTACCGCCTGTGCGAGTAGCAACATACAAGAACATTTAGATTTCGTACCCCTCCAAGTGGAATACAACGAAAAATATTATGCAGCCGGAAAAATTCCAGGAGGCTTCCTGAAACGCGAGGGACGACCCAAGGAAAAAGAGATTCTTGTATGCCGGCTCATTGACCGGCCTCTAAGACCACTGTTTTCAAAGGCCTTCAAGCGGGAAATACAGGTAGTACCGACAGTTATTTCGGCCGACCAGGTTAATCCGCCGGATATGGTAGCAATGGTTGCCGCATCGGCTGCAGTAGTAGTATCCGACATTCCCTTTGATGGACCCGTCGGTGCCGTACGAATTGCAAAAGTAGGGGACGACTTTGTTCCCAACCCCTCGTTCGAACAAACAGAAGAGAGTGAACTTGATATTGTTGTATCCGGAACAGCCAAGGGTATAACCATGGTGGAAGGTGGAGCGAAAGAGGTTCCAGAAGATATCATGCTGAAGGCCATTCAGACGGCCGAACCCATTATTGCCGAATTATGCCGGGTTCAGCAGGAACTGGCTGAAAAGGTCGGCAAAGTAAAGCTCCCTATGGCCCCTGAAGTTCCGCCGCTGCAGAACCGGCAGGAGATATGGGACTTTGCCTATTCAAAAATGGAAGAGGCCTGCTTCGTTATCGGCAAACACGAGCGCAGCCATGCCGTTTCTGAGGTAAAGGATGCTGCAAAAGAAAAGTTTGCCGACACGATTACTGAGGATAACCAAAAACAGTTCAGCGCTCTTTTAGACGAAATGGAAACCCAGATTGTACGCTCTTCAATTTTAGAAAAGAACCTCCGTACCGATGGTCGTGCACCGGATAAAATACGTCCAATTACGTGTGAAATCGGTTTACTCTCGCGTACCCACGGAAGTGCACTGTTTACTCGTGGTGAAACTCAGGCTTTGGCAGTTACCACTCTTGGTACTGCGTACGATGAGCAGATGCGGGACAATATTGATGGTGAAAAGAGTTTTGAACATTTTATGCTGCACTATAACTTCCCTCCCTTCTCGGTTGGTGAAACCGGACGAATGGGTACCGGACGTCGGGAAATTGGTCACGGCCACCTGGCTTTAAGGGCACTTGAAGGTGTACTGCCGAAGAAAGAGGACTTTCCGTATACCATCCGGCTTGTTTCGGAGATTCTTGAATCCAACGGTTCATCTTCAATGGCTACCGTGTGCGGCGGATCCTTGTCATTACTGCAGGCTGGTGTACACATTCGCAAGCCCGTAGCCGGCATTGCAATGGGACTGGTAACCGATGGTGAAAAATCCGTTATTCTCAGCGATATTCTTGGTGAAGAAGATCACCTTGGTGATATGGATTTTAAGGTAACCGGTACCGAAGATGGAATTACCGCCTTTCAGATGGACATTAAAATTTCCGGTGTAAGTTCCGATCTCATGTCACGGGCGATGGAACAGGCTCGTGTTGGTAGACTGCATATTCTCGATATTATGAACGCCACTATCAGTGCACCCCAAGAAGATCTCTCCGAGTACGCACCTAAAATTATCACAATGAAGATTGACGAAGAGAAAATCGGTGCGGTCATTGGACCGGGTGGTAAGGTCATCAAGGGTATCAGCGAACAGACCGGTTCCGATGTAAAGATTGACGACGATGGAACCATTAAAATATTCGGCAAAACCCAGGCACAAGCAGAAAGCGCACAAAACCTGGTAAAACAGATTATTGAAGAGCCTGAAGCCGGAAAAATTTACCAAGGCAAGGTAAAACGTATTCTTGACTTTGGCGCCTTCGTCGAGATTTTACCTGGTAAAGAGGGGCTAGTCCATATTTCTAAGCTTTCACGGGAGCGGGTACAATCTGTAGAAGATGTACTTGAGCTAAACCAAGAGATCCCGGTTAAACTGCTGGAAGTAGACAGGATGGGACGACTGAACCTCAGTTATATCGATGCGATTGATCCCGATGGAGCACCACAAGGCGGCGGAGAATCCCGCGGCGGTGGGGGCGGACAGCATCGAGACCGTGGAGACAGAGGTGATCGAGGGGGTGACCGACGAGGAAACTCTCACCGACCTCCCAGCCGCCGAAGAGATTGATCGATGAATAAAATTGTCGTGCATGGAAGTTTTGGGTCGGAGAATGTACCGCAATACACTTCTGCCCATGCTTCCGGAGCCGATATACAAGCCCTACTTGAAGAACCGCTCACCCTGCAACCGGGGGAGCGGGGACTTGTGCCCACCGGTATTGTACTGGAGATTCCCGAAGGCTATGAAGCGCAAGTACGGCCGAGGTCCGGGCTTGCAATCCGCCATGGTCTAGCCGTGTTAAACGCACCGGGTACTGTCGATGCAGATTACCGGGGTGAAATAAAGGTAGTACTGATAAATCTAGGACAAGAACCGTATACCATTCAAAACGGAGATCGTATCGCACAGATGGTGTTTGCACCGGTAATCCGAGCAGAATTTTATCACAATATTAAATTATCTGAAACTGAACGCGGATCAGGTGGTTTCGGCTCCACCGGAACTTGAAAAAGTGGTACACTTTTTAGATGAACGCACCATCCTTTACTTCTATATTTCGAAATAGCTATCACAGAAGATATTGCAGATTATCCCTCTATATCGGTTCTGAATTTCTATTCTCTTTTTTTGTGGCCTTCCTCTTTTTTTTCGGCATATTTTTTGTAAACCAGCTGTTGCTCTTAGCGGAAGAGATTTTAGCGAAAGATGTAGGTTTGTTTGATGTAGCACTGCTTATTATCTATTCGCTCCCAGCAATAGTATCCTTTACTTTTCCCTTTGCCTCGTTGGTCGGCGGCCTAATGGCTATTGGGAGGCTCTCTTCAGATAGTGAAATTCTTGCCTTTCGTGCCTCCGGAATACCGTACCGTCGCCTTTTATACCCTTTGATCGTATTAGGGCTTTCATTCTCTCTTTTCTCTTTCGCCATGGGGGACTATTTTCTACCTAGGGGTACTCTAAGCTTTGGAAAACTCTATCGCGAAATTTTGTATTCAAATCCGGCTCTGGAACTTGAGTCAAACTCGGTGAAAGAGTACCAGGATACAACCCTCGTAACTGGTGAAATAATTTCAGGGACCATCTACAATCTGGTTATCATGGATACAACCGATGAAGGAGAGAAACGTGTTATTATGGCCGATACAGCGCTGCTCAGAGAAAGCAGCAGTCAGAGTGGGGTTATTGGGCTGACACTGCGCAACGTCTTTGGCCACGCGGTATCTGCCAAAGCAACTGATAACTATCATTATTTTGAAGCTGAAGAGATGATATATAATATACTGCTACGTGACATTAGCTACTCCCTCGGTTCACTCACTCCACGAGAGATGAGTAGCATAGATGTGTATAATGAAATCCGCACAAAAGAGGCGGCTCTTGAAGAACGTATTAAGAATCAAGCGCTCTCAGTTGCACAGGAGCGTTACGGTCTTCTGCAAGGATATCTACACAGGGTGTACGACCTTACTTCTAATTCTAGACCCAACTCTTCATCAGTCGCCGCACAAAACCAATTGGAACAGAAATACTCCCGGTTTCAACAAGTGAAAAACCAGGAAATCAAGAGTAAATCCCTACAAATACACAAAATTGAATTATACAAAAAAATGGCAATCCCCTTTGGATGCCTCGCCTTCGTGTTTTTCTTTTTTCCCGCCGGCACTTTCTCTAAAAAAAGTGGACGCTCCGTAGGTTTTGGGATCGGTTTAATAATCTCAGTGCTTTACTGGGCCATGTTATTTGCCGGGCAGACCCTGGGGCTGCGAATGGACTTCTCTCCATTAGCTGCAATGTGGCTGCCGAATGTAGTCATTATAGCTATTGGTATAATTCTATATCAAGCAAGGTTATCCCGATGAAAAAGCTTCATTTTATGCTGCTTAGGAGTTTTTTACCAATATTTCTCATATCACTTCTGTTTTTTGTACTTACCCTTGAAATGGTTGATGTGTTTGCAAACCTGTGGCGCTATTTGAATAATGACGCTTCAATCAAGGAAATACTGCAAGTTTCTCTGCTCTACCTGCCTACAAGCGCAAGTTATGCGCTTCCGCCGGCCCTATTGTTTGCCGTTTCATTTACCCTCGGCAATCTTTACGCTCGTAACGAGCTGATTGCCATTTTAGGTGCCGGAATTTCCTTTGTAAAATTAATCGTGCCGCTATTTGTAATCGGTATTTTATTTAGTCTTGGTTACTTTTTCTTCCACGAAGCCTTGGTAATTGATACCTTCGCACACAAAAACCAGCTATCCCGAGAATTACTTGGCCAGAAGGTTTCCTACAGTAATACTGATATTACTGTAATAGGTGAGACCAATAACAATGTATATCATGCCGATTATTATAACGATTCGGCTAAAACTCTTTCCGGTCTTACAGTACTGCAGAGAGGGGATCACTCTAAGTTTATAGGCAGAATAGAAGCCGGGTGGGCCGAATTTGTATTGGATAACGATGGAAAAGGCAGCTGGATGCTACATGAGGTAAATGAATATAAAACCGCTGACAATGCGGAATTGATACACAATTTTCATAGACGCATCGACGCCCAGTTTGTCGAATTAACCCCTTTTCATTTTCAACGTAAAACTAAAAATGTTGAAGAGCTGCATTATGAGGAAGCACGCGAATGGATAGAGGCGTTGAGAAAATCCGGCCGCAGTGGTTATAAAGCCGCCCTTACAGATTACTATAAACGCTTTTCATTTGCCCTGACTCCCTTTATAGTTATTCTTATCTCGGCTGCTATCGGATCTAGATTCAAAAAAAATATTTTGCTTATGAGCCTCATGGTAAGTCTGATTTTGTCCGTGATATATTATGTGAGCGATATGATCTTGGGTTTATTCGCCAAACAAGGTATTATTGAACCTGCAACCGGAGCATGGGCGTCAGTGCTCTTTTTTCTAGCTGCCGGTGCTATTTTACTAAGACATGCCAAAACTTAAGAGGGAACATCATGCTGTTTAAAACAACTCATAACGATTCGGGGAGTCGTGCTCGTACGGGAATATTAGAACTGCCCCACGGCAGTGTGCCTACACCGATGTTTATGCCGGTGGGAACAAATGCAACTGTAAAAGCGATGCTCCACGAGAGCATTTCCAAAATAGGCTACAACCTTATTCTTGGTAATACCTATCACCTATTTTTACGGCCGGGGAAAGAGGTGATAGATCATTACGGTAGTCTGCATAATTTTAGTAACTGGCAGGGAAACATTCTTACCGACAGTGGCGGCTTTCAAGTGTTCAGTCTGGCTCCATTTCGGAAAATAAAAGAGGAGGGAGTGAGATTTCGCTCTCACATCGATGGAGCCTACCACATGCTCACCCCAGAAGATGTAGTGGGTTTGCAGGAGAGTTTTAAGAGCGATATTGCCATGTGTCTGGATGTATGTACGCCTCCAGACATCACCTACAAACAGGCTATAGAGGCCCTGGAACTTACCACCCGCTGGGCCGCCCGCAGCAAAAAACGCCGGCAGCAGGCAGTCACAGACTGGCAGGGACATTTGTTTGGAATTATCCAGGGCAACTTTTATAAAGACCTGCGAAAGCGAAGTACCGAAGAAATCTTAGAACTCGACCTGCCGGGAGTAGCAATCGGAGGTTTATCAGTGGGTGAAACATTTAGCCAGTTCGAAGACCATCTTGCCCATTCAGCTGAACTACTGCCCCAGGAGAAACCCCGCTATTTGATGGGCATAGGGACCCCCGACTATATTCTAAGTGCCGTTGAACATGGAATAGACATGTTCGACTGTGTATTTGCAACCCGTACCGCTCGTACCGGTACCGTATTTACCGACGATGGGATGATCGCCCTTAAGAAGGCTGCCCATCGCTTTGATAAGGGGCCAATTGTTGAAGGCTGTACCTGTCCTGCCTGCAGTCAATACTCCCGGGGCTATCTACGCCACTTATTCAAGACAAATGAGATTTTAGGTTCAATGCTGGCTACTGAACATAATCTACAGTATCTGTACGATTTTATTCAGAAAATACATACCGCTATTTACAACAACAATTTTAGAGAGTTTAAGGCTACTTACTTAAAACGCTTTTTTGCCGGTAACACCAAAAATGCCGTCACCACAGAGTAACAGTATGAAAGAACAAAGCACCGGTCAGAGCACCTTAGCTACATTTATAGTGATGTCCAGCACATTCATCTCAAGAATTCTGGGCTTTATAAGAACCGCTGCAATTACCGCAATTTTCGGTGCCACTGGCAAAGCCGACATTATCAACGTTACCTTTGCGGTGCCAAACAATTTAAGAAAATTGCTTGCAGAAGGAGCTTTATCTTCGGCCTTTATACCGGTGCTGTCCGAGGCAATTGTTGAAGAGGGGGATCAGCCGGAGCGTTCAAAACTTTTAGTTCGCCATTTAATTGGATTTCAGCTGCTCATTATCATTCCATTGTGCAGCCTTTCAATTATTTTTGCAGGCCCCCTTATCCAGTTTGTACTGACCCAGTTTAAGGATGCTGAGCAGCTTGCATTATCGACCAAGCTGTTCCGTTTTTTTATTAACTATTTACTGTTTATTAGCGTAAGTGCCGTAATAATCGGAGTACTCAACTCTCATAGCCGTTTTTTCATTCCGGCTATTACCCCAATTATCTTTTCTGTATCGGTAATAGCTTCTATCATCATATTTCACAGTTCCCTAGGCATATTTTCAATGGCAGTTGGGGTGCTGATCGGCGGAGCGGGGCAGGTGGCATTCCAATATCCGCTTTTCCGGCGCATGGGCTATTCTGTTATGCCGGCATTTGACTTTGTACGTAACCCTGACTTTGTGCGTATTATGCGCCAATGGGCCCCTGTGGTAGCAACCTCCTCAGTTTTCACTGTAAACCAACAGGTTGCCTTTATTTTGGCCTCAGGGTTAGAAACCGGAAGTGCCTCGGCTCTCTCCTACGCCCTGGTATTCTGGCAGCTGCCCTTCGGCATATTTTCAACTTCAATCACCACCGTGCTGTTTCCTAAGATGAGCCGGCAAGTTTCACAAAACGACCTCTCAGGGCTGCGTGAGAGCGTACAGTACGGCCTACGCTTCCTACTGGCACTTCTGATACCTTCAGCGCTGGTGATGAGCTTGATGGGCCGTGAGATTATATCAATTGCAATTCAAAGGGGTATGTTCCGTACTGAAGATACCGAATTAACCGCTTTTGTACTTACCGGGTTTTGTTACGGTCTGTTTAGCGTAGGGGCTTTCAATTTTTTGCAGCGCTATTTTTATAGTTCAAAACAGTACGCTTTTCCATTTTATGTCGCTTTAGGAGTACTGATAGTTGATGTGACCTTATCTTTGATTTTGAAAGAGACGGTGCTGCGAGTGGCCGGTCTCTCAATAGCCAACTCCGTTTCCTTTAGTCTAGGGCTTATTGTTCTCTTTTTGCATGCATATCGTCAATTAGGTTGGCTTTCCCTAAGGGCACTTGGATTAACGACCCTGAAAGTTGTCGTCGCCTCGGTTCCGGTTGCTCTGGCAATTCTTAAAATGCAGTCGCTCTTCGGTCCCTACTGGCGCACCGGAAGCAGTCTATCCGGATTAGGTTTTCTGTTGATAGAAATTGTAGTTATAATGATAATGTATGTAGTTTTATACAGTATTCTGGGTGTTGAAATGGTAAGCTATTTATTTAAGCGTTTCAAACGAAAAGCCGAGAAGGAAGGGTGATGGACAAAAATATTTTATTCCCATACAGATCTTTGAAAGGATTCTTAAAGCGATTCTTAAGTTTTCCGAGCAATTCCTTTCAACCCCGCTTCTCTCAAGGGCGTTTTAAATTACTGCTGATTGGAATGCTTCTTTTGCTCATACTCGTTGTACAGCCACTGGCCGCCCAGGAAACTTCGGAAACTTCGGAAACTTCGGAAACTGAAGAGGAAGAAGAGATTAGCCTTGAGGAGCAGCGAAAACTTACTATAAAGTACGGAATTGACTCGCAGATATTAGAGCTCATTTCGCAGCTTGAAGATCAAAAAAATGAAGACTATCTACCCGAATTGGGAGAGCTGTTTAGCACTACCTCCAACACAAATATCAAAGCGTCAATCGTAGGTTTATTTGATTCTCTAGAGAACAATAGTATTGTTGATAAAGCTTTTGAGCAGCTGAAGGCGTATGATGACCTAGAAGCGGATTTTGTATTAGATTTAATACACTATATTGATGAGTATCAGACCGACTCCATCACCGCCGTATTTTATGAAATGCTGGATGATCCAAGGACTGAAGTTGCCTCCGCAGCTCTCAAGGCAATAGGGGAATCAGAACGAAAAAAGTATGCCCAAAAACTCCTCGAACTGTATGAGGACCAATTGTTTCGTGATGAATTGAAGGCTCCACTTATCACCGCTATCGGCGAGCTAGGAGATCCTGAGGCCTTTGAGATGCTGGACAGAATTGTGAGCGATGAAGATCAATCAAAATCCCTGCGGTGGAGGGCGTGCCTGGCCTTAGGAAAAATAGGTGGGGATAAGGCCTTCGAAACGGTTAGCCAACTTTTGAATGACGAAGACCCAATTCTGCGATCCTACGCGGTCAGTGCCTTGGGTTATTTTGATCAGGGCGGCACTGTAGATATCCTCATCGACGCTTTAAGAGACGGCATGTGGAGAGTGAGGGTACAGGCTGCCGAAGCTCTCGGCCGCAGACAGGCTGACGAGGCGCTGGATATCCTTAAGTATAAAGCTGAATATGATCCAGATATACGAAATGTCCGGCTTACCGCCGTGCGGGCTATCGGTAAATTAGATAGTCCCGAAGGGTATAACTTTCTGCGTGAGCTCTACAGCTCGCAGAATACCCCTGCAGGGCTTCGCACCGCAGCAATTGAAATATTAGTAGAGGAAGATCTAAAAAATTCTTTAGATGTGATCAATGAATTGTTTGAAAAGGAGTGGGAAAAAGACAAATCGTCTATTTTAGATTACACCTGTAAAATGTTGTCAACTAAAGAATCCAGTGAATTAGCTCCACTATATAAGAAAATGTTGAACCACCCATCTCATATAAACCTGCTGTACTACGGGCTACGAGGGGTTAGACTTAATAAAATCGGCTCGCTTAAAGCTGAAGTAGAAGATTTGACAGCCAAAAATATAAGTCAGGGAGTACGATCTTTGGCCAAAAAGGTGCTTGAGGAACTATAACAAGACGCTTCTAATCTACCACGTCAGAATCAGGTTGACCCGGTGCATCAGTCATATGCAGCAAACGGTTGATACGTTCCAGTGGAGGTATATATTTCTTAAATACCAACGCTGTTTCTTTCCCTGTTTCAGGGGATACTACTCTGAAGTGGCGTCCCAGACAATTCTCAACCGGTTTACCCCGCAGTTCAGGAAAACAATCCTCCTGTATAGGGTTAAAAGTAAACATGTCATCTACACGGCGAATATTTGCAATTACTCCTTCCAGCTTTATGGAGGTTATTTCAAAATCAGCTTCTCCCGGTGCCCCAATTGAGTAACTAGTACCGGGACTGAACCACTGTGTATTTCTTCCCAAAAAGTTATGCTGAAAATCGGCACGCATTTCAAGCCCAATATCACCGGCTTTTTCCTTTCCGGAAATGCGCCGGATGTTGCGTTTTGCCCTCTGCTGGGGGCTCCTATTCTGAGCTCTTTCAGCGAAGGAGAGGGGAATTTTGTCACGGTTCGCTTTTTCGCGGGCAGCAAAGCTTCCAAGTACCGACAGGCTGCCTTTATCCTTGGAAGCATCGCTTGAGCCCTTCCCAAGCTCCTCTGAACCGCTGACAAGCTCTGTAGTTTCTTTTGTTTTGGAACTCTTAAAACTTTTAAAGGTATCCTGGGCTTCATTTGCGAGCTTATTTCTTCCGGCTGAAATAGAACTGCTTCCGTAGGGGCTTACTTTTTCTTTTGACCGCTGTGAGGCCTCGCTCAAACGGGTAGATGAGTCATCTCCATCTTTCCGGAATCCCAGCCCATCCGCAAAGTTACGTTCCGAGGGAGCACGGGTGCTAAGGCCCGTCACATCGGGACGGCCGGTTCCTACTGCCTGGCGACGTTCACTGTCTTTACTGCCGGCTGCTCCTATAAAACGCCGTACTAAAAACAGGATCAATATGAAGATTACCACCAACAGTGCTATCAGCAGATAATTCAAATTAAACGCAGAACCGCTTCCACTGTCGGTTTTTTGTGCGGTAGCGCTTACATCAAGCTGAATTTTCTGTACTAAGGGAAAGACATTTGGAGCACCTTCGATGCTCAAAGTAACCTGGATGGTATTAAGACCCTCCGCAATATTCCGAGGTAATTCCAATTCAGCATTTAACTGCTGCATCTCCCCCGGAGGAATTAGAAGCGACTCTGAACCTTTGAGTAAATTCACTCCCCTCTGCTCTATACCGGTAAGTCGGACTTCTGTTTCTATGCTCCCGTGATTTTTAAAGGTGAGGGGTAGGGTAAAACTTTGTGTGTCAACTTGAATAATACCGGAGGGATATAGAATTTCAACCGCTCCGGTAGCAGCTAGAGCGGTTTCATCTAGATTCCCCTGGTAGGTAACGACTCTCGAACCGAGAAGGGATGTAAGTTGCGCGAGCAGACCAGTTTGGAGGCCGGTGGTATCCCCACTAGGAGGAAATATCACCACATTTACATCCCACCCATTACGCTTAAAATAGTCGGCAATGCTTTCCACCCGGCTCACATTCTCGGTATTGTTTAGATAACTACTTTCGGGCGGGGGATCATGTACATCATCGGAGATAATTAAAATCTCCTTATTGCTGTGCAATGGAAGATCTTTTGTAAAATCTCCCAGAAATCTTAAAGCTTCTACAATATCGGTATGCTGATCAAAGGGTTTGATAAGCATCACACGAGCTAAAACTTCTTCTATGTTCTGTTGGTCCCGAAGGGGCCGACTGATTTCGAAATCAGCATTCCCCCCAAAACTGATAAGATGAAATGTATCACGATAGGAAAGTTTCTGCTTAATGACATCCGTCACCAATAATTCTACCTGGCTCCCCTTTTCCTGAAACATACTTTTGGATGTATCCAGCATAAGGACAAAATCGGTTGCCTTCTGAGCCCATAGTGGACTTGCAGCCAGGGAAAAAAAAACTAAAAGCACACAGCTGACTTTTAAGAGTGACTGTGTTCGAACATGAGGCAGCGAAGAATTAGAACTTCGCCGCTTCGATTTTTTTGATACCGTAATGATATTCACGTTCATTGATTTCAAATTTGACCTCTTCTCCCTCTTTGTGGTTCCATAACTTACCACCAAAAGGCGACAGATAAGAAATTATATGTTTATCCGGGTTCGATTCCCAGGGACCAAAAAACTCATAGACTTCTTCTTTGTCAGTTTTGTAGTTGTGGAGGGTCACTTTAGTACCAAATGATACTTTTGAGGGATCCACATCTTTCTTATCAAAAATTGTTGCTCGTTCTATCTCTTCCTTCAATTTGGCTGCGCTTAAGTTCAGCATTTCAAGCTTTTCCTTGCCCGCCTTATATTCAGCATTCTCTTTTAAGTCGCCAAGTTCACGGGCTGCCCCAATTTCCTTGGAAGTCTCGGGCATCTCGACATCAACAATCTGCTGCAGTCGCTTAGTTTTTTCCTCGTAACGGGGGGCCGTAACCAATAGGCCTCTTGATACGGTCTCTTTTTCTTCTTCTCCGTAAAACTTGAAGTCGGGAAACCGCTCAGCTATTTTGTGTTTCAGTGATTCTCTGAGTTTTGGATCTAACTGATCAACATCATTTACAAGTGAGAAAAGCCTATTAATTGATTCCGGGTCAGTTTTCATGATGAACTCTTCCAGCTTCCCATCTCCAAACAGAAAACTTTGTATCTGTTTATTAAGCCGGCGATTCACACTTACATCGCGTTTGTTATCTATTTCTCTGAAGGTAATATCCAATAAGTGGACCATCCCGATAAGTACTTTTTCGTAAGACAGTCCGTATTTATCTTCCCACACATTCTCAGGAAAAGTTCTGGCAGCCCAGATGAAGGCCTCGCGCTTGTCACGATATTGGTCGAGGAGGAAAGTGAATAATTCCTGCAGATTTTCTTGGTAGCCCTTATTCTCAAGCTCATCAATAATATATCTTGAAAGGTGATAGGGAAACAGCTTCACAAACAACTCTGGCCAGTTGGGGGTGTTGCGTTTTATTCTTTCCAGAAAATCCCTTTTAAGCTCATTATCCTCTAGGTTTTGAAAGATAGTTTCAATCTCGCGCTCTTTTATCTGGTTCAGAAGGTCTTTAAAACTTAATTCAAGACCAGGGTTTAAGAAGGGATAATCCTTAATAATCCGGTTTACAATTAAAAACCCTGCAAAAACGTTTTCATTTACCTGACTGTAGGATTTGAGAAAACCGGTAAAATACTCGAACATTTCAGCAAAATAATCCGACTCAGGATCGCTGTGCTTAAGAAACTCTCTTAATACCTTCAGGCGGCCGAAAAAGCTTTTCTCCGCGCGAAACCGGTTGTAGGTTTTCTCTTCGAAACTAATAGGGGTGTCACGAACAACATAGTGGTCAACTTTCTCCGGTAAATTACCAAAGGAGGAGTTTGTTTTAAGAATCTTTCGAGCCTCGGTACTCCAGCTTGTCCATTCATTCGGAGTAAGTACGCTCGGCACCAGCTCAGCCTTAATTTGCTTCATATTTGCGGAATTGTCGTAGCTTTTTATAATTGTTTTCAAAGCCCAGAGAGGATCTGACTTAATTTTTTCTTTTAGCCTTTCCTGGGGCCACACTGCCTTGAGTACCCAAATGTGATCTTTTGATAGACTTCCCAGGGCATTTACCGCCATCTGCAAGCTCATTTTATGTCCGCGTTTTCGGGTAAAATCAATAACAATTGAATTTTCCTTAATTGAACGAATACGCCCAATACCCCATGTTCGGTGAAACACAAAGTTGCCGGCGTCAAAGGAGATGTGCTTTTCAAAATCTTCAATAGCTTCATGGACATTGCGCCAAGACTGGTTGAGATTGGAGAGCTTAATGTACTCTTCAAGATGACTGTGATCAGCATGCTTCTGTCTATAACAGTGGGTAATCTCGGCCCGGGCCCATTGGCTCTTTGGATCGTAGGTAAGTATACGCTTAAGAATATCAATGGCTTTTTCCCAGTTTTCAGTCTCTTTATAATGGGCATATAGCTCTTCAAGCAGCTGCGCCGCGCGCTCTGCATTAATTGCACGCTCCACTTTTCGTTCAATATGGAAAAAGAGATCTGTTTCTTCGGGAATATACTCTATCAGTTTATGCCAAATCTCTTTGATATTAGAAAATAAACGCTTGCTTATATAACGATGGACAGCCTTCTTATAATACTCAACCGCATCCTCAATCTGGCCGTCTGCTTCCTTTTTCACCGCCAGCTGCTTTACTATATCTGCTTCATCAAAGTCAACTTTGATAAGACGTTCCCACACTTTAAACTTTTCTTCAATTTCGTTCTCGTTTTCATAACAGTCAGCTAGAGTTCTGAGGGCAAACTTGTTTTCTCCAAACTCAAGTATGCGGTTACAGAGGTATTCAACAACCTTCCATTTGTGGTTATCAGTAAAAATACTAATAACCTGAACCAGGTTAGAATCATCAATTAGCTGTCGACTTAAAGCAATAATACCGGATATGTACAATGCAATGATACTATTACGGGTATGCTGAAGGTGTTCATCACAGAGCTCTTTTATCTCCTCCAGCTTTTCTTCGGAATCATTTGCATCTAATATTTCATCCAGCTCTTTAAAATTCTGAATGGTATAGCTATTTAGAGTAGCGCGGGTCCATTTTTCTTCATTCAG
>Ga0102934_1000572_pt1 | contig 24922 bp, 20 predicted proteins | sample SalPonR2_A_D1_MG_FD_78175 | JGI IMG/M metagenome (GOLD analysis project Ga0102934, IMG submission 78175) | Salt pond soil microbial communities from South San Francisco under conditions of wetland restoration - Salt Pond MetaG R2_A_D1_MG | ecosystem: Environmental > Aquatic > Marine > Intertidal... | reverse complement strand
TGCAGGATAAGTAGAAAATCGGGATATGATTAGCGGAGAACGCAAGAAAGGAAGGACAAGTGGTGATGCATGAAGAAAAGGAAAAAAATTAAAAAGAAATGAAGAGGGGTAGCGAGATAAAAGGATGAAGAAATAAAAAAGCTTTCTGGCCGAGAGCTTAATTGTCAGTGTGGACCGTGATTTGTGAGCTTTCGCGAGGCATAAGAAAGAATTTGGTACGTCACACTTTGTACGCCTCCTCTTTAGTTTTCCATACCCCTCCTAGTTTCCTTTCAGCTTGTATTTCTCTGTTTTCAGTTTCTCATGGCATTTTGGCGTTTTTGTCCCCATCTCTTCTAGGGGATCGAACATTACAAGAAAGTGCGATTCTAAACAATTTGATGTGGTAAGATTTGAGATGTTTTGAGCAAACTGAAGGCCTGTAGTTGCTCAGCGCAAGCTGTACCCTCCCAGTCGCATACTTAGCCTTAAATTTGAAGCTCGTCGGACAATATTTACATCGTTTTTGCCGAGTCTTTTTTTAATTAGGGGCAACTTGCTCTTTTCTCATTCTTAAGGAGGCGGCAGTAGGGCTGCATACAGCTGTTCAAATTTCGAATATTCTATATCACTGTGGTTGGGATCGATCGTTATGTTTCGATAATAATGAGTGCCAGTATATCCGAACGACATTCAATTACTACCCCACCTTGCCCAACGTAACCTACCATGTAGAATAGCAGCGGCATTGAGTGCCACTAGCTCCCGCGTCCCACGTGAAGAAGAAGATGGGTTCCATTTTCCCTTCGTCGTAGCATTTCCGCCAACACTCGTCTCTACTCGTGCCAGAATGCAAAGTCATAGAATTCCCTTTGCACCGTAAATTTGCCGGATACTCGATTAAGGGTGCGTCAGACAATGATTGATCTGTACCCCAAAGACTGTCGTCACCCACCAGTGCCATGCACTTGGGAAAGTCCTCGTTCAGGCAGAAATTAGGAATGGCCCCGAACGTCAGGGTCCCGAATGTAAGGTCTGTGTTTGCCCACTTCGCGTTGTCCCCGCAATTACCTCGACGAAGGGCGAAGGGATAGTCAGGTTCTTTGTAAAAATCAGATGTGTACCCATATAGGCCTCCGTACGCAAAACCTAGGGATTCATGCCATTTGTTGTAATCATTTTGACACGTGATTGCTGAATTATCTCGGGAGAAAGACTTGTCTAGCTTCACGAATTTGCCTTGCTGATCTGCGCTCCCAAGCCTTTTCTCCCAGTCCGAAGTGGGCAGCGTCAAGCCCCACTTGTAGTTGCAGCTACTCTCAGAACAGCTTTGCGAGAATGGCCATCCATGCAACGTGGGACTGCATTCCGTGTTGAGCCTTTCCATGGCTGTGGAGAGAAAAAGTGCGCGGCTTTGAGTCGCAAATACTTTCGACAAGAGGTTGTCTATCGCGCTGTTCCATTTGCATTTCTCATTAATTTCCCCTTGGTCAAACTTCTCAGGATCGCAGTACGAGTATGTCTGCATGATCACCACGCTTTGCGATGCGTAACTCATCAACTTTGTCGCCATTTCCAGGTAGGCATTCGCGAAAGAGTTCAAATTCCGCCAGTTGGGCCTAGCATCATCTACTTTGGTCTTGCACTGATCAAGAAGGTTGTTCCCATCGGCAATGAGACCAGCTTTCATGACGTTGCACACGTTATCACACTCGGTGACCCACTTATTGACATTGGTCCGCAGTCCATTTTCGTTGGAGCCGAACCAGGTAGAGTACTTCGCATCGATTTGCACCAGCGCCGGCTGATACGTGCCGCCCCAGGCTAGAGAAAATTCCTGCGTGTACCAGTAGTCGATCTATTTGGGTTGATTCGGAGAATTCATGAGCCGAGGTTTTCGAAAGAGTTTGGCCGCCTTCGCGTGCACGGCACAATGCATAGACTTGCTGCTGCTTTGATATGACAATACTACACTTTCTTGCCTTCTCTCCAATAAATTTACCTGCTCGTCAATGAAGGCCTGGCCTGCAGCCCCCTTTTGCTGGGCGATGTATCCGATGCCGCCTATGCGCCTGATGTAGCTGTCAATGTCCAGCTGCAAGAAATCTTTGAATGAATTGAGCACCTCAGTGTCTAAAGATGCTGTGAAGCTTATCAGGGCTTTGTTAACGGCTGCCTGGATTGTGGATGGACGAATGGTCATGTCCACCTCGCTCACGAAACTCGAGTCCAGCGTGAGGGCAGATATTAGGAGGCCGAGTGACCCCACCACAGTCAACGCTATACCCACAGGAGGGAAAGCGGCCCCAACCACAAAGGAGAATGACAGCATCATGCTCGACATGCCTGACACGATGTCGTTCCCGTCACATCCATTAGATTTTGTTTTGCATTTCTCCACGAAACTGGCAGTCGATCTTGCCAGGTCCGCTGCACCCTTTAGGTAATCCTTCGATTCTACTCCTCCTGTCTTCTTGCCCTCGGCATCTTTGACCCTCCATACTCTTGCATACTTTCTCAGGGCAGGTTCTGCATTACCTCCTGGAGCCTTGTTATTGCCGGGAGGGCCCTTTTCGACAATAGAAGCGGACCGATCTACTCGTTGTGCTGCTCCTGGGGCGGAAATAAGGGGCGCGACGAAAGCGTCCACCGTCACCTCCGAATCGCTTCGCTCCCTCGCTGGATCTATGAAGAAGGAGCAATGGTCAAACGTCAGGGATGCATTTCCATTGGGATCGACGCCAGGGAAGAAATTTGAGAGGGGGGTAGCCTCAGCCTGCTCAGCTGACTGCGTGAGTTCGTAGATGACAAGGGTCGAGTTGTCGTCTTGGAGACTCATTTGCTGCGAAGACAGTACCATGGATATGAGCGGCCCCTCAAATGTAGCCTCCGATTGGTTTTGGAACACATTGAAGGTGAATCCAGCGTTCGGTTTCTCGGCCGCAAAGATTTCGTCGAACAGATATCCAACAAAATAACTTGTCGGCAAGACAGATGCATACCGGTAGGGCATTTCGGAGAAAACATAGGTGTCAACATCCATGTCTGGCGTGCGAAGGAAATATCGACCCGCAGCCATTTCCAGAGAGCAGGTTTGCGCCATCTGAACGAATAAGTCATTCGGCGCATCCAAGGCTTCCTGGCTTTCCTGTAGACTGGCCTCACACTCTTTGAGCATCTTCCTCAGCTTTCTCTTGCTAATCCACCTTCTTTGTCGCTTAGTCTGCAGCATGCCGCGTTGAAAAGCATTCCTCCCATCGGTTATGTTCACGAATATGTCAGACGAGGCTTTCGCTTCCGCAGACACGTGCTTTCTGTCGTTGATAGCGGTTGCAAGTCGACCGCGACGGCGAGCCGCACGCTGAATTGCAGTGGAAGTCGCAAAAGTCCCCAACATCGTTTCAAGACGCTGATATTTCCCTCCCAAAGCTGCGCCCAGGCCTTGAGATCGTCGGGCGCCGGCACCATCAGACGGTTCAACCAGACGAAGCCAGCATGCCACAAGTAGACATAGAAGAAGGCAACGCCCTACCAAGATGGGCCCCATGTCGGATACTATATTGAACAGATAGAAATGACATTGTGTACGTGTACCGCACAGGTGTGCACTGTGGAAATTTTGACTAAGCAACGCCGGTGGGATGGGCCGCGTGAAGTTCACCCGAGACACGAGAGATGCGGACAAGATTCCCCGACGTCCTGATTAAAAAAATAAGCCCGACCATTTCTAGAGGGTACGTCCGCGTCTTGGAAAACTGGGGATCGATGGTCCTGGCGTAGGCCTTCACGCCAACCACTTTTCACATTTTGACAAGAGGGCAGAAGATTTGCCCGTGTCGTCAGATTTATGTGTCAAGAATAGTAGCTTGACGTAAACAAAAAAAGTTGAAATATCGGTCGAGGCCATCATGAAATGCCTGCATGGTTCCTACGAGTGCACAGACAATGTCCTGATGTGCGGCCGCGTGTACAGACGTAGTCAATGTTTGCATTGTGACTGATAGTTTACACTCAATTTATACCGTGCGTTGAGTGACTTTATTTCCTGTAAGCTAAAAAGGTTTGGCGACACACAGAGCGAGCGAGACTCGCCGGATCTTGCAAGGAGAAAAAGGGGGAAAGACGGACACAAAGGTGTCTACAACATCCACATACCTGCCGTCGTGAGGGGGAAAAATGAGATTTGACGGGCTCTGTGAGGTCCATGCACTTGTGAAGGAACGCGTGTCAAACGTGCTTTGGCTTTTATCTTCTCCTCCCTCTCCGCTTTATCTGCTTGTCAACCTCTGCGCGATTCAATTCCCTGTGTTGTGCCCTGTGGGAGGTAGAACGGGCAGCCGTAGCATCGCAGGAAAGTTAGCTTGACCAAGCATTGGCCAGACCAATAGTCTGGTCGTTTCTTTTTGCTTTGCCGGTCCATTGCTTCAAGCGCTTTGGAAGAAGCGACTGTTCGTACGCATGATATCGAGGGCACAAGTACTCACTCCATAGCGAGACCTTTCGCATTATTTTCCTCCCAACGTCATCACTTTGCTCCACACGCAGCACAAGCCGCTCAAACGCACTATGGCCTGCAATGCATGCATGACCATTCCACCGGTGGAGGATTCATACATTCCGCTCGGTCAAACCATCACCACCACGGATGGGCTTGAGGTTTACATCGCTGCCCCGAAGGACTCAAAAACGAAGGCTGGTCTTATGTACGTTCCGGACATTTTCGGCAAGACTCCTCAAGCCTTTCAAGTTTGTGATAAACTTGCCGCCGCAGGCTTCTGGGTTGCATTCCCTGATGCTTTCCGCGGAAAAGCTTGGTCCCTGGAGAAGTTTCCTCCCCCCGACCGACAGGAGCTCATGGAATGGATTGGCGGTTATCCTTTCGAGGGTCGAGTGAAACCTGACATTGCATGTGCTCTGGCCTTGCTCCGAGAGAACGGTGTGGAAAGGTTTGGTATTGTTGGCTTCTGCTGGGGCGGTAAGATGTCCACGTTGAGCAGCCAAGACGCTGAAGTCTTTCGAGCCACTGCATCTGCCCATCCGAGCTTTGTCACGGTTGAGGATGCAGCTCTGGTCAATTGCCCGATCCTGCTCCTCCCGTCCAAAGATGAAGCGGATTTGACGCCTTTCATTGATGCGGTCAAAGCGCGCGGAGTAGAGGCATCGCAGGAGAAATTTGATGACATGCACCACGGTTGGGTAGCCGCGCGGGGTGACTGGAAGGATCCGAAGCAGCAAGCACGAGCGACGGAGGCGATCCAGCTTTTCGTCTCGTTCTTCACCAAGCACTTGAAGGGCGAGTGAAAAGACAGGGAGGGGAGGTTGTCCTTCGACCCTGGCTTGGGACTGTGATTAGATGGAAGAAGTTTGTCGAATAGTAATTTCGAGAGCAAGCAATACGGATCCGAGTAATCTAGAAATATAACAGGCAGCAAAGACGTCATAATTTGTTTTGCGCATTTTGGTCTTTCCCTTTTGGCCTTGCAGTGGGACTTCTTGGAGGAGGCGTGGGGGTCTAGGAAGTCACGCAGGCAGTGTAGGGGAAGGAAGAAGATATAGAAGAGAACGTAGGGGAAGCAGTGGGAGAAGCAGTGGGAGAAGCAGTGGGAGAAGCCGTGGATAATATGGTGCGCGGGACCACTGCCTCCTCACAAACAGCCGATGGAGCCAAAATTACATCCCTTTGCCATGCTGTGCCCCTCAGAGAGGTCTCCTCATGCAGGGTTGTGGGCACTGTGGCTTTTAAGGCGGAATGAAGCGTTGAGACTGGCGAGGATGTCGTAGCTAAGATGGGCGATCGGAAAGTAAGAAACCATCACGCAGTGCATCTGGTACGGGTTTCTATGGAGGAGCTGAGATTCTCGGAGAGGGGACTCAACCATACAATTAATATCTCGTCTGTGAAAATGCAAAGGTTTTTGGCAGGTTCGCGTAGGAGTCAGCAAATGGAGGGATCTTTTGTGGTTTGCGTGTTTACCCGTCGTAAAAATGCCAGGTAAAAGAATCGAAGAATGCGGAGATTGAGGGGGTGAGTACGTCTTTTTGCTGAACTTGACTCATCATCGTTGTATTTTGGTGCTTAGCTTCATCTTCTGTTTGATCGCTGACCAATATCAGTTCTGGCCTCTCATCCAACGAATAATGTGGGACATCATGCTGTCAACTTGTCCTCCGTCTCTTTGGACCTCGATTTAACAGAGTTTTGAGAAGGGAGCGTGGTTACTTTGGCGAAGGCCGACCCGAGTCCGCACCTAGAGCTTGCAAATTTGGCGCTTTCACTTCGCCCTTCCTGAGCGCCTTCCAGTTACGAAGAATACGTTAAACAACTAGATCTAACCATAGCATGACAAGCTGATGTCGACACCGAATCAATGGGGGTTTGCAAGCCCCTTCTTTAGAATTGATTTCGGTTTGGGTTAGGTGTAGGGTTCCGGAAATCATCTATCCAGTCTAGGCACCTCCACCATACCCTCCTGACTATCTAGCATGCCTAGACGCTCGAATGCCTGTTCTGCGTCGCAGATCTCACAGTGTCTTCACTTCTCCGGCAAAAGACTGAAAAAAGACCCAAGTTAAAAGAAACGCACCCGTATGCACTTTCAACCTTCACATTTCCATGGCCGCTTCTTCTTGCGTCTCTCCCTTCTCCTACCAATCGTCTTCGTCCCCCAAAATCGCCTCCGTCTCCGCCTTCAACTTGGCCTCCTCTTCTGCGGCTGCCCTGGCCTTTGCTACTGACTCCTCTTCAGCTTCTTGTAGGCGCCGCACGCGCTCTTCCTCCTCTTCAGCTTCCCTTCTTGCTGCGGCAGCAGCCATTTCTGCCTCCGCCGCTGCTGCTTCTGCTGCTAATAACTCTGCTGCTTCACGTTCCAAGCGTTTCTCTTCCGCCACCCTTTCTGCCTCCGCTTGCGCTGCTGCGGTCGCTGCTTCCTCGTCTGCTTCTTGTTGAAGACGCATTGCTTCTGCCTGTGCCGCCGCCATCTCTTCTTCCTTCAGTCGCCTCGCTTCTGCTTCTGCCGCCGAAATGGCTGCGGCTTCCGCCGCCTCTGACTCTTTCCTGACCCGTTCTTCCTCTACCTCCCTGGCCGCTGCGAGAGCTCGCTCCTCTTCCTCCTGCTGGGCGGCGACCGCTGCCGCTGCAGCCAGGGCCCGGGGAGACGGACCTCCTGAGGGCTCCAGAGGAGAAGGGCTTGTGGAAGGGCTAGCGTCCTTGACCGGAGAGGCAGCAGCAGCGACGGCAGCAGGAGCAATTTTGATTTCTGCTGGCGGGAGGGGAGCCGGGACCGGGAGAGCAGCGGCGCCGCCGCTCTTGATCATGGCAATGAGGTCGAGTTCGATGTCCCCTTTGGCGGTCGGATAGGCGTTGGCCGACAATGGCGTGGATCGATTCTGGAGGAAAAGCTGCTCCACCTGAAGGGCGACGTCCAGGTCAGGGAAAAGGGCGGGGTAGGTCGCAGGGTCGGCCAAAGCCTCAGCGGCCGTGGGAGAGATCTTGCTCAAATGTTGTTTCCACAGACTGACCACCCGAGACATGTGGGAAGGAAGGTAGCTCCGTGCCATGAAGGCCGCTTCTGGGATCCGGTCCGTTTTAATGAGCAGTTCAATGCATTCCTCTACCTTACCCAAAAGAAAGAAGGCCAAGAACCCCACATTCCCCTTGCCCTGCGCCGTGGCTTCTTGCGCAAGCTTCAGAAGTCCTTCGGCATTCCCCAACGACGTGTACAAGAGGAGTAACCCGCTCCAGTCCTGCGCTTCCCAGGCGCATTTCTCTGCCAGGGCAAAGTCTGACTTCACCATTGCCAAATCCCCAAGTTTGCGCCACTTATTCTGCGTATCCATGCTGTCCTTGTCCTCCTTCCGAATTGCTGCCAGGAGTTCCCTAGCCGTTTCAAGCTTCTTCAAATCCAAAGCCAACTCAAATTTATGGTCTGGGTCTCGGGAAACGACCAGCGCTTCTTCCTTGTACCCCTGGCTCTCCAAAAACCTGGCCACATTGCTCAATTCCGCCTCGGGGATGGAAGAGAGTAGGGTGTTTGCCACCGCAAAGTCTTCGCGCACAACGGCGGTCTGATATTGGAGCACGGCTAGCAGCACCTTGTAGGAGACGACATTGAGCTGCTTGTCCATCAAGTAAACTCGGTTCTCCTTCGCCAAATACCCCAGCATGTATTTGGGCGAGTCGAGATGACAAAGGGTCATGATCTGCCCGCCGACATAGTACTGCAGGCGCTGCGTATTGTTGGTGTAGAGGAAGCAGTCCCCGACCCACATCCCGGTGCGGACCTTGTCGGACAGCTCGTGCAGAAGTTCGAACGACTCTTCGACCCCTTCCTCGCCCACTTGGCCCGCGGCCAAGGCCACTGCCACCGCTTCCTTGTTGTACCGGAGCACAAAGTAAGAATCTTCGCAAGCGAGAAGAACAATTTCCCCAGTCTCGTTCCAGTAGATGGCCCGTGGGAGCACGTCGATGCGCCGAATCAGTGCCCCTTCCTCCCAATCGAGGAATACCACGCAATCGCTCCCTTTGACAGCAAGACAGTGCCCACCGAAGATTCCTTCGGCACTGGGAAGAGGAGGCTTAATCGCTTTCTTCTCCGCAAAATTCCTGTGCCATATCAAATTGATATAAAGATATTAAGCCGACAGCGCTTTCTGCAAGAAGTAGAACATGGATAAGAGGTGCCACCCATGACCTGACTAATTTTTGCACGTGCCACGGAGAAAGTCTTTACGCCTTTTCCCGAACATTTCTGGCATACCAAACTTTTCGCAACCACCTACCGGAATATCTTGACCCGAGAAATGCTCTCACGAATGGCGTAGTCCCCGGTACCTACAGCAGACCAAACAAAGTCCAGTGCACTCCCAAAACTTTTGTTTCGCAAGGCCTGAGACGTGTAGATAATGTACTCTCCATCCCCACACACCACGACAAACCGACCATTACAATTGTGCGCAAGGGTCTGCGGGAAAATTTCTGTGGAGCCCAGGTCCCGAGGAATGATTGACAGTCGCTCCCCGTCACCCACTGCCGCCACGACAGCCCCGGCACCCTCCCCTTCTTCTTCCCCTATGGCCCCTGCGCCCGTCAGGCCCTTCACAGAGGAGGTGAACATGTCGTTGTTCACCGCCCAGACCAGCTTGCCCGTGTTCGTGTCCATGGAGGCCACAGGCACCTCCTGCCCCAGCTTGACCACGATGGTCCCCTCGTCGTACCCGATCGCGACCTTGTTGGAGTCGCGGGAGGCCGCCAATGACCACACCCGCTCCAGGCCGTAGTTGAGCGTCGTCTCCGCCCGGTAGGTGGTGGAATGCCAAATGCGCACGGTCCCGTCCTCGCTCCCGGAGATGAGGATGGGCAGCCGCGGGTGGAAGAGCACGGCGGTCACGTTGTGCGAGTGTCCTTCCAGTGTCTGCACGCAGGCCTTAGTCTGGTAATCCCAGATCCGTACTTGGTTGTCGTCGGCCCCGGAGAGGAGATAGGGCTTGTCGCCCCCCGGGTAGTAGTCAATGGCGTTCACCCCCTTCTCGTGACCTGTTGGGAGCAGAGAAACCACGCAGGCGCATTGGAATGTGAGGGATGCATCGGCTCTTTTGATGTCTATCTCCTCTCTATGCATGCACCCGCTGCCTACAGGGTTTCGCCACTAACCTTCCAGAGAGAAGTGCGGCATGTGACTTCCCAGGCCCCACACTTTAATGGTGCGGTCCAGAGAGGCAGAGGCGAAAACATTCGTGTCCTTGAGGTTGAACTTGACCATCATCACGTAGTGGGCGTGGCCCTCGAAGACCTGGGTACAGTCCCAATTTTGATCCCAGTCGAAAAGCTTGATCGTCATGTCGTCCGAGGCAGACAAGACGTAGGGCAACGTCGGGTGGACTTCCACGTAGCTGGAGAGAGAAAAAAGCGTTGCCGCCAAGGAATGAGGTTAGTGCGACGATGGACAGGGTTACAAAGCGAGCACGCGCTGGACCGACAACGCTCACTCAGAGGAGACCCCTCCCACGGTGCGTGTTAGAACTCCCTTTTCGGGACGTACCGGATGTAGTCCATGTGAGCCTCCCACGCCTTCACTTTCTCCATCGTGTTGTAATTGTACACGCGCAGGAACATGTCGTCGGAAGCGGCAATAAACCAGGATTTTCGTACGATGAACTTTGCGCTGCGCACTGGCAAGTCGCACACTTCAAACGATTTCACCATGGCCTGACGGAGTGAGTCATAGAGGAACGGCCGAATGTGACACGCGTGCATGTCAGTAAATAATGAAAGCAGGAAGAGACAATTGAAGGGAAGGCGAGGGAGGGACGCAGGGACTCAATACCTACCCCTGACGAATAGTCCCATATGAAGACGTTGCCCGTGTAAAGTCCTGAAAGCACCCATGGCTGCAAGTGGTCGAGTCGTAAGGAGGTTGTTGGAAGACGGGAGGGACGTGAGTATACGTGGGCAGCCATCGACAAGAATTTTGTGGCATACATCTGCTTTTTATCCTCTCCATATTCGCTCCCTTCGCTCTCTGTGCCCGGTCTTACCTCAGTGGGATGCAGCTCTACAGACTTGATGCGATCGGATCGTGCCGTCAGCTTCTTCTTGATCTCCAAACGAAGCGGCTGCGGAAATGACACCAGTTGTGCGGGAATTTCACATGTCAAAATCAGACCACCCATGCATCCGTTCAGCAGTACAACAAAGGTGATGCACCATGTCCCATCATAACAAGTGAACGCAGGACCCGCGGGGATGCACGTACCATTTTGCAAGCAGGCAAGCACAACGTGTTCTCCTCTAATTGCTGTTGGTTGCCTTTTGTCGATTGTAGTGCAAGAAAGCTGGATGCGTGAGTTATGTGCGCTGAGAATTCGCCCTTGACGAGCGCTCTCGCCTGTGCCGTAGCAAGCGACACCCATCGAAACGAATGCCCCGTAGAAAATAAATTTAAACTAAGGGCCAGCAAGTAGGGAACATAACACACTTCGCGCAGGATGCAAGAGCAGATTACACGCCACTGGAGAGCAAAGGACCTGCGTGGACGCGTAAGCCGGGGCTAGACCCATGAGGCTTCGATTTGAATTCTTTTCCTTAGCGAGCACCCCCTCGAACGTGCCAGTCCTGAACATAAAACCTTTGCCGGTGCCGCCTTAATCTTTGGGGTCATTCTGGTTGTAGACATACCACGAACGCCTGTGTGGCTTTGGTCTCACCGTGTTTCTTCTTATCGCGGCAGATCGAGATTCATTGAGGACCAAGACACGCTGAGCGCGCTCTCGGACACACAAGGCGCCTTACCCCTCTTGAACCAGTTCACGTCCGAGTCTCTTTACCTGCCCTCACGCCTCGCTTCTACGAAATTAATTGACCAAGACGCTGCACAAAAGAGAAGACCCAACAATGCCCCAAGAGTATGGCACTTTTTTTGCCCCGCCTTCGAAATTGACGTCATGGTTGCGGGCAAACAAAAGCGAGGATGCCTTGGAAGCTGGGACAGCGCCTGAGGACAAGTCTAGCGCTCCATCCCCCTGCGGAGCGTTTCCTGGGTCCCCGCTCATGACACCAAATGCTCTAGCGCAAACGGGCCCTGCTCCAGCGTCGGTATTACTTTTTGGATTGTCTGCCAATCCTCCCACGGGCCAAGCAGGACACGCGGGCATTGTCAGGTTCCTGCGCGAGCAAGATCAGTGGGACGAAATTTGGGTGATGCCTGTGTACAAGCACATGCACGCCAAAAATCATCAACTGGTAGACTTTGAAGACCGGTATCAAATGTGTCGGTTGAACTTCACATGTCCGTCCTCGTACGGAGCTTCTTCCTACAGCGCGTCCCCCCCGTCTGCGAAAGGGCCTCCGACGACCCGAACACGAGTGAAGGTGGTGCGGCTGGAGAAGGAAGTGGCAAAGAATTTTATTGCTGAAGCCGCGGCAAGAGGACAAGGGCCTGAGACAGTTAAAGTGGGTACCATCGACGTTGTCCTATATGCAAAGGAACGAATGCCGAACACGGATTTCAGCCTCGTACTTGGTGAGTGAAAGGGCGTCAACTTGCAAATTGCTGCTTTTTGCTTTATAATGAATCGATGCTCACATTTCACGCATGTCCTAGCTTCACACTCACGTCGACCTCTTCCTCCTGAACGATCCGACACCCACAGGCACCGACACCTTCAACGACATGAAGAGAGGGAAATGGAAACGCGGTCGGGAACTTTTGGATCTTGTCTCGGTGGTGGTAATTTCGCGGCCTGGAGTCCCCTACGCGCCACAAGAGGATGAATTTTTGAACCATAACTTGCATTTTTACAATGTGCCATCTTTGGGGGAGGTTTCTTCGACAGCAGTCAGGAAAACAACCGATTTGCGACTGTTGCGTGAGGTGCTGGAGCCACGGGTCCTAGAATACATTCGGGAGAGAGGACTGTACACGATTGGGCGAATAGAAGGGGGTGGTGGACTTGGGGGAGCCGGACGATCCTCAGTCTCTTCTTTCTACAGCTACACAAGTGGGAAAAAAGGAAAGGTTTTGGATGATAGGACTCGTGCGGAGACTGATGAAGGACAAGTACTCCATCGAACAAAAGTCGAGGAACCAAGAAGAAGAAGGGTTTGGTGGGCTGTCAGGATAGTGTGGACTGTTCTAGCTTTGTTGCTGTTCGGTGGCATAATCTTGGGTACTCAACATTTGGGGTGGCGAAAAACTTGGCATGGGTTTCTGAAAGTCTTGCGTGGAATGCATAGGATAGAGAAGGAATGAAGAAAAGAAAAGTTGTTCGCGTATGTCGATGGCGAATTTTTATTCGACCGCTATTGAAGAAGTACAAAGAAATATTGAACAGAAAGTGCACCACGCATGGCGTTGATTGACTGCGCCCTCCATATAGTCATTACTGTCGTACTCGATCGCGAAGTAGATTATGAATGATGGGAAAGAGCTGTGAAGATTATCGCCGCAGCAACCTGATGCCCATGTTGTTATGGTCCCCTGAACAAAAATGCACGTTCCAACGTCAAGAATAAGTAAAATGTGGTCTAAATTTGATTCTATCTTTACCCAAAAAGTACGTGGAACAAAGTGATTACACCTGTACAGAAGGCTTAATGCCTTTCACTTAAATGAGATCATTATGACAGCAAAATAGAGTTGATTTTTTGAATATTTGAATTCAAACCTGAGGTTAAAACTTCAAAGAAGCATCGCGTGCTTCCCAATCCCTAGGCGCTCCTGCAGCCTGCTCTTCATAAATTCTGTCAAATGTTCATTTTTTCCAAGTAATTGGTGAGATTAAGATATGCTTTACACCTGTGTAAGCCACATTTTCGACATAGGTGATGCTATATTTGCTTGTACGGCTGCAGACTGCTTTCTCGGATGCCGCGGAAATCTCTCACGTGGAAGATACTCCCAGGTCCATGAAAAGGAAAAGGACTTCATACGCGAACAACAAGTCTATTCAAGCGTTGTCCACGCTTTTCTTCCTTTCGAGTACTGCGCTTGCTTCGCCATCTCTGGAAGATCCAATTGAGGTTGAGCACTACACGTCACGTCAACTTAATGAAATTCTGGACCTTCCTAATTCATATAGTCGATATATGCCTCCTTGGGTAATTGAAAACTACGATCAAGCCTTTGCTCAGGCACCTGCTGAACCCTCATGGACAAGTGAGGCGAAACAAGGCCTTAATAAGCCGGGCTGGACAAAGTATTTACCCGAATACTCCGAAGCACGATTGGGTGAGCTTAGCCCTCCAGCACTCCATTACACGGCTGACGACATCTATGCTGTCAGCGCATGGTAAGAAACTCAGGAAACAGAGATAGCCAGCATTTTGGGGGTCTGGACTTACACGACAAATCCAAATGAGAGCACAATGTGTCCTGCACGTAGGTGACACAAAGAAAATGTTTCGAGTCTAAACACCCCCTTCAATTCTTTCATTGTCGCACAGGATTGAGCAAGCGTGCCCATCCAGTATCTGCCGCAATGCAGACCGGTCCGCAGCAGACTCTGACGACATAGATAAGGCCTCAGAGGACAAAAAGATGGTGGCTCTCGCCAGAGCAGCGACCATGGCCTCCTACCCAAATACTGCACAAAATCTTCAGCAGTTCGGCCGCGATCATTTCTCATGGTACTACGTACTCGCGAGAGCAGCGACACAAAATGGCTCCGGGCAATTATTAAAGATCAATGCGGATCTCAATGCCGCTCAAAACAACCTCCTACGAAATGGGGGAGGGACTTGGTCTCGTGATCCGTTGAAGGGGCAAATGGATACCCTTAATCAACCCGTCTTTGCTGGAATGCGCGCCGCCACGAATGTACACATGCGTGACGAGTTGAATTCCAGGTCCCACGCGATCAATGATGGAATGGGTACCGTGGCAGCTTTAAACCCAATCTTCGGAAAAGACTTCCGGTACAGGAGTTATGGTGTTCGACACCTCCGCGCTCACGAGGCAGCCGACCCAAGACGCGCTCAAGTAGCCCCTGACTCGTCCAAAGGGCGAATTATTCCGGTTATGACGTCGGCTCTGGACCAGGAAGGAGGGAAAGAATTGTTTTCCACGTCCTCAGCCCGTGAAACGGCCGAAGCGAGACGAGCAGATCGCCTTGCTACACGGGAGAAGAAAAAATCTCAGGCCGCCGCTAAGAAGGGTTTAAAAAAAGGCTTGCGCAAGTTCAAGCATGTTGGCAAACAGCCAGGTCGACAAGGGAAGCACGGTAACGAAAAAGTCCTTAAAAAGCCAGGCATTCCTTTACTCGCCAGGGCAGCCGCTGCAGCGCTAGCTGCCGGTGCAGCCTTCGCAGCGACTGGGTCGAGCGGGATGGCGACAGATTACAAGAATATTGACCGGACTGCACAGTCTGCGCGAGAGTCGTCGACGTTGTATGGCTCTTGGAATTCCGAGACGGGCAATACCGATAAAGGTGTCTTCACCCATGTGAAGCAAATCCCTCATTTGAATATACCTGAGATCTGGGAGCGCCTGTCAAAGGCGAAGGGAGAAAGACTTGCGCCAGTCATGCCACCTGGTCCCATAGTTCATGCACCGCCGGCTCGACAACCGCCAAAATTCAGAACCGTCGTTCCCGCCACCTACCACGGGCAAAGCTTTCATCCATCTCCCCGCCCCATGCCCCTGGTAGTAGGCGAGCATGCCTTCCTCCATCCCAAGATGGCAGCACATTTCAATCATGCGCCTATGGACTACGAGCATGCGTTGTGTGACCAAGGACATTGCCCTGGCCGACGAAGAATATTGCGAGGGCTGGAAGGTGAAGACATAGATGCAACGCTGGTCTCGGAGACACACAGGGACGGCCAACTAACGGCCATGCACGAACCCGCCGGACACGAGGCTTCGAAAGCCGACATCGAAAATGGGAATCCTTCCTACTTCGAAGGGGATAAAGGTATCTTGTTCCACCACGACGAGTCTCACGTAACGAAGCTCATTCCAATCGAGCGTCCTGATATTTATGAAGGCGAACACAAGCCTACGATTTATAAGCCCTTGCGTCGCGTATACAGGCAACCCAGTCAGAATACCTTTGTAATATGGGCTCCGCAGAAAAAACATAATCATCCATGGTTTCAAGGACATTGAGCACGGGCCTCAATTTGTAAATTAAGGCAAAAAGCATGAAAGGATGAAGTGTGAGGTTCTCATACCCCCAAAAAATTCTTCGTTTGTCCTTTTTAAGTCGACCGTGCTTCTTCACGGTAAAGCCCTTCCACGCTAGTTTATTTAATCTTGTTGGGTGCTGCATTATGGCGTCCAGAGTGGAACCGCGAATCACCGACAGATAGAACGGTGCCTGTGAGCGATGATAGAGTATTGTTTTGACATGAAGTCTATTGTGTATCAATATATTTAGTAAGCCTGTGAATGTGGTGAAAGGGATGGTTCTTAGATTGTCATGAATTACATATGTGGTCAAGCATTATTCATATGTGCGTGTGATAAAATATGCACATGGCATTTGAGCTTCTACTAGGTATCCATAATGGATTTGAGTTACCATACCCGTTTGAGATCAATGTGGACGCCAAAATGTCCCGCACACGGGTGAAAAGGCCAATATAAAAATACCTGTCCCAGGGTCGTAAGGTGTCGCAGGAAAGAAAAAATATCGGCGAGAGCGCGTGCAATTTTGCCGCCAGCAGGGTGACCCTCGTGACACGTCAATGCCATTGGGTCATTCACGTTCCTTGAACTCACCTTCTCATGCCCCAACGCCTCCATTCATGGCACAGGAATGCTCGGCAATGCCACGAAGCGGTCTTTGAGCCGCGTGGTCCCTACATGCTGGCTGCTCGCGCGGCCATGGCAGGTACGCGCTGACAGAACACACCCTTTCATTTCAGCGAGGAGGGCTTACCTCATGCCATCTGCCCTTTTTCCACGCCTAATTGTCCAGCCCGGTCATCGCGCCGCCTGGAGCCGGGCTGTACAGGATGGGGAGGGATACCAACTTGCTGACCGATCGCGAGTTGCTAAGGCGGATTTGCTCAGGCAGACTTTTGGGCGGCAGCATGCTGAGGTACGTGCACGCACGTAGCACGGGCGGTATGGTAGCACTTTGAGAAACTGATGGACGTGCCACACACAACACGCAGTGTCACGTGCAAAGACGAAGGTTATCTATGAGTGCATTACAGGAGCCACCCTACGATGAGGTCTCGTCCGGGCCACCTTCCTCCCCTGCCGGTGCCTCCGCCGGAGGGGGTAAGCTTGTTCCTTTCTTATTGGCCGACATTGGGGAGGGGATCGCGGAGGTAGAGCTGATGCAGTGGTTCGTTCAAGAAGGGGAGAACGTGAAACAATTTGACCGAGTCTGCGAAGTGCAATCGGACAAAGCTACCGTAGAAATTTCTTCTCGCTATGACGGTGTGGTCCGACGCGTGCTGCACCCGGTCGGCTCCGTTGTCAAGGTGGGCAGCGCCTTGATCGACATCGAGGTGGGAGGACAAGAGAACTCTTCCAGCACCGCCACGCTAGCCACAGCGCCCACCATGAATAACGCGGACGTGCCCTCGCCCGCGGAGGCGGCCGAAGCAGCCCTTGTCTCCTCTCCTCCCTTAGGTGGGTCCGAGCCATTGCCGGTGCAAGCGCAGGCCTCGCACTCGAGTACAGCAGACCTCAAGAAGGGCCCCGAGACCACCTACAATAGCAGGGACATGACAGGGGAGATCGTACCCACCACCCCGGCGGTGCGGCGCCTGGCCAAGGAGCACGGCGTGGATTTGTCCCTGGTCCGTCCCACGGGACCCGAGGGACGCGTGCTCAAAGGGGACGTGCTCGACTTTATCGCCGCCCACCAAGGACACGTCGGGCTCCCTCCATCATTCTTCCCCGCCTCCCCCCTCCCCCCCGGGGTGCCGGCGTCCGCGACAGGGACGCGGCCTGTTCCCGGGGAAGCTGCCTCTCCAGCTGCCTCGCCCCCCTCCCCCGTTCCCCCGCATCCCTTGGGCAGTTCTTCCTTTCTAAAACCGGCCGTCCTTCCCCCATTTTCTGCGGCGGCGCTCACGGAACCGAAGCGAGTTCCTGTCCGCGGGATTATGCGCCAGATGGTCAAATCCATGAATGCCAGTCTGAAGATCCCGCATTTCGGCTATCAGGACGAGGTGTGCATGGATAAGGCCGCCGGCCTCCGCGCCTCCCTCCGCCCATTCGCCGAGGCTCAAGGCTTCAAACTGACTTACTTGCCGATCATGCTCAAAGCGGCGAGCTTGGCACTCCTGCGTTATCCCCTCCTAAACGCATCCCTCTCCGCGGACGAGCGCGAGATAATCTACCACCCCGACCATCACATCGGCGTGGCCATGGCGACGAGCAAAGGCCTAGTGGTGCCGGTCTTGCGCAAGGTGCAAGAAAGAAGCCTGCTGGAAATTGCGGGAGAATTGGCAGACTTTCAGAGAAAGGCGGAGGGGGGAGACCAGGGCGGCGGAGGGTTCAAAGAGGAGGATTTTCAGGGGGCCACATTTTCTATGAGCAACATCGGGAGCATGGGGGGCACGTATATGGACGCAAAGATTGTTCCGCCGCAGGTTGCCATTGGAGCCATCGGGCGTATCCAGACGCTGCCCCGATTCGGGCCGGCAAGGACCGTGGAAGGAAGCCAAGTGAGCTCAGAGAAAGGCCTGGTGGTGCTTCCTACGAAAGTCATGGCGATATCCTGGGCGGGAGATCACCGCGTGGTGGACGGGGCAACCATGGCCAAATTCTCGAACCTGTGGAAATCATATTTGGAGGAGCCCGCCACCATGTTGGCGGAGACGCGGTAGATGGGCGTAAAATCGGACTGTGCAGAAGACGGGGCTGTGAAGGGGACTTACATAGGAAAAACATGTCGAAAAGGTGTACAGGATGACACATGCAGCATTTTAGGGAAAAGGGGAGGCACGTGCAGGTCAGAAATTGCGAAAAGTGATCATTCATTGTGACGATCAAGTCAGGATTTAGGTCCGATGTGTAGATGACTGTATCATGGCGATGTAGATTGAGAAATTCATGCTGGTATCAGCACGGCAAGGAAGAGAGGACGATGTGTCTATAAAAGCTCCTTCCTTATACTACTAGCGCGCTTAGAGGAACGAGGAGTGGAAGTACGGCTAGAGGTCACGGCACGAAAGTCTGGCCGTTATAATCCCGTTGTATCGTTGTTAAAGAAACTATAGAAGTAATTTGAGGTGGCAATGGTTACGTGATTGCTTTCATGTGAGCGCTAAGGCTCATCGTGGTTGTCGGTCTTCTGCCTCAGGTGGTGCAGGAGACGATGGCTGGATACTGGGCTCGAAGAGGCCTATCATGTGTCCATCAGGACTACGAATCATACCTATCTATATATTCCATGTTCGATTGTACGGTGAGTGTGTACAGAGTTCATTTACTTGTCTTGGAATGACGAATGCACAATACCCCCTCCCCATTACCACCCTTGTCGCACCTTGCCGTAAAGTGGGTATTTGATTGGACCATCCAAAGACGCGCCTAATTGTAACAAGCGCACTATTGTGGTATCCATGTCTACCACATCGAAGCACAGCAAAGGGGAGTAACCCGTGCTGCACATGGCTTCCCCGTCCGCGACCTTCAACACTAGGGGGGTGCCTCCCGTGTCAAATTCAGCCGTCATATCACTTCGACGCGTTAATGCAAGACCTAGACCCTCTTTCCCATAGAATGTCACGGCTGAAGGAAGATCTCTTAGCATCAGGACGACATTCCTGTCGGATGGTGTACCACGCGTGAATACGGTACATGTCTGCCAGGGGGTGGGGAGGTCGGCTACGACTCATATTAAGAGAAACGCAACTTACCTGAAGTTGGCTAGACGACTGGCCATTGATTACAAAGCGTTCTTCTCGCTCGTCTGCTTCAGTGTGTTTTCCCTGTCTATGCCCATGTATGGGAGGCTTTCTTAGTGTGCTGCCTCTCTCGCGTGCGTGTCGCTGAGGAAGCGGAAAAAGCAGAGAGCGAGGAGGTAACTTGGTCACAGCTCCACGCTTTTCAATGGTTGACGGACCTGAGAAATACGAAAATACACACATTTTCACGTCATAATGACACATTATTCCCGCCAGGTAGCATGAGTTGTATACTACCGACGGCAGCTTAGATTGGAAAGCTCTTTAACATGGAAGGCGGTGGACACCAGGACAGCAAGCCTGAGAGCTTAAGCTCTACCTCCTCTCGAAAAGATGAAGTAGAGCTGAAAGAAGCTGCGGTCATCATTGACTTGCTGGAAGAGTCGGAAGAAGAAGAATTTGATTACGGGGAGAGCGAGGATGATGAAGAATCGGGGTCATCCGTTGTGTTGGAATCGCACGAAAGGGATAGGAGCATGATCAATGCCTGCGCGAGGCCACAGAGGGGATTGACGGAGCATGTAGAAACGGATGTAGGTAAGAAACGCATCATTAGAGGTGCGGGAAGAACGACATCGTCAGGGAAAGAGGACATCGGTGAGAGTGTGTCCGATGGATCGTCATGGCGCTTGACGGATCGGGAGGACGACGATGATTTCGTGGGCCAGGGAATGGACGAAAACGGGCGTGATTTGCTACACAATGTACCGTCAGAAGAAGAAGAAGACTACGCAATCAAAATTTTACAAAAGATTGGAACGTGCCGATGGTGCCGATACCCAGTCGCGAGCGAAATGTGGCTTCGCGCCTTCCTCTACGGAGACGGGGCGCAAGACGAGGCTTTCTGGACAGCCATGAGGGGAGACACGTACGAATGCTTGGCGTGTCTCGACGCCTACACGACGGCCCGAGACGTGCTACTGGAGTATATCCGGAATCAGCACGGCTTGGAGTGGAGGGACACCTGTAGGGAGATGGAGGGACGACTGCAACGACTGGAAAGCAATTTCATGCGCATGCACCTGGAGGCGACTCAGAAGAGGCTGATCTCACCTTCAGTCCCCGACTCTTTGGAGGACGCGTTAGTTTTCCGAAGGTTTGGGTTTGCCCTACTGGACATCCTGACAGGGGCGCGGGCGTGCTTGGCTGATAAGGGTGTGGAGGCCAGCTTTGTGGCCGTGATGGACAAAGTCGCGACCAAGGTGGAGATGACGGAGGTCTTGACGGGTCGACGACTCCCAGGACTCTATCGTTTGTTGAACCACCCGAACGAGAACATGCGAGAGTGGGCGAGGACGACGGCGAAGGCCATGGGCCGCCTCGGCTTGGCGGACTTGAGGGGGGATCAGGGCTTGCACACGGTCCTGGGAGAGTGGGTGCGGGATTTGGAGGAGGCCTGCTTTGCTGCAGAGTGCCAAGTGCCCCAGGTTTTGGGAGGAAAGGGTGGAAGCGGTTGGGCCGGCGAGGGTAGGGGCAGTGTCAACCAACACGTGTGGAAAGCCCTCCGAACAGTCCTTGAGCTGTTGGAGGAGGACGAGGCCATTGCCGAGTGGCTGCTTTCCGAGTATCCCATCCTTCCTGACATGGTCTTTGCGCACGCACGGACTTGCTGTGCGTCCTTTGAAGGCAAAATGGAGGCAGAGAAAGACCGAGGAGGCTCAGCGACCGATCCATGCAACCCCCCGACCCCCACCCCAGCCAACATCATTGTGGTCTTGAACTGCTTTCGGGTACTTTTGGAAAAGATGAAGCAGCAAACATGGTCGCATGACGAGGCTTCCGCCCTTCCTGTCTTTGACTGGCTGTGTCACAACATATCTATTGGCGCCAAACGCACCCAGGATACATTCAAAGGGATCTTCAAGTCCTTTCTTGACCTGGTTCCCCCCTTCCTTCGCTCCCTTCGCCATGCACTTGACGAAAACACTTCCAATAGCAGCATCGATAGGGACGGTCAAGGTCGGACGCGTCTAATAAACAAGGCCCTGCAACACCTCGTGCGGATCATCAAATCTTTCCCTCCGAACGGGCGAGTCTCCACCCGCCACTTTCTAGAACGCTCCTTATGTCAGATTCTGCGCGATGCCTATGACCCCTCTCTTGCTTGCGCTCGCACGTGGCCACTGCGTTCAATCCATGATTGGGCCCCGGTCCTTGCGACCGCGCTGAAGTCCTCGGGGACTTTGGAAAGCGCCAGCATGGAGAAAATTGCAACGGACACCGTGCACCTTATCCTGGAGCAGCACCGTTTAGAGGCGGAGGATCGGATCGAGGACGCTTTGCAAAGTCTTTTGGGTGTAATGGAAAGCAGTGGTAGCGTATCGAAGCTTTGTCAAGGCGGGGACGATGACTTTAGTGGCAAACGTCTCTCCCCGGAGGATAACTCCTGCTTGCAAAGAGGCCAATTGTCAGAAAGCTCGTCATCCCCCTCGTGGGGTTCTACTCTCCTGTGTGGCAGGCTCATGCATGAATTGACTCGCCGACTCCCTCTCACCTCTCTCCCGCCCCTAATCCGGGACGATTTGTTCAAGCTTCAAGCAGCCGTATATTTAAGGCCGGTCCCGTCCACGGGCGTCGGCTGTCAGCAGCTTGACCAAGCGTGCAATGATCAGACCGCAGCATTTGAGTCGCTTTTGGAGCGCATCGTTGGCGCACACTGTCCCTCTTCCTCCTCATCCCTTTCTTTTGGTGGAACTTGTTCGTCGATGGCTGTGGCTTCCGCGGCCAGAATACCTCCAAGGCAAAGTAGCGGCAGCTCAGACGGTACAGTGGGCCGCTCCAATGTCGGCAGTAATGTCAATCCATATGCCGTAACACAAGGAGGAATGCCAGCAGGGACCAGCCTTTCCGCGGTGGTCCCCCTTCTTTTAGTGAGGGAGCGCAAGCTGACCGCATCGATATTCTCGTTACTTGTCATGGGTGCCTCCTCCTCATCATCTACCGTGCCCCTGTCCTCTACTCCACTGAAGTGGGAGTATGTTTTGTCTCAGCTTCCTTCCTCATGGCTACGCGGAATTTGGCGCGGCGTGAATCACGTGCTAAAAGACTTGTTGCGTGTCAATTTCCTGGATATCGTCCGCCCACCCAGCAACCTCGTTTCACTCCTCCCTGCTTTCTTCGCCCTGGTACTTGAGCTTCTCGAGCGACATAAACGGCCTGACAAGTTTGGGCATGTGGGAGCTGCGCCACCAACGGGCATTTGGTGGCGGTTTGTGGCGAAAATCTTGAAGAAGGGCTACGAAGGGTGCCCAAGCAATTTGAAGGACGACAGGGTTACGCGCCGCTGCAGCTTGCCGAATACTGCGATGGAGGAGGAACAACGTGATTCTATACTTTCTCCGTCACTACTTCTATCCTTTTTCAAAGCGGCCTCCGCCTTTCTCTCTCTCTCCTCCACCATGCAGCTTCAAGAGACGCATTCTCTATGGTTAGAGCTAACTTTGGATTGGGGTGAGGACGAGACTCTTTCTCGGCGCATGCCTCGAGTGCATTGCGCTGTGCTCGATTTTTTGCGTGCGACACTGGAGGCCTTTATTTTGCGTCACATCCCCCTGAAGCAGCCTCTGGGAAGCAGGATAGATGCGACCATAATATCGGCAAGTACGGGTGACCCAAGTGAAAATGAGCTGGTAAACTGCCTGGGGAGATTGAAGCCTTTTCTTATTACAGACGACGGGATCCACGCTCGATGCGAGAGAAGTGATGTAGCGCCTTCACGCCCACTTTGGCTGGAGAAGGAAGATGAGAGGGATGAGGAGGAAGTGCGAATCATTGGAGAATGGAAGAACGAAGAGTTATGTGAGGAGCAGCAATCGGCGATTGAGGCACATTTTGACGGCACAAGTCCGCCGCGGCGCAAATCGAGAGATCCCGCAGTGCCTCCGCCAACTGCCTCGTCCTTTTCGGAGGAGTCCAGCCACGTTGTCTCAAGAGCAAATACAGACTCAGCCAGATCATGTATGCAACCCTTCACAATGATGTCGAAGCATTTGAAGGCACCCGTGAGCCTACGTCGGTCTCAGAAATCGGGAAGACCGCGTCGCCCGCCCAAGACAGGGCACGCGTCGGCAGAAAATCATTCATCCGATGCACGCTCTGATGTTGCTTTGTCTTCCTCATCATCATCTTTGATGGCGATAGCGGGAGCCTTGAAAACGGTCGGGAGAGAAGAAGATCCTTGTCTGGACAAAGATTTAGTTCCACAAAAGGAAGCTCAACAGGCGCATCGACATGAAAAGCGTGATCCTCGATATATCACGCAAGGATTTAGTCGATTCAGTCATAGAAAGTATTCCTCGCTGACGAATGCCCTTAACTCCTCAGATGCTGTCGCTACTTCTACCCCTGGTGAAAAGGATGCAGCTCCCCTGCAAGCAAGAGAAGGGTCATCGCATTACCCTCTGTCGCAACGATGCAACGTTCCTACTGGCATCGGGCCCCGACGTACGGACGACGACTTCGAAATTTTCCGACAACTAAAACATTTGACTACGAACGCCCCGCTGGTTGCAAGGGAGTTTCATCGACACGTCCTTAAGTGGAATGTGGCGGACCTGATGAACGATTCATTCTCTTCGGAGGCTTATCAGCAGCAGAAGCAAATGCTGCGACTGGACGAAGTTCCCTTAAGATACCGGGACTCTCATCACTACTTGGAGACATGGCAGCCGCTGCTGCTTGAGGAGACTCGCAGCGGACTAGGCAGGGACATGGAGGAAAGCCTGGCAGAGGCGAAGAGAGCTGCTAGGTCACAGAGTCACGATGAAAGGAAAGATCTCAGGAAAGAAAAATCGAACAGAGGGTGGAATGTTGCCCATCTTTTAGGTAACAAGAGTCACGGCAAGAAGAGGACTAAAGATGGTCAGTTTGCCGGAGAGATTATTCGCCTAAGTCTCCAGCATGCAGTAGAGGATTTGGAGGGAGATGGCCTCAGCACTTTGACATTCAGCATCCATGAAAATCGTCCCCTGGAGCGATTGCTTCGGTCAAGTGGTAGTGGGCAAGCAGTTTTTGTATTGTTTCCGACGAGAAGCAATTTGAAGGGTACCAGCAGTCTAGATGTGTGTATGGACAGTCACAAGGTGTTGGAGGAAGGAGAGGTGGTAGAAGACATTGTGAAAAAAGGGAGGGAGAATCGAAACACGTACGCCCAAGCGTACGACGGACACCAGAAAGTATCTGGGGCGCATGAGCAACACCTCTACAGTCCCTCTCACGAAGTCGCTATGAAATGTCATGCAATGGCCGTTCTGCTGTCCGCATCTGAGAATGGAGACGCTCTCGGTCGGAATGAGGACAAATATGTCTTTAAATTCCGCGTGGCTATTTCGCAAAAAGTGCCAGGAACAGGAGGGTTACATTTTAAACAGTTAAAAGTAGGCTCAGATTGGAGTGCTCTGGGCATCGGGGGACTGACGACAGCAGCGCGCGAGTTTGCTGCGCTTCGAGAGGTACTTGGCTTTCGGCTCGCTCCCCGTTTGCTCCAAGGGGGAAAAGAGTGTGAAAAAGGGACCAAGGAAGCTAGCGGTGCTGCCAAACGGAAGAATTTAATGAGACTGACTGTAGTAAGCGAGGTGG
>Ga0102934_1000569_pt1 | contig 24941 bp, 22 predicted proteins | sample SalPonR2_A_D1_MG_FD_78175 | JGI IMG/M metagenome (GOLD analysis project Ga0102934, IMG submission 78175) | Salt pond soil microbial communities from South San Francisco under conditions of wetland restoration - Salt Pond MetaG R2_A_D1_MG | ecosystem: Environmental > Aquatic > Marine > Intertidal... | reverse complement strand
TGTTACTCTTGCTTATCCTGAAGGATATGATCTTCCTGATTGGGCTATTGAACAGGCGAGAGAAAATGCTGAAAAACATAATGGTGAATTTACAATTACTCATGATATGGAAGAAGCCTATCAAGATGCTGATATTGTAATTCCTAAAAATTGGGGAAGCTGGGTTAATAATCAAAGTACAGATGTGATTGATGAAAATCTGGAATCACATAAAGATTGGAAATGTACTGAAGATATGATGGAATTAGCAGATGATGATGTAATGTATATGCATGCTTTACCTGCTGATCGAGGAAATGAAGTAGAAGACTCTGTTATTGATGGACCACATTCTATAGTTTATGATGAAGCAGAAAATAGGCTCCATACAGCAAAATCGGTTATGACTTTAACAATGGGAGGACGCGGCTAATAATTTTTATCTTAAAATCTAATAAAGGAGGATTTTAATGAATACAAAAGAATTAGCAGAAAAAATAAAAAATGAAATTAATAATTATGAAGATGATATGATTAAATTTATGCAGGATGTTATTAGTATTCCAAGTGAAAGTTGTGAAGAAGAGGAAGTTGTAAATAGAGTAAAAGAAGAAATGGAAAAAGTAGGTTTTGATGAAGTGGAAATTGATCCTATGGGTAATCTGATAGGGAAAATAGGAAATGGAGACCGAGTAATAGCCTATGATGCTCACTTAGATACAGTTGGTGTAGGTGATCCTGATGAATGGGAATGGGATCCATTTTCCGGTAAATTAGATAATGGCATTATTTATGGAAGAGGTGCTACTGACCAGGAAGGTGCTATGGTCAGTATGGTCTATGCTGCCAAAGTAATAAATGATTTGGATTTACATGATGAATTTACTCTTTATTTTGTTGGTAGTATTCAGGAAGAAGATTGTGATGGTTTATGCTGGCAATATATTTTAAATGAAGATAAACTAGAGCCAGAATTAGTTGTAATCACAGAACCTACCAACTTAAATATTTACAGAGGCCATCGCGGTAGAATGGAAATGGAAGTAATTACAGATGGTGTATCATGTCATGGAAGTGCTCCTGAAAGAGGAGAAAATTCATTATATAAAATTGCACCAATAATATCTGGAATTGAAGATTTAAATGAAAGACTTCACAAAGATGAGTTTTTAGGTAAAGGAACAATTGCAGTAACTCACATCTATAATCAAACTCCAAGTCTCTGTGCAGTTCCTGATAAATCAAGAATTCATCTTGATCGCCGTTTAACAGCTGGTGAAGATAAAGAATTAGCAGTTAAGGAAGTTAAGGAAGTAATAGAAGACCTTGATATTGAAGCATATGTTAAAGTATTAAATTACGATAGACCAAGTTATACAGGATTAGTATATGAAACAGAAAAATATTATCCAACCTGGGTTTTAGAAGAAGATCATCCCTTTGTACAGGGAGCAGTAGATACTTTTGAAGATCTTTTTGATAAAGAACCTATTGTTGATAAATGGACATTTAGTACTAATGGGGTTTCTATTATGGGCAGAGAAGATATTCCCTGTATTGGATTCGGTCCTGCAAATGAAATATATGCCCACACTGTAAAAGATCAGGTTCCAGTTGAACATCTTTTAAAAGCAGCAGAATTTTATGCCCTATTACCAAAATATATTTAACTAATATTTTCTGATTTTAAAGTAAAAATAGTATATGTAAATTTAGGAGGTATATAAATGATTGATCTTGATATAAATGAAGAAAAATTAGAAAAGGTGGTAAAAAGAGCTAAGGAGAAAGACATTATAATCCCTACCTTTGAACAGCAAAAAAATCCTGAGTTAGTACCAGATGAAATCAAAGAAAAACTTAAAAATACTGGTTTATGGGATATTGACTCCACCAACCTTTTTCGAATAACCTGGAAAAATGAACCACAAAAAGAAGGTGGACTTTATGATGGAGTAAATTATGTTGAAATACCAAAAGAGTTAACAGGGGTGGATGCCAGAATTGTAGCTCTTGTAGGTAAATGGTTTCCCACAGGAGCTCATAAAGTAGGTGCTACTTACGGCTGTCTGGTTCCAAAACTAGTTACAGGCCAATTTGATCCAACAGAAGAAAAGGCAGTCTGGCCTTCAACTGGTAATTATTGTCGAGGTGGAGCTTATGATGCAGACCTTTTAGCCTGTGATTCAATAGCTATTTTACCGGAAGAAATGAGTCCAGAACGTTTTGAATGGTTACAAAAAGTAGCTGGAGAGGTAATTCCTACTCCTGGTAGTGAAAGTAATGTAAAAGAAATTTTTGATAAATGCTGGGAACTCAAAGAAAATAGAGATAACATAAATATTTTTAATCAATTTGATGAATTTGGAAATCATCTCTGGCATTATGAAGTAACAGGAAGTGCTATGGAAGAAGTAGCAAATGAAATTATGAGTTCTGATGATAGAATGGCTGGAGTTGCCCTTACCTCTGGTTCTTCAGGTACTTTAGGTTGTGGAGATTACATGAAAGAAGTTTTTCCATACAGTAAAATTGCTGTAGGTGAGGCATTACAGTGTCCAACCCTTTTATCTAATGGTTTTGGAGCACATAGAATAGAAGGTATTGGAGATAAACATGTGCCCTGGATCCATAATGTAAAAAATACAGATATGGTGGTTGGGGTTGATGATAATGATTCTATGAATTTAGTAAGGTTATTTAATACTGAAGTAGGTCAGGAATATTTAAAAGAACAGGGAGTTCCAGCAGACTTTATAGATAAACTTCCATTAATGGGGATTTCCGGAATTGCTAATATGTTAACTTCTATTAAAATGGCTAAATACTATGAAATGGATGAAAATGATATTATCTTTACTGTATTTACTGATTCTATGGAATTATATCAATCTCGCTTAGAAGAAATGAAAGAAGAAGCTGGTGAATATGACAAAACTGATGCAGCAGTTGATTTTCACCGTAACCTAAGAGCAATAAAGACAGATTATGTAGAAGAACTTACTTATGAAGATAGAAAAAGAATTCACAATTTAAAATACTATACCTGGGTTGAACAACAGGGTAAAGATTCAGAAGAACTAAATGCTCAATGGTATGACTATGATAATTACTGGGGAAATATTCATAACAAAGCAGATGAAATTGATGAATTAATAAAAGAATTCAATGAAAGAGTTGGACTATTGGATGATTAGAATAAAGATGATTTTTTAAAGGACAGGTGATTAACTAAAATGAAATATGTGAAATCACTAAAATGTATTAATTGTGGTAAAGAATATGAAGCAGAGCCAGATAGGTATCTCTGTCCGGATTGTGGAGAAAAAGGTCTGCTTGATGTTAAATATGATTATGAAAAAATTAAAAAAAATTGGTCAAAAAATGATTTGAAAAAAAATAATAAATTAAACATCTGGCGCTATCAACCACTTTTACCAATAGAAGACGATAGTCAAAAGCCACCATTAAGAGTAGGGTGGACACCTTTATATGAGAGTAAAGATCTGGCAGAAGAACTTGGTTTAGATAGTATATATATAAAAGATGATGGCCTAAACCCTACTGGTTCTTTAAAAGATAGGGCTTCTGCTATGGCAGCAGTAAAGGCGGATGAGGCAGGGGCAAAAACAGTCGCCTGTTCCTCTACTGGTAATGCTGCTTCTTCTCTGGCAGGAAACATAGCTTCAATGCCGGGAGACATGAGAGCTGTTATTTTTGTTCCTAAGAGAGCACCTGAAGGTAAAGTTACTCAACTTTTGATTTATGGGGCAGAAGTAATATCAGTTCAGGGTAGTTATGAAGAAGCATTTTATCTTTCCGAAAAGGCAATTGATAAATGGGGTTGGTATAACAGGAATGCGGCTATAAATCCCTATATGGTTGAAGGAAAAAAGACGGCAGCTATAGAAATGGCTGAACAATTAAACTGGGATATGCCGGACTGGGTAGTATTTTCAGTAGGTGATGGTTGTACAATTGCTGGGGCCTGGAAAGGTCTTTATGACCTAAAACAAATTGGATTTATTGACAAAGTTCCTAAACTTTTAGGTGTACAGGCCGAAGGTTGTGCTCCTATTACTGAAGCATTTAGATCAGGTAAAGATCTAGAAGTAACAGGTGAAAATACTCTAGCTGATAGTATTGCTGTTGGTAAACCTCGTAATTACAAAAAAGCAATAGATGGTATCAAAGCTTCAAAAGGAGATATGATAAATGTTTCAGATGATGAAATTTTAGAGATGATGAAAGTTCTGGGAAGAACAACTGGTGTTTTTGGAGAACCGGCTGGAGTTGCTGGATTGGCAGGATTGAAAAAAATGGTCAAAAAAGGAGAAATATCTCCTGAAGAAAAGGTAGTAAATGTAATAACTGGTAATGGTTTAAAAGATGTTAAAAATGCCATTAAAGCAGCCGGTAATCCCCTTAAAGTTGAAGCAAATTTAGATAAGTTAACAAATATTTTTGATGAGAATAATTTAATTAAATAATTAATATGGGAGGACTATTAAATTTTAGTCCTCCTTTTGCCTCATGAAAATAAATTATATAACTAAAGGGAGTTGAATATAATGGCTGATTCTGAAGAAAATTTAGCTAATGAAGAATTAGAAATTGAAACCTATTATAGTCTGGAAGAAAAACCACCTGTTGGAGAAACTATTTTATTAGGGTTTCAACATATGCTAGCAATGTTTGTAGGTATAATTACTCCTCCATTGATTATTGCTGGAGCAGTTGGTCTTAATGCTGATCAAACAGGTTTTTTTGTAAGTATGGCTTTAATTGTTTCTGGAATCACAACCTTTATTCAATGTAGAAAAATTGGTCCAGTTGGATCTGGTCTGTTAGGAGTTCAGGGAACAAGCTTTAATTTTGTTCCGATGGCTATAGCTGCCGGTAATGATGGCGGTCTGGCTCTTATTTTGGGAATGGCTTTAGCAACTTCACCTGTTGAAATGATTTTTAGTCGTTTTCTCAAAAAAGCTCGAAAATTTTTCCCACCAATAGTCAGTGGAGCTGTAGTTATGCTTATTGGTTTAAGTCTTGTAGAAGTAGGTTTAACAGATTTAGCAGGAGGTAATGGAGCTGAGAACTTTGGTAGTCCTCAAAATCTTATCTTAGGTAGTTTTGTACTTATAGTTATCATAATTGCCAATAGATTTGGAAAAGGTTTAATAAAAGCAGGAGCTATTGCAATTGGGCTCGTAGCTGGTTACATAATTTCAATATTTTTAGGTTTAGTAAATTTTTCAGAAGTAGCTAATGCTGGCTGGTTTACTGTTCCTGTTCCCTTTAAATTTGGGATGTCATTTAGCTGGAAACATCTTTTACCCTGGATTTTGGCTTATTTAATTACTTCAGTTGAAACCATAGGAGATTTAACTGCTATTGCTGAAAACTCAGGTGAACCAGTAGAAGGGGAACTCCATGCTGAAAGGTTAAGTGGAGGAATGTTAGCTGATGCAGTTGGTAGTGCTCTTGCAGCAATTTTTAATTCAATGCCTAATAGTACGTTTAGTCAAAATACAGGAGTAATTCAAATGACCAAAATAGGGAGTAGAGTAGTTGGATATGCAGTTGCCGGGATTTTAATCCTCTTAGGTCTTTTCCCAAAAATAGGAGCTTTAATAACAGTTATGCCCTCTCCTGTTTTAGGAGGAGCTACAATAGCCTTATTTGGAATGGTAGCTACTTCCGGAATGAAAATAGCAATTAAAGGCGGATTAACCGATCGAAAGGTATTTATATTATCAATCTCTCTTGCTTTAGGCCTGGGAGTTATCATGAAACCATCAGCAGTGTCACAATTGCCTGAATGGTTATCGACTTTACTTTCTTCAGGTATTTTAGTTGGAGCAGTTGTTTCCTTTTTACTCAACCTTTTATTACCAAGAGATGAAGGAGAAAAATATTGTGATTAAATTTGATAAAAATATAAATTTAACATAAAATGTAAATAGAATATTATTTTAATTTAAAGTTTTAAATATTATGGAGGTGTAAATATATGGGCCATAAGTCAGTAAATAAATCCAAAAAAAGAGTAGATGCCTATGATAAAGTAACAGGCAAGGCTAAATTTGGAGCTGATTTGTATTTTGATAGAATGTTATATGGAAAAGTTTTGAGAACTGAATATCCTCATGCTGAAATTTTAAATATTGATACTGAAAAAGCTAAAAAAGTAAAAGGAGTAAAGGCAGTTTTAACTGCTGAAGATATACCCAATAATGAATTTGGAGTTATTATTGAAAACCAGCAGGTATTAGCTAAAGAAAAAACAATGTATATTGGTGATGGAATAGCATTAGTAGCTGCTGAAACTAAAAAAGCTGCTAAAAAAGCAATTGAATTGATTGAAGTGGAATATAAAGAACTTGATGGAATTTATGATCCACTTGAAGCAAGAAAAAAAGATGCTAAAGTTTTACATGATGATCTTGATAATAATCAGGTGATTCATCATCCTCTTCGTAAAGGAGATATTAATAAAGGATTTGAGGAAGCAGATGTTGTTTTAGAAAGAGAATACACCACTCAATTTATAGAACACAGTTATTTAGAAACAGAGGCAGTTGCTGTTGTACCTAATGAAAGAAATACATTGGTTAGTGTTTATGGATCTGTGCAAAATCCTTATGCAACTAGAGATGCAGTTACATCTGTTTTAGAAACGGATTTAAATAATGTAAGAATTATTCAGGATAATATGGGAGGTTCATTTGGCGGTAAAGATGAGAATATTTCTTCTATGGCAGCCAGAGCTTCAGTTCTAGCTCTGGAAACTAATAGGCCTGTCAAAATGGTCAATAGTAGAGAAGAATCAATAAAAGAAAGTTACAAAAGACATCCCTATTATTTGAAATATAAAGTTGGAGCAAAAGAAAATGGAGATTTAGTAGCGATGGAAATAGAAGCTGTGGCTGATAGTGGTGCTTATGCCTGTCAGACTCCTTTTGTAACCTGGAGATCAGTAGTTCAGGCCACCGGTCCCTATGAAGTTCCTCATGTTAAAACTGATACTTATGGTTTTTATACAAACAATGTTTATACAGGTGCAATGAGAGGTTATGGTTCACCTCCAACAATTTTTGCTCAGGAACAATTAATGGAGGAATTGGCTGAAGAGCTTGATATGAAGCCTCATGAATTAAGACAAAAAAATATGTACCATAATGATTCTAAAACAGCAAGTGGCCAAAAATTAGATGATCACGAAGTAAGTCTTGATGAAGTTATGACAAAGGCAATGGATGCAATAGATTATAAGGAAAAATTAGAAGAATATAGTAAAGAACAAAAAGGAGACAAAAAACGTGGAATAGGAATGGCCATCAGTTATCGCGGTGTAAGTCTTGGAGCAGAAGGTGTAGATGCTGCTGGTGCTATAGTATCTATTCAAAAAGATGGTAGTTTAATAATTTATGGAGGTTTATCAGAAAATGGTCAGGGATTAAAAACAGTTTATTCTCAAATTGCTGCAGAAGAATTGGGGATAAGTCTTGATAAAATAAATTTCATGGAATCTGATACATCAGTTGCTCCAGAAAGTGGTTCTACAGTAGCTTCCCGAGGAACACTTGTTGGAGGAAATGCAGTTAAAGATGCTGCTTCAAAGTTAAAAACAGTAATAAAGGAAGTGGCAGCAGATAATTATGAAAAGGAAATAGATAATCTTGAATTGAGAGACAATTATGTATATACCAAAGAAGGCAAAAAAGTAGTTTCTTTTGCTGATATAATAAATACAGCTTATAGTCAAGGAGTATTTCTTTCAGCATATGGCTGGTATCAAACTCCAGATATATCCTGGGATGAAGAAACTGGACAGGGAAGACCATATTTTACCTATGTCTATGGCTGTCAAATTGCAGAAGTTGAAGTAGATACTGGAACTGGAGAACTTGAAGTATTAAATATGGCTGCAGCTCATGATGTAGGTAAAGCAATAAATCCAGCTAATGTTAAAGGCCAGATATATGGTGGAGTTGTGATGGGAATGGGCCATGCTATTATGGAAGATTTAGAAACTAAAAAGGGTTATATTAAAACTGACAATTTTGATAAATATCTAATTCCTACAGCTAAAGATATGCCTGATATTGAACCAATAATTGTAGAAAATCCAGATCCTAATGGTCCCTATGGTGCCAAATCAATAGGTGAACCTACCTTAGAACTTGGTAGTGCTGCTATTGCAAATGCAACAGCACAGGCTTTAAATAGGAGAATAAGGGATCTCCCTCTTAATCTGGAAAGAGTCCTTATTGGTCGTAATTTGAGTAAAGGAGGGGATAAATAATGCTAGAATATGAATTTTTACAGGCTAAAAAAATTGATGAAACTCTTAATTATTTAGATAAATATAATAAGGTTAAGTTAATTGCAGGTGGTACTGACCTTTTAGTGGAAATGCATAAAGATGATATTGATAATGATAAGGTAGATTATCTTTTAGATATTTCCAATATAACTGAAATGAAAGGAATTAAAGAAAAAGAAGATAAAATAGAAATTGGAGCACTTGTTACTCATTCAGAACTGGTAAAAAGTGAATTGATAAATAAAAATAGTGCTGTTCTGGCTCAGGGAGCAGTAACAATTGGTTCAACACAAATTAGAAATAGAGGTACAGTTGGAGGAAATGTAGTAAATGCTTCTCCTGCTGCAGATCTTTTATCACCACTAATTGCTTTAAAAGCAGAAGTTGTTTTAAAATCTGTTAATGGAACAAGAAGCTTAAGTTTACCTGAATTTATTACTGGTCCTTACAGTACAGATCTCAACAAAAATGAAATATTAACTAAAGTTATTTTACCAAAATATAGTGATAAATATTATAGTATTTTCAAAAAAATAAAAAGAAGAAAGGCAGTTGATATAGCAAGATTAAATATGGCAATTGTTAGCAAAGTTAATAAAGAAAATAAATTCGAAGATATAAGGATAGTTCCAGGTTCTGCAACTCCATCTCCTCAGGCTTTTTCTGAAATTGAAAAAGAATTAGAAGGAGCAATTATAAATGATATTAATTATGAAAATTTAGGAGAAAAAATTGGAGAAGAGATGGTGTCAATTACTGGTGAGCGCTGGTCAACTCCTTATAAGAAACCTGCTATAGGAAGTTTGCTCAAAAAATCATTAACAGGTATTATAAAGGAGGTAAAGGCTAATGGTTAAAAATATTACAGTTAATCTTACAGTAAATGAAAAAAATTATGAATTAGAAGTAGCTCCAGATGAACGACTCCTTGATACTCTAAGAGAACAATTACGACTAACTGGAGTAAAAGAAGGTTGTAGTGTAGGAGAATGTGGAGCCTGTACAGTTTTACTTGATGGAAAAGCAGTTCATTCCTGTATGATTTTAACTGCTCAGGTTGACGGAAGTGAAGTAATGACTGTAGAAGGTTTAGAAAAAGATGGTGAATTAGATCCTTTACAACAGTCTTTTATTGATCATCAGGCTGTACAGTGTGGCTTTTGTACTCCAGGAATGTTAATGTCAGCAAAATCTCTTTTAAATGAAAATCCAGATCCTGATCGTGAAGATATTAAAACTGCTATAGAAGGTAATTTATGTAGATGTACAGGATATGAGCAAATAATAGAAGCTGTCGAGGCTGTAACTCCGAATAAAGAGGAAAAAGGAGCTGATTAAATGTCTTCTATTTTAATAAAAAATATAAAAGAAATTATTACCATGGATGATAAAAAAAGAAGATTGAAAAATCATGATCTTCTTATTAAAGATAATAAAATTGCTAAAATAGATAAAAATATTAATAAGGAAAATATAAAAGAATTAGATGAAGTTATAAGAGGTGATGAATATTTTCTCTACCCAGGGCTTATCAATACTCATCACCATTTCTATCAAACTCTTACTCGCAATATCGCTGAAGTCCAGAATGTAGAATTATTTGATTGGCTTAAGACTCTTTACCCAATCTGGGCCAATCTCACTGAAGAAGCAGTATATTATAGTGCCTTACTTGCTTCTGCTGAATTATTAAAAACAGGTTGTACAACAACCACTGATCACTTTTATGTTTTTCCTGATGAACAACCTGATGATCTTATTGATAGAGAATTTGAAGCAACTTCTGAAATTGGAATTAGATTTCATGGGACAAGAGGAAGCATGTCTTTAAGTGAAAAAGATGGAGGCTTACCTCCTGATGAGGTTGTACAAAAATCTGATAAAATACTTAAAGATTCTGAGAGAGTTATAAAAAAATATCATGATAACTCTCCATTTGCCATGCAGAGAGTATCTCTATCTCCCTGTTCACCATTTTCAGTAACTGAAGAGCATATGAAAGAATCCATAAAACTTGCCAGAAAATATGGAGTACAGAGTCATACTCATGTTGCTGAAACAAAAGATGAAGAGCAATTTACAATCGATAATTTTGGCTTAAGACCTTTAGAATACATGGAAAAGCTGGGTTGGATAGGTGATGATGTCTGGTATGCTCATGGAGTTCATTTAAATGAAGCTGAACTGGATAGAATGGCAGAAACTCAGACTGCTGTTGCTCACTGCCCTGTTTCCAATCAAAAACTTGCCTCTGGTGCTGCCAATGTGCCTTATATGTTAGAAAATGATGTACCGGTGGCTTTAGGTGTAGATGGAAGTGCAAGTAATGATTCTTCCAATATGATTTTAGAAATGAAAGCTGCCTTTTTAATGCATCGTTTAACTTCTGGGATTAAGGCAATAAGTGCTGAAGATGTACTGGGAATGGCGACAAATGGAGGTAGTAAGCTGTTAAACCAACCAGAAATAGGAAGTATTGAAGAAGGTAAAGCTGCTGATTTATTTATGGTTAGTAGTAAACGTCTTGGCTTTGCAGGTGGTCTTTCTGATCCGGTTTCAGCTCTTGTTAATACCGGTGATACTCAGATAGTGGACTATACAATTGTTAATGGAAAAATAGTAGTTAGAAATGGAAAACTTACTACTTATGATGAAAGAAAAATAGTAGAAAATGCCAATCGCATCTCTAAAAAGATGATTAATGGCTAAAGGAGGTTCATTATGCTTCTTTTAACAAATGGTAAGATCTTAACTTTTAATAAAAATTCAGAAATTATTGAAAATGGAGCCATTTTAATAAAAGATAATAAGATTGCAGAAGTTGGAAATACTGAAAATCTTAAAGAAAAATATCCAGCTACAGAAGAATTTGATGTTAGTGGTAAAATAGTTATGCCTGGATTGGTAAATACTCATATGCATTTTTATAGTACTTTTGCCAGAGGCATGGATTTAAAAACAGATCAACCTCCCCAGAATTTTGTAGATATATTAGAAAAATTATGGTGGAGACTGGATAAAAATTTAAATGAAGAAGATATTTATTATAGTACAATTTATGCACTTTTAAGTAGTATAAAAGCAGGGACAACTACTATTTTTGACCACCATGCAAGTTATGGTTATATAAATGGTAGCCTTGATCTAATAGCTGAAGCTGTTAAAAAAGCTGGAATCAGAGCTAATCTATCTTATGAAATTTCTGATAGACATGGTGAAATTAAGGCAGAAAAGGCTTTAAATGAAAATGAAAGATTTTTAAAAAAATTAGATTCTGAAGATAATCTCTTAAGTGGAACTATAGGTTTACATGCCTCTTTTACTCTTAGTGATGATACTTTAACTGAAACAGCAGCCCTCAGTGAAAATCTAGATGTTCCTATTCATATTCATTGTGCTGAAGGTTATGCAGATGTCAAAGATAGTAAAGATAGGGGATTTAAGGGAGTAGTAGATAGATTGAATAATTACAATTTGTGGAGAGAAAATAGTCTGGCTATCCATGGAGTTCATCTCCAAAAAGGAGAAGCTGAAATTTTACGAGAAAATGGAGTTAATTTAATTCATAATCCTGAATCTAATATGAGTAATGCAGTTGGAGCGGCCCAAGTTAATGATGCTTCTCAAAAAGGAGTACGAGTTGGACTGGGAACAGATGGTTATACAACTGATATGTTTGAAAGTTTAAGTGTTGCCAATCTATTACAAACCCATGAAAGAGGGAATCCATCAGTTGGTGGAGAATTAGTAAAGAAGATGGCTATTCAAAATAATCAAAATATTGCCTCAGATTACTTTAAAGGAAACCTGGGGGCTATTAAAAAAGGAAATTTAGCAGATATAATTGTTCTTGATTACAATTCCCCAACTCCTATTAACAAGCAAAATATTTTTGGTCATATGTTAATGGGATTTAAAGGTGGTATTGTTGATAGTACTATAGTTAATGGAAATATTCTAATGAAAAATCAGGAGGTGCAAGTACTAGATGAAAAAAGATTACTCCCCAGAATTAGAAAACAGGCAGAAGACTTCTGGCAAAGATTCTAATCAGTTTTATGCTCCTAAAACTATAAATGAAGCTTTAGAAGTTATGGCTGATAATGATGATTATCGAATTATTGCCGGTGGAACTGATATTATGGTAGAGAAATTCGAAGAATTATATGAAGTAAATAATTGGCTGGCAATTGATAAAATAAAGGAATTAAAAGAAATTAATAAAAAAGATGGAAAACTTGAAATTGGAGCTGGAGTTACTTATACTCAATTATTAAATTCTAATCTAATTAAAGAAAATGTACCTGCTTTAAAAGATGCTGCGTTGGATGTTGGTTCACCACAAATTAGAAATAGAGGAACAATAGGAGGAAATATTGTTACTTCATCACCTGCTGGCGATCTTTTACCTGTATTACTTATCTATAATGCAGAGTTTATTTTAAAGTCAAAAAAAGGTCAGAGAAAAATATCAGCAAATGACTTTTTTACAGGTGTCAAGAAAAATGAATTAAAAAAAGATGAAATTTTAAGCAAAATAATTATTCCTCTAAATAAAAATAATTTTGATAAGTGGATTAAAATTGGTAAAAGAAAAGCACTTGTTATTTCAAGTTTAACTCTTGCAGTTAGAATCCAATTAGATGATGACTGTCAAAAGATTGAAGATGCATCTTTGGCGATGGGAGCTGTAGCACCTACTCCTCTTAAAATTGATAAAGTTGGAAAAGAAATAATAGGAAAAGATTTTAGTAAGCTTGATTATGAAAAAATTGCAGAGATTGTTGAAAATGAAATTTCTCCAATTGATGATATACGAGGTACTGCTAAATATCGAAGTGATGTAGCTTTTAATATAACTTTAAGTGCCTTTAAAGATATAAAAGAAAAAGTAGAGGGGTGTTAGTAAATGGAATATAAAATTAAGTTTACAGTCAATGGTGAAAAAAGAACCGAAACAGTAACCCCTTCTATGAGATTACTTGATTTACTTCGTGATGATCTGGGCCTTACTGGAGCCAAAGAAGGATGTGGTCAGGGAGAATGTGGAGCCTGTAGTGTAATTATGGATGGAAAACTTGTTGCTTCCTGTTTAATCCTGGCAGCTCAGGCTGATGGTTCAGAAATCATAACAGTTGAAGGGGTTAAAAAAGGGAATGACCTTCATCAGATTCAGAAATCATTTATTGAAGCTGGAGCAGTACAATGTGGATTTTGTACACCGGGTATGATAATGGCAACTAAAAATTTACTTGATAAAAATCCAGATCCTTCTTCTGAAGAAATTAAAAGAGGTTTATCAGGCAATATTTGTCGCTGTACCGGATATGCAAAAATATTTGATGCTGTAAAAATGTCAGCAAAAAAGCTTCAGAGTGAAGGGAGTGAAAATAATGCTTAAAAATCCTCATGATTATGTTGGACATGATGTTATAAAAGTTGATGCTGAAGCAAAAACTACCGGGGAAGCTGTTTATCCAAATGATATATATTTTGATGATATGCTTTATGCAAGAGTAAAAAGAGCAACTCATCCCCATGCTTATTTGAAAGAATTAGATATAAGTAAAGCAGAGGCATTACCTGAGGTTGTTACTGTTATTACTGCTGAAGACTATCCAGATTTAAATGATTTTGGTTTAATCATAAAAGATCAACCTGTGCTGATTGGTATAGATGAAAAAATGAGATATATGGGTGATGCTTTAGCTATAGTAGTAGCTGAGACTAGAGAAGCGGCCAGAAAAGGAGTTTCTCTGATTGAAGCAGAAGTTGAAGAGTTAGAAATTATTTCTGATCCAATAAGAGCTATGGAAGATGATGCTCCATCAATTCACAAAGGAGATAATATATTAGATAATAATAATCTTGATAAAAATATTCTAACCAGTCATCATTTAGAAAAAGGTGATGTTGATAAAGGTTTTGCTAATGCAGATTTAATAGAAGAAAATGAATATACAACTCAACATATTGATCAGCTACCACTACAAAATGAATCTGGAGTTGCCTATTATGATCCAACTGTTGATCAGATAAAAATCTGGGTTGCTTCCCAGTGGATTCATGACAGTCAGGCTGATATTGCCCAATCCCTGGGAGTTGATAAAGATAAAATAAGAATTATTCAACCGGCAATAGGAGGAGCTTTTGGAAAAAAAGAAGATATTTCAGTTCATATTCATCTTGCTTTAGCTACTTTAGAAACAGGAAGACCGGTTAAAATGGCATATTCCAGAGAGGAATCTATGATAACCCAGTCAAAAAGACATCCAATAATTATCAAAATGAAAACAGGAGTGAAAAATAATGGAAAATTAACTGCTGTAGAAGTTGAAGTTATTGGAGATACCGGGGCTTATGCTTCAAGTGGTCCAGCTGTTATTCACAAAGGATTATTTCATTGTACCGGTCCTTATGAGGTTAAAAATGTAAGAGGAAATTCTTATACAATTTATACAAATAATACTTATGGAGGAGCAATGAGAGGTTTTGGAGCTTTACAGATGGCATTTGCTTATGATTCACAGATGGATATAATTGCTCACAAATTAGGAATTGATCCCTTAGAATTACGTTATAATAATGCTTTTGAGAGAGGTTCAGAAACTCCAACCGGTCAGGTTTTAAATAGAACTGTTAATGTTAAAGAGACCCTTGAAGAAGCAAAAGATATGATGGAAGATAAGGAGGGTCAAAAATGAAGAAAAAAGGTAGAGGTTTAGCAACAATAATGTTTGGTTTTGGTTATGGAGAAGGCTTTCCTGACTATTCTGAAGCTTCAATTGAAATAAAAGATGATGGACAACTTTTAATTAGAACAGCTGCTGCTGATGTCGGTCAGGGAGTAGAAACTGTAGTTACCCAAATTGCAGCTGAGGTTCTTAATACTAATACTTCCCAATTTAGTATAGTAGAAGGAGATACCCATACTACAAAAAATTCAGGTTCTACTTCTGCAACCAGACAGACCTATTTTACAGGTAATGCTGTAAAAAATGCTGCTCAGGATCTTTTAGGAAAAATATACTTTTTTGCAAGTAAAGAATTTGGTACTAATTATCCTGAAATGACAGTTAAAGAAGGCTATGCTTATCCAGTGGGGGAAGAAGATAAAAAATTAAGTTTTAGGGAAATTGCATATCGAGTTCAGGAAGAAGGAGAAGAATTAAAAGGTGAAGGAACTTTTTATCCAGAAACATATGACTATGATGAAAATGGACAGAGTCCAAAAACCTATGTAGCATATACTTTTATGACCCAAATTTATGAGGTTGAAGTTGACACAGATACTGGTTTGGTGGATGTTTTAGATGTAAAAACTGCTCTTGATGTTGGAAAAGCTATTAATCCTAAAAATGTAGAAGGACAAATTGAAGGTGGTACAACTCAGGGTATTGGAATGGCTTTAATGGAAGAACAGGTAATAAAAGATGGAATTACCTTAAATCCTAATATGACCGGATATGTTGTGCCTACAGCTATGGATGTGCCTGATTTTGAATCAAGATTAATAGAAAATTCAGATGCTGAAGGTCCCTATGGTGCAAAAGGTATAGGTGAGCCAGTTGCTATGGGAGCTAATCCAGGTATTGCCAATGCAATTTATGATGCAATAGGAGTTAGAATTACAGATTTACCAATTACACCAGAAAAAATACTTAAAGCTTTAGAAGAATAGTCATTTTCATTTTGTAGACATGGATGATAGATTATTAACTAATTTATGGGAGGTAATAATCATGGCTGATGTAAGTGTAAAATTATTTGATATGGAGTTTGATAATCCAGTGATGCCCGCTGCAGGTCCAACTGTAAAAGATAGTGAAATGGCCTTTGCAGCTAGAGATGGAGGGGCTGGAGCAATTGTAACTAAGACAATTTCTGTAAAAGCTGCTGAAGTACCTCGCCCAAATATGGCAGAAACCAAAAGTGGTTTTATGAATAGTGAACTCTGGTCTGAAATGTCACCAGAAAAATGGCTGGAAGAAGAGTATCCTGAGATTGTAAAAACAGATCTACCAATTATTGTTGGACTTGGTTATAAGAAAGATGAAATCAAAGAATTAGCCCAAAAAGTTGAAAAGTATGCAGATGCCCTTGAATTATCAACTCATTATTTAGGAGATGACCCTACACCTGTCATTGAGAGTGTAAAAGCTGCAAAATCTGTTGTGGATATTCCAGTTCTGGTAAAACTAAGTCCTCAGATTGATATACCTACTTTTGCTAAAGCAGCTGAAGATGCTGGAGCTGATGGAATTGTTCTTATCAATTCATTTGGTCCTACTCTTGATATAGATATTAATACAGGTAAACCTGTAATGGGTAGTGATAATGGCTTTGGTTGGCTTTCAGGTGAAGCAATTTTTCCTCTTGCTTTACGCTGTGTATTCCAGGCAGTAAATACTGTTGATATTCCAGTTATTGGAGTAGGCGGTATTTCAAATGGTCAGGATGCTGTGAAGATGATTATGGCCGGAGCAGAAGCGATACAGGTTTGTACAGAGGCTATAATAAACGGTCCTCAAGTTTATGGTAAAATTGCTAAGGAAATAGAAGAATTTTTGGATAAGCATGGCTATGATAATTTAGAAGATATAAGAGGTCTGGCCCAAAAAGAGGCTCCTGACACAGCTAATTTTGAAACAATTCCTCCAACTGTAGATAGAGAGGCCTGTACTGGTTGTAATCTATGTGTAAGAAGCTGTGTATATAACGCAATAGAACTTGATGAGGATAATATAGCAGTTGTAAATAAAGAAAAATGTGCAGGTTGTGGTTTATGTGTAACAAGATGTAATTTTGATGCTCTTCATATTAAAAGATAGATTATTAATTAAAGGAGAGGGAGGTGATAATTATTAATTCTCAATTATTAAAAGAAGCGAGAGGTGATAGTCCTGCTGAATTAGTATTAAAAAACTGCAAAATTCTTGATGTATTTAATGAAGAGCTTTATGAAGATAATTTGGCTATATCTTCTGGGAAAATAATAGGGATTGGTGATTATCAGGGAAGAAAAGAAGTTGACCTGGACGGAAAAATTCTGGCACCTTCATTTGTAGATGGTCATCTCCATTTAGAAAGTGCAATGGTACCTGTTGAGGAATTTGCTAAAAAAGCTATTTCTTTAGGTACAACTACAATTGTAGCTGATCCTCACGAAATAGCTAATGTTGCTGGATTAAGGGGGATAAAATATATTTTAAATAAGGGGTTAAAAATGCCCTGGAATTTCAACTTAATGTTACCTTCCTGTGTACCATCCAGTAAATTTGAAACTGGTGGAGCAGTACTAAATGCAAATGAACTTGAAAAAATGATTGATTATGATGGGATATTTGGTTTAGGTGAAGTTATGGATTATCCAGGAGTGATCAATGGAGATAATAAACTCTGGGAAAAACTTGATCTTTTTTCAAATAAATTTATTGATGGCCATGCTCCTGGAGTAAAGGGTAAAGATTTAAATGCCTACTTACAGGGTAAAATAAAAGCTGATCATGAATGTACAACAGCCAAAGAAGCTTTAGAAAAATTAAGAAAAGGCATGTATATTATGATCAGGGAAGGTTCTGTAACCAGAGATTTAAAACAACTACTTCCTGCGGTTAATGATAGGAATTTTAATCGTTTTCTCTTTGCTACAGATGATAGACATCCTGGTGATTTAATTAAAGAAGGGCAAATTAACTTTTTGATAAAAAAAGCTGTTAAGGAAGGTTTGGATCCTATAAAAGCTATTAAACTAGCTACTATTAATTCAGCTACAGCTCTCGGTTTTGATGATATTGGAGCCATTGCTCCAGGTTATAAAGCTGATCTGGTGGTTTTAGATAATCTTAAAAATTTCAAGGTAGAAAAGGTATTTAAAGATGGTAAATTAGTTGCTGAAGATCAAGAATTTATAGCTGGTTATCCAAAAGATAATTTTGAAAAAAGTGAAGAATATAATAAAATATTTTCTTCAGTGAATATAGGAGAAATTTCTGAAAAAGATTTTGAATTACCTCAAGGAAATAAGTATAGAACAATGAATTTAGTAAGCGAGCAAATAGTTACCAGAAAAGATACTGTTAGTTTTGAAAAAAGTCCAGTTAAAAATGAAGATTTAGTAAATAAAAATCTTAATAAATTGGCTGTAGTTGAGAGACACCACCAAACGGGAAATGTAGGTTTAGGTCTTTTAGGTGGTTTTGGTTTAAAAAGAGGGGCTATTGCAACTTCGGTTGGTCATGATTCACATAATATTATTGTAGTTGGATTAAATAAAAAAGATATGTTAAAAGCTGTTCGAGAGATAGAAAAAATGAATGGTGGGATAGTGATTATTGAAAATGGAAAATTAATAAATAAATTAGCATTACCAATAGCAGGTTTGATGTCAGACAAAACTTTAAATGAAGTTGCTGATAAATTATCTGAGTTAAGAAAAGAAGCTAAAAAATTAGGTGTCCAAAATGAAAGTCCCTTTATGACAATATCTTTTATGGCATTACCTGTTATACCAAGACTAAAGGTAACAGATAGAGGTTTATTTTCTGCAGAAAAATTTGATTTTGTCTCTTTAGTAGTAGAATAAATAAGGGGGATAATAAAAGTTATGGAATCTAAAAATGCTAATTCTGGATTTTTAGAGAATATTTTTAAATTAGAAGAAAATAATACAGATGTAAAAACTGAAATATTAGCTGGGTTTACTACTTTTATGACTATGGCATATATAATTTTTGTCAATCCCAGTATTTTAAGTGATGCAGGAATGCCATTTGGTGGTGTTTTTATTGCTACTATTGCTGGTGCTATTGTCGGTACGCTTTTTATGGCATTTTTAACCAATTATCCTTTTGTTCTAGCATCTGGAATGGGACTTAATGCATATTTTACTTATTCAGTTGTTTTGAATATGGGAGTTTCCTGGCAGGCCGCTTTAGGTGTTATATTTGTAGAAGGTATTCTTTTCATTATTCTTAGTGTAACCCCTGTAAGAAAAATGATTGTAAATAAAATTCCTATGGCTTTAAAAACAGGAATAAGTGCTGGTATAGGACTTTTTATAGCATTTATTGGTTTACAAAATGCTAAGATAGTAGTCGCTTCAGAATCTACTTTAGTGCAGATGGGTGATGTTATTTCTGGAGCATCTTTAGTTACTCTGGTAGGTTTAATTGTAACTGGAATTTTATATGCTCGAGGAATAAGAGGAGCCCTGCTTTGGGGGATAATAATTTCTACTTTATTTGGAACATTAAATGGAGTAACACCTCCCTTAGAAGGAATTTTTGCTTTACCGCAATGGGGTGATTGGTCTGGAGTATTATTTCAATTGGATTTAAAGGCAGCTTTTGATGCTGGATTTGTAGTTATCTTACTGTCATTCTTATTTGTAGACATGTTTGATACTGCGGGCACTTTAGTTGGAGTCAGTCAGCAGGCAGGTTATCTGGATGAAAATGGAGATTTACCAAAGGCTAATAGGGCTTTATTGGCTGATGCAGTAGGTACTACTGCTGGTGCATTATTTGGTACTACCACTGTTACAACTTATGTAGAATCTTCATCAGGTGTTGCTGAAGGTGGTAGAACTGGATTAACAGGAGTTGTAGCAGCATTATTATTCTTTTTAGCACTTTTCTTTAAGCCACTTGTGGGCGTAGTTCCTGGAGCAGCAACAGCTCCTGTTTTGATAATAGTAGGAACAATGATGATGTCAAATATAACTGACCTTGATTGGGATGACTTTACAGAAATTTTTCCAGCTTTTGTGGCAATGATAGCAATGCCTATGACCTACTCAATTTCTAATGGAATAGCTCTAGGTTTTATAATTTATCCTATATTAAAATTATTTACTGGTGAAGGAGAAAATGTTCATTGGTTAGTTTATTTATTAGGTATAGTATTTGTATTTTATTTCATCTTTGTTTAGAATTTAATAAGGAAGGGAGATTATCTTCCCTTCCTATAACTTAAATTGACGTTTTAATGATTTATTAATGATAAAATTTTTTTAGTAGCGTTATATGAGGTTGAACATAGCGAAAATAATAAATTTAATATCTAGGAGGCTAATAATGTTTAATAATAAAATAAAAATCATAGTATTAATTATTTTCATCTTATCCCTTACTTTAACTTTTACAACAGAAATGAAGGCAGAGAAAAGAACTGTTGTAGATATGATGGGGAGAGAAGTAAAAGTTCCAGAAAAAGTTGAAAGAGTTATAACAACTTATACGCCTGCTACGCAGTTTGTGATGGCCCTGGGGGCTGATGGCAGATTGGTTTCAGGTGCAAGTGGTTTGCCCAATCAAACAATTTTTACAAAAATCAATCCTAAAATTAATGAATTATCTAATGTTGGTTCAAAGAATAAAGGGGTAAATATTGAGAGTATAATGGAACTTAATCCTGACCTGGTTATTATGTTTCCCCATGGAGATGGTATCGAGACTGCAGATAGATTAAAGGAACTTGGAATTGCAACTTTAGTTATTAATCCAGAAAGTCTTTCTCAAATTAGAGAAACAAATCAGCTTTTAGGAAAAGCTTTAAATCTAGAAAAAAAAGCAAAAAAGGTTGATGAACAGTATCAAAAAATAATGAAGATAAGTGAAAGAACTAAAAATATTGCTGAATCTGAAAGAAAAAAAGTTTATTTTGCTAATTCAGAGCTTTTAGATACAGTTGGAGAAAATATATTACAAACTGATCTGATAGAAAAAGCAGGAGCAATTAATCCTGCTAAAAAGGCAAAAAAAGGTTTTATAAAAGCATCTTCAGAAGAATTAATAAAATGGAATCCTGATTATATAATTGTATCTCAATTTTATAGAAAAAGTTTGGATAAACTAAAAAATGAAGAAAAATATCAATCTATTTCAGCATTTCAAGATAACAATATATATAGAATTCCCTCTAATTTAGAACCATGGGATTATCCAAGTCCTTCTTCAGCTTTGATAATACCCTGGCTTGCCAAAAAAGTTTATCCAGAAAAGTTTGCTGATCTATCTTTAGAAAAAATAGTTAATGATTTTTATAAAGAACTTTATGGAAAAACATTTTATGAATATGATGGTGAACTTAATTGAAAGAAAAAGAATTAAAAACTAAAAAACATAAAATGGGAAAATTGGAATATAGTTTAATTATTTTAGTTGTTGTATTCTTGTTTTCTCTTATAATTGGCAGATATTCTTTAGATATAAAAAAGGTATTTAATACTTTAAGACAGTTAATTTTTGGGACAAAATCAGTAAAAGGTAGTGACTGGCGGGTATTTTATTATATCCGCCTACCTCGTATTATTCTGGTGATGGCAGTAGGTTCAGCATTATCTGTAACTGGATCAGTTTATCAAAGTATTTTCCATAATCCTCTTGTTTCTCCCAATATATTGGGAGTTAGTGCTGGAGCAGGTTTTGGAGTGGCCCTGGGGATGTTAATCACTGAGGGTTCTATATTTTGGATTTATGGATTATCATTTATATTTGGGGTTATAGCTGTAGCTTTAACCTTTTTCATTTCCAAATTGAGCCAGGGCCAAAATGTTATGAAAATGGTTTTAGCTGGTATTGTAGTTAGTTCTCTTTTTAATGCTATGTTATCTATTTTAAAATATTTGGCTGATCCCTTAGATGAACTGCCAGGAATAGTGTTCTGGTTGATGGGTGGTTTTAGTAGAGCAAGCTGGCAGGAAGTAAAATTTATTTTACCATTGATAGTTGTAGGAATTATAATTATTTATTTGATGAGATGGTATTTAAATGTAATGTCTATGGGAGATGAAGAAGCAATATCAATGGGGGTTAATGTTAAACTGATTAGAATATTACTTATTTCTTTTAGTACCTTTATGGTTGCAGCTTCAGTTGCAGCTACCGGTCAAATTACCTGGATAGGACTGGTTATCCCTCATATTGCAAGATATTTAGTTGGTTCAGATCATAAAATTATGATACCTCAGACAATTATTTTAGGACCAATATTTTTGCTTATAATGGATAATATAGCCAGAACTTTAACTTCTGCAGAAATTCCGATAAGTATTATCACAGCATTTGTTGGAGCTCCATTTTTTGCTTATTTACTTATTACCCGTAAAGATTCAGGTTGGGGTTAAAATTAATTAACTGGAGGTTTGCCATGAATTGGACTAAAAGAGAGATGGATTGGTATTATAGAGCTTTAAAAAATTGTGAATATCCTCAAAATGTTATAAAATTTATAGAAGATTATTTAAATGATAGAGATACTATAATTGATGTTGGAACAGGTATTGGTACCTTTGCTCTGTCATTAGCAGAAATTGTTAATAAAGTAATTGCCCTGGATTATTCAAAAGAAATGTTAGCTTATTTAGACAAACTAGCAGAAAATAAAAAGCTAAAATCAAAGATTATAACAAAAAAGGGTGACTGGAATAAAATAAAAATTTCTAATGAATATGAAATCAACTCTTTAATTACTGCTTATAGTGGAGAAGAAGTTGTGGGTACTAAAGCATCTTTAGAAAAAATGAGAGAGCTAATAAGTGATTATGTATTTTTATTTGTACCTGGTGAAAGAAAAAGACATTCTTTTTCAAGTGATATATTGTTTAAAAAACTTGGCAGAGAACAAAGGGTACATCGCTGTAATTATAGAGATGTGGAAAAATTACTTAAAAAAATGAAAATAGATTTTAAGAAAAAAGAATTTAATTATCAGTTTGGCCAACCCTTTTTAAATTTTACAGAAGCAGTTGATTTTTTTCGTTTCCATTATAATTTAGAAAAAAATGAGTTAAATATATTAAAATCTTTTTTAAAAAATCACCTTAAAGAAAAAGATGACTATCTCTGGATAGAAAATAATAAACAAAGTGTTCTATATTTTTGGGAAAACAAATGAGGTGTAAATAATGATTAAAACAAAAAATTTAAATTTTAGCTATGGAGAAAAAAAGATACTTAAAAATATAAATATTTCTCTTAAAAGAGGTAAATTAACCTGTCTTTTAGGTGCTAATGGATCAGGGAAAACAACAATTATTAAACATTGAATGGAATAATAAAAAAAGACAGTGGTCAGATCTTTATTGATGAGACAAATTTAGCTGATTTAAAACAAAAAGAAATTGCTCAAAAAATAAGTATGGTCCCTCAGGAACATAATTCTGTATTTTCCTATAAAAGTATAGATGTTGTTATTATGGGAGTAACTCCTTATTTAGCTTTTGGTAAACAACCTGAAAAATCTGTCTACGATAAAGCTAAAAAAATAATGAAAAAATTGAATATCCTGAAAATGGCTGATAGAAATTATAATGAATTAAGTGGAGGAGAAAGACAGCTTGTCTTAATTGCCAGAGCATTACTTCAAAATACTGAATATATGCTTTTTGATGAACCTACTTCTCATCTTGATTTTAAAAATCAGCATCTTATTTTACAGGAATTGCAAAAATTAACTAAAAAGAAAAAAGGTGTAGTTACTGCTCTTCATGATCCCAATCTGGCGTTAAAATATAGTGATCAGGTTATAATTATCAAAGAAGGAGAAATTTTAACTTCTGGAGATACTAAAAAAGTTATGAATTCCAATAATCTAAGTGAAGCTTATGAAGCTGAAATTATAGTAGATGATTTAGCTAAAAAAGTGGAAATGGGGACTGAGAATACAACTGAAATAAAAGAGGTGATCTAATGGTTGATGATTTTAGTAATGCCTTAATGGTAGATAAAGGAGATGTTATAACTTTAGTTGGGGCAGGAGGAAAAACATCTATTTTAAAAATTTTGGCCAGTGAAATAAATAAAAATCTAATTATTACAACTACTACTCATATTCAGTCTTTAGTAAATATTAAAAAAAATAAGATTATTAATAAAAATTATGGACAAATCAAGGATAATATTGTTAAAATAAGAAGGGAAAGTAATGATAACATATTTATTGTTACTAAACTTGTTAAAGAACTGGAAAATGGTAAAAACAAATTAAAAGGAATAAAACCAGAATGGGTAGATAGATTACATTCTAGATTTCCAGATGAAATAATTATTGTTGAAGGTGATGGAGCAGCCATGAAATCAATTAAAGCACCTGCTGATTATGAACCGGTTATTCCTAAATCGACTAATAAATTGATAACTGTTATAGGCTTAAAAGATTTTGGTAAAAAGATTAGTAAAAGAACTTGTCATAGGATAAGTAAAATAAAAAAATTAACTTCCAGTTCTATTATAGATAAGGAGATGATAACTAAGATAATAACTGATAAAAGAAGTTATGGATATTATAGAGATAAATTTGATGAATTTATAGTTGTATTAAATCAGGTGAGCAGTTGTGGTTATGAGATAGCTTTAGATATAGGTCAAGAATTACGGGAATCAGGAATTGAAAAAGTTATTTTAGCTGATACTAAAAAAAGAAATCCTGTTATTAAAATATTAAATTGAGGTGATAATTATGAAAGGAATAAATGATGTTTGTGTTTTAATTAAAGGTGGTGGTGATATAGCTTCAGGAACAGCTTATAGATTATATCAAAGTGGTTTTAAGGTAGCTATTTGTGATATTCCCAAACCTAAAATGGTCAGAAGAGGAGTATCTTTTGCTGAAGCTATATATCACGGAAGTCATA